>OOCM01000923.1_pt1 | contig 25697 bp, 18 predicted proteins | sample 1671111 | NCBI WGS metagenome assembly OOCM01 (sample SAMN06348123, study PRJEB24527) | human gut metagenome | biome: human gut; feature: ankylosing spondylitis patient; material: feces | host: Homo sapiens | place: China | collected 2015-10 | reverse complement strand
GGGACTGGAAGAAAAGCCCTTCCTGATTAAGCCCAACAGTAAGGAATTTGAGCAGGCCTTCAAGAACGAACTGAAATCCGGCAAGGGTCCCCTCGAGGTTGCCCGCCAAATCGTAGATGGGGGCATCCCCTATGTCTGCATTTCCATGGGCGCCGACGGCGCGCTATTGCTGGATCAGGAGCACACCTACCGGGCGAAAGCCATTCCTGTGGAGGCCAAGGGCCTGACCGGCGCCGGCGATTCCATGGTGGCCGGTATGTGCTATGCTCTCCGGAAGCGCCTGGACACCGCCGATATGCTCCGCTATGCCATGGCCTGTGCGGCCGGTTCCGTCCGCCAGGAAGGCACCCTGCTGGCCCGGGAGGCCGACGTGAAGGAGCTTCTGCCCCAGGTGGAGCTGGAGGCCCGCCCGCGGCGTCTGCTGGGGGCCAACACGGCGGACTGTCTGCACAGCGGCATTGTGTACGGCACGGCGGCCATGCTGGACGGCATGGTCGCGCAGATCCGCGCAGCGCTGGGCGCACCCGACGCGCCGGTGGTCGCAACCGGCACGCTGCCCGACAGTGTACGCACGGCGTGTGCGACGGATATTGTGTACCGCGAGACGCTGGTGCTGGAAGGGCTGTATTGGATCTGGAAGAAGAATACGCGGAAGTGACATTTTGGTTGCGGGCCATCCCTGTAGGGGGCGGCGTCCTCGACGCCCCGCGGAGGGGTCAAGACCCCTCCCTACGATGCAAACCAGTAACAGGCGGCGACGCAGGGTTGCGGGCCGGGCATGCCCGGCCCCTACGGGGTGGTGGATGGTTGGCGGGTGCTGGCCGGGAGGTGCGGGCGGCATATATGCCGCTCCCTACGGGCAGGCGTATTGTAATATCCGTATTCCGGACAAACATCATTCTATATCCAAAGAGGTGCTGCTTGCACCTCTTTCTTTTTTTGTGGTGTCGTGTTATAATATATTATGTATAGTTATGTACAAAATTTACAGAGAAAGGTATTTATTCATCACCTATGCAGCATTTGAAAAACTTTAACTGGAAGAAATTCCTCTTGCAGGGGGTGCTCCCCTGCCTGCTGGCGGTGGCGGTGGGGTTCATCTCCCGCTATCAGCTGGAGCTGTCCGACGGCGTGACCGAGAGCTTTTTGCAGCTTCAATGGCCGCTCTACGCGCCGCTCAACGCACTGACCGCCTTTTGCCTGACGCTGATTTTGTTTGCGCTGCTCGGCAAGTGGAGCCGCGCAACGGGCATTTCGGGTGCGGTGTTCACCATCATTGCACTCATCAACTACTACACCCGCGACCTGCACGGCTCGGCGCTGATGCCCCAGGACATTTTGAACCTCGGCACCGCCGCCGAGGTCATGGGCAGCTACACCCTGAAAATCACGCAGGACGTTGTGAAGATCGCGCTGCTCTACCTGCCGATTCTGGCGATTGCGTTCGTACAGGCGCGGCTGGTCAAGGGTGCGCCTAAGCGCGCAAGCTGGAAGGCCCGCGGCGTGCGGGCGGCGGGCAGCGCACTGGGCGTGTTTCTGGTCATGTTCTTCGGCTACTTCGGCCCCGTGACCATCAAGCCCAAGACGACCTACGGCTGGGCGTGGCAGAACACCTACTACACCTACGGCTATCTGGCCGGGACGATTGAGGCCACCAGCCTGATGGCCGACCCTGTCATTGAGCCGGAGAACTACAACGACGCCGCGGCGGTGAACACCGCCCGCAAGGCCGACGACTACATCGCCCCAGCCAGCCCCGAGAGCGCCGAGGACTACCCCGACATTGTGCTGATCCTGTCCGAGAGCTTCTACGACTTTGACCTTGTCACCGACCTGCAGGCCGACACCGACATCATGCCGGTCACGAAAAACCTGCCCAACTCGGTCTACGGCCACACGATCAGCCCCCATGTGGGCGGCGGCACAAACTCCACCGAGTACGAGATGCTGACCTCCAACTCGCTGATCCTGATGCCCAGCATCACGCCGTTCAACTGGCTGAACCTGTACAACGCCAACAGCGTTGTCAGCTACCTCAAGGGTCTGGGCTACTCCACGATGGCCGCCCACCCCTACACGAACTCCAACTACCGCCGCGACTCCGCCTGGCTGGCGCTGGGCTTTGACGAGACCCATTTCCAGAGCGATTTTACCACGCAGGAGACCTACGGGGACCGCCCGTACCAGACCGACTCGGCCACCTACCGCGACTGGGAAACGATGTACGAGGCCATGCCGGAGGACAAGCCGCGGTTCAGCTTCCTGGTCTCCATCCAGAGCCACGGCGACTACGATATGAACGATGCGTCGCTGGATATTGTCCACGCCGCCACCGACTACGGCGACTACGATGCGCTGATGGACGAGTACCTGAGCTGCATCAAAATGACCGACGCCGCCGTGCAGGAGCTGTGCGATTACTTTACCGCGCAGTACGAAAAGACGGGCCGCAAGGTCATTGTGGCCATGGCCGGTGACCACGCGCCCAGCTTTGTAGGCCATGTGGCCGACGCCAGCTTTGCCGAAACCGACAACGAGCTGCAGATTTTGGAGCGCAGCACGCCGTTTTTCATCTGGGCCAACTACCCGCTGGAGCACACGGCAGCCGCCACCAGCACCACCGACCCGCTGAACCGCATGGACATGGTCATGCTGACCCCCACCCTGCTGCAGCAGGCGGGTCTGCCCCTGAGCGACTACTACGAGTACCTGCTGGAAATGAAGCACAACACCCCCGTTGTGACCGCCGCCAACGACTACATGAAGGTGGACGGCAGCACAGCCGAGTACGGCGCAGACCCCGCGCTGGACGAGTGGGCCAAGGGGTATCTGATGCTGGAATACAACAACATCGGCGCGCACGCCAAGCGCGACCAGAGCATTTTTGACCCCGCCGAATAAAGAGGAGGCATCCCTATGACAGGTCTGAAACGAACCCCGCGCAGCCGCGGCGGCTTTACGCTGGTGGAGCTGATCGTGGTATTGGTGATTCTGGGTGTGCTGGCGGCCTTTGCCGTCCCGGCGCTGACCGGGTACATTGACAGCGCCAAGGAAAAGCAGGCCGTCAGTGAGACGCAGGCGTGTGTGATGACGGCGACCCGGCAGGGCGCGCAGAAATACGCCTTGGTGCAGAACGCATCTGTAGCCGGGAACGCCGAAAATGCAGCCGCCTTGACCAACTGGGCAGGCACGTTGACAAACAAGGCCCCCACCGTGACCGGCGGAGATGTAGCACTTACCGAGGGCAGCGGGCAGTATCTGCTGCATGTGAACAACCCGCCTGCGGGCAGCACTGCCACGACCACGATTGCGGCAGATGCCGGGGTCAAGGGTACCGTGCAGGGGATGACCTGCAACGCCAGCGGGCAGGTTTTATACTTAGTGTATACCAGCGCCGATGGGATACAGGTTGTATACACGGCCACCGGAACGAATGCGCGTGTGGACGGAAATATTGACAACATCGTTGTTCCAAAGCCTGATGATACCAAACCGGAACCAAATCCCAACCCGGAGCCTGCACCAGGCCCAGAACCAACTCTCTTAGGGGTTACGATTTTAAAAGTAGACGCCACCACCAAGCTTCCACTTGGCGATGCAAAGCTACAGATTCTTAAAGATGATAGAGAGGTTGATTCTTGGATTTCGTCAACCAGCGGTTCAGGGTATTCCGTTAGTTTGCCGGTTGGCAATTATGTGCTGCACGAAGCTTCAGCTCCCGGAAATTATGATATTGCAGCAGATATTAACTTTGCAATTAAAAGTAACGGTGAAACATTGACCTTGAGCGGCGATTCTGGAGTATCTGCTACCGGAAACAGCATCACCATGGAAGATAAAAAGGTAGATCCTACAACGAGTGACAAAGTCTTTGTCCATTTACAGGATGCCGTAACAGGGTCTTCCAGTGAATTTGCCAATAAAACATACATTGTAACGGTTCCCAACTATAAGACTACCTACGAAGTCACTACTGATGCAAACGGCAATATTCCTTTTGAAATTTATGATGAAGCATCGGGCAAACCCTTTGTTGCCGGTCAGTTACCCGCAAGGGTAAACAATTTTACCATTACAGAAAAAGCCCCTATACCGGGATATCAGCTCCTAAAAAAAGAAGATTTCTCCATCGAAATCAACCCATCTTATAATAACGGCATATACCTTGGCTGTACCTTTAAAGAGTTCCATTTCGGCGGCGATACGAATGGAACTTTTGCGGATGGCAATGTGATTACCTTGCAGTACTTTCCCACTGCCGTTGTAAAAATTTTTACAACCGATGCAGAAAACCAGCCCCTTGCTGATGCTTTCTTTAACATCAAAGACGTATCAACAGGAAAAGTCATTTTTGAGAATCTAAAAAGTGATTCACAGGGTTATTGCTCTGTTCCTCTGCGGCTTAATTCCGGAGATGGCATGACTAAATCTGATTATCTGGATATAGCAAAAGAATATAAACTCATCGAAGTTACTGCACCCACCGGATATCAGAGTGGCGTCAGCTGCTCTCTTTCTTTTAATTTCAGGCCGTATCCGGATGCATACATGAAAAAGCCCGGGAGACAACCCGCTGCCTATAATACATGGTTTAAACCAAATATTTATAAAAATTATTACGGTGAATGGGGCCGTGTTGAGCTGTACGGAACTTGCAAAGATATTGAAGATATTATTCATGTTGTCAACAGCAAGAAATTGACCTGCAAAACCTATCTGTACAAAATTGACGACGCGGGCAATGCCGTATCCGACGCCACCCTTGTTCTCAGGTCTCAAAGTGGGGATCATATTCTTCTTGGCTTTGACAGTGGCGGCAGTACTCCCAAATTGTCTAGTTGTCAATCTTTTATCACTACCTCCGCCCCCTATGTTGTACAACTCCGCCGTGGGAAGACCTATGAATTAGAGGAGCAAACCCCACCACAGCATTACACAAAAGCTGAAAAGATTACTTTCACAGTTCCGTCAGACGCTGATACTTTTACTGTCTCTATGGTTGACCATAACTCTAGTGAGGAAAATTCTGATATAAAGCTCGACAAGGTCACTTTTAATCAGGCAAATAACTGGGCACACAAACTCACTACGGATAATAAAATCAGTTTTAGTGGCGGTGAAATTATTTGCTGGAAGGGTATCGCTTACTACAATTATGCTAAGAATTCGGACTATACCTATAATATTTCGAATAACAAGCGTGATGACTATAAAAAAGTTGATTCTCCTGAACTGAATAATGCTCCCGATCCCATGAAATTCTTAGACGAGCATCTCAAAGATGAAAATTCCGATAAAAAAGCAGCTGACTATATTGTTCCCCTTACGGGCAAGGCTTATCTTTATAGTGAGCAGAATGTAACGCTCAAAAAAGGTGACATTATTATTCCTGATAATTATGGGGACGGAGTTCCTGACGATAAAAAGAACAAAAAAGTATATGTCTATATCGGTAACAAGGATTTGCTTCTTACCTCTGATTTTCTCAGCAATGAAAACTTTACTACGCTAGAGCATAAACTACAGGATGAAAAACAAAATATTTATAATTTCACCCTTAAATAACTAAGAAAGCCCCCACCCAGCCGCAGAACATCTACGGTTGGGTGGGGGTGGTTTATTTGTAGAGATTGCAGGGGCGCGGCGGCAGCGGCAACACGCCCGGGCGGATATGGGCTCCGCCCCTGCGTTCTCTGCCTATCACAAAAACTCTTTCCAGTAAATCTCTGCGCTTCTCGTCATCTCCCGGGAAAAGTCGCTCGCGTACTTGCGCTTGCAAAATGCCTGCACAGCTTTGTCAAAGTCGTAGTCGAGCTGGCCGTTGGCGGCGGCTTTCGCCGCAAAGTCGGCGCGCAGCTCGTCTGGCGTGCGGTCCGTGTACACATTCTCGCAGACGACGGCCTGCTCGGCAAAGCGGGCGGGCTTGGGGCGGCGCTGCTGCTGCTCCGTGGGGCGGCCAAACACCAGCATACAGGCGGGCACAACGTACTGCGGCAGGTGCAGGGCGTCGCGCATGGCCTCCGCATTCTCGAGGACGTCGCCTATGTAGCAGCTGCCGATGCCCAGAGACTCGGCGGCGACCACGGCGTTCTGGGCGGCAATGCAGGTGTCGGCCACGGCCAGCATCAAGTCCCCTGCCCCGGGCTTGCGGGCGTCCGTGATGCCCGCGGCGTGGTAGGCGTTGAGCCAGCGGCGGCAGTCGGCCAGGAACACCAGCACCAGCGGCGCCCCGGCAATGAACGGCTGGTGGTCGCACAGGTCGGCCAGCGTGGCCTTCAGCGCCGGGTCGGTGATGTCCAGGATCGTGTACAGCTGCTGGTTGCCCGCCGTCGGTGCCTGGAACGCCGCGTTCAGGATGGCCGCCCGCTCGTCCGGCGTGACGGGGTCGGGGGTGAATACCCGCACGCTTTTGCGGGCGGAGAGGGCGGAGAGGATAGCGTTGTTTTCCATAATAAGCTCCTTTAAGCCTTCCCCCGGGGGGGGAAGGTGGCGCCGCAGCGCCGGATGAGGGGCATCCTTCCGGCGGCAGCCCGTAAGCGGATCAGTACCGCAAGCTTGCCCCTCATCCGTCTGTGGTCGGGGCCACAGACACCTTCCCCGGGGGGAAGGCAAATCAAAATCAACTTTTCCGTTTCTTCAAAAACTTCCCGATCAGCGTATCCAGCATGCTCAGCACCTCGCGGATGTTCAGCACGCAGACCACCGCGGTGATGCCCACGACGGGCAGCACCCAATGGGTCAGGTTCATCATGCACCAGATCTCCGCCAGCACCAGCGCCAGATTCAGCACAAGCCACGCCGGGTGGAAGTCGATCTCCAGCAGACCGCGGGTCGAGTAGGCGCGCAGCAAAAACACCAGCATCAGGCTCAGGAAGCTGGCCGGGGTTACGCCCCACGGGCCCCACCGCAAAATGAGCAGGTAGTTCAGAATCAGGTTCAGCACCGCACCGGCCAGCATTGTGAACAGCGAGCCGGTAGACCGTTTATACACGACGTAAACGCTGTTCAGGAACTGGTTCAGGCAGGTCAGCATCGAGCAGAGCGTCAGGAACGGAACAAACGTCCAGGCGTCAAAATATTCAGCCTTGAACACCCGCATGAGCAGCTGGCACAGCATGATGATGCCCGCCACGCAGCAGAACAGCACGCTGGCATACACGCGGAATATCTTGGAGAAGAACGCCTGGCGGTCCGTCTCCTCGGTCACGGCGGAGAGCTGCCACGCCTCGTAGAAGATGCTGCCCAAAATCGTGATGATCTGCGGCAGGAAGTACCCCGCCGACAGCAGGCCGACCCAGTGGTTGCCGCTGCGGCCCGCGTAGCCCTCGCACATGCCCTGCACAAAGAACATGTCGCTGGCGTTGATGATCCAAAAGCTGATGGACGCCGGGATCATCGGCAGGCAGTAGCGCAGCATCTCCTTCCACAGCGTCTTGTCAAACGCCTTGGGCTTGAAGTACCGCCAGCACCCGCCCGCAATGAACACAAACACCATGGATGTCAAATCTGCCAGCGCATTTGCCAGCAAAAAGCCTGTAGCGCCCATTTTTAAGACGCTCAGGAACAGCAGGTAGTAGAGCAGCAGGCTCAGCGTTGTCAGCACACCGTCTATGGCGACCAGCCGGTTCAGCATCCGCGAGCGGATGAACTGGGTACACAGCGTTCTCATACAGCTGGCCAGCACGCAGAGGTACAAAAAGCCCAGGTACTCCGCAGCGTTGGGGATGAGCCGCACCAGCGGCATGGCCAGCAGCAGCACCACAAAGCCCAGCCCGATAGTCGCCGCGCCGTTGACAAAGACGCTGGATTTGTTGGTCGCTTTGTCCAGCCCGAACCGGATGACCGCATAGGCCACGCCAAGGCTGACCACCGGGATCAGCAGGTTTGTGGCCTGCTGCAAAAGGCTGGACACGCCCATAACGTCCGGCGAGTCGAGCGCGTAGCTCAGATACGGGCGGATGAAGAAGCTGAGCAGCTTGGAGCTGAAGTTGGAGATGGCAAACAGCAGCGTATTGCTGACCAGCGTCGTATATTTTTTCTGTGGAGACGGCAAGACGGGAACCTCCCTTGTTTGTAGAGTATGAAGCCTTCCCCTCCGAGGGAAGGTGGCCGAGCGAACGCGAAGGTCGGATGAGGGCAAACCTTCCGCCGGCACCCCGTTCACGGGCAATCGCGGCAAACTCCCCCCTCATCCGTCTGCGGGCGGGGCCGCAGACACCTTCAGTCTCCGCGCTAAAAACCGCCTCTCCGGCGGTTGCGCTCCGACACGCGCCTGCGGGCGCAGCCCCACGGGGGAAGGCCAGCCGGTGTGCTCACCCCTTGGCCCCCTCTGCGAGGGGGCTCCGCCCGCAGGCGGTGGGGGAGAGAACTGTACGGCTGCCCGAAATATTTCGGGCTATGGCAAGGTTCTCTCCCTCCGCCCCTTCGGGGCACCGCTCCCCCCCTGGCGCAAGCGCCACCTCCCCCGTATCGGGGGAGTCTGTCTCGCAGAGGGAGGTTTTTCGACACGCCGAGGAGAGATGTGGCTCACATCTCTCCTTTTTGCGGTGACTGGCAGGTGGAAAGTGCAGCCTTTTCTGCACCACCATAGGATTTGAACCAACCGTCCTTGATCTCACAGACCTTGTCGGCGCGCTCAGCGAGATCTCATCCGGCTTATCCTTGCCGTACACGACCATGCCGTGCCGCACGCCAAGGCTGGTCATCACCTTTTTGCTGACGCTGCGCATCGGCAAGGAGAAAAACACGCCGATCCTGCGGTTTGCCTGCATCTTTTCCAATGCGGCATATATGGGCTTTCCGCTGATTCAGGCGCTGTTCGGGGCCGAGGGGCTTTTGTACGCCAGTGCTTATGTGACAGTGTTCAATATTTTACTGTGGACCGTTGGCTATGCGATGGTCAGCGGGAAGGTCCGCCCCGGAGAGGTGCTGCACAGCATCCTGACAACGCCGGTGCTCTGGTCCGTTCTGCTGGGCCTGACCCTGTACCTGTGCCGGGTCAATGTGCCGGAGCTTATCCGCCAGCCGCTGCAGCTGGTCGGCAACATGAACACACCGCTCTCGATGATTATCACCGGTATGCTGATTGCCGTCAGCAAGCCGGAAAAGCTGCTGGGCAACCGTGAGATATACCGCATCATTCTGATACGTATGTTGTTCATCCCGCTGGTGAGCTTTCTGCTGTTCCGGCTGCTAAGTGTGCAGGGCATGGTGGCCGAGGTCGTGTTGCTGCTTGAGGCCTGCCCCTGCGCCGCCATCACCTCGGTGTTTGCCGTTCAGTTTGGCTATGACGAGGACCTCGCGGCCGGTTCTGTCGTTATAACGACCTTTATCAGTATTGTGGTGCTGCCGCTTTGCGCTATGGCTCTGACAATGATGATGTAATAAGTGTGAAGGCGTACGAATTAACTCATTCTTCATGGTTTGCCAAATTTGCATAGTATTATAGGGACGTAGAATAAATCAAGCCAAGATATTTCAGCATATTTCAACAGCAAAGCGGCACCGCCACATGGCGGTGCCGCTTTGCTGTTGAAGGAGAAAAAATAAGTTTGCGATCAGCCCTTATCCGCGCCGGCGGTAATGCCCTCGACATAGAATTTCTGCATGATGACAAACAAAATCGAGATGGGGACGGACACCAGCACACCGCCTGCACAGAACAGCGCAAAGTAGTTGTTGATGAGCGTTCTCTGCAGCATATTGAACAGGCCGATGGCGACTGTCCAGTCGGTGGAGACGCCGGAGTTCAGAATCATCTTCGCCACAACGAAGTCCGTCCAGGGAATCATAAAGGAGCTGATGATGGTGTACACCAAAATCGGCTTGGACATCGGCAGCACGACCTGAAAGAATATCCGCGCATCGGAGGCACCGTCCAGCTTGGCGGCCTCACGCAGGGAAACCGGCGTGGTATCAAAAAAGCCCTTACAGATCAGATAGCCAAGTCCAGACGAACCGGCATAGACCATGATAAGACCGGCGTAGGAGTTGGTCAGGTTGAGGTACTTCAAAACGAAGTAAACTGCAATCATCGCCAGAACACCGGGGAACAGGTTGACAATGACCGACAGATTCTGGAGCAGCCTGCGCCCCTTAAAGCGGCAGCAGCTCAATGCGTAGGCGACCATCAGCACAAAGCAGGTGGAGATAACGCAGGTAAAGCACGCGACCACAAAGGTGTTTACAAACCACCGCGGGAACTGCGCAACGGAATCAGGGTGGAACATGATATTAGCGTAGTTGTCCAGTGTATAACCAGCCGGGAAAAGGCGCCGCACATTGATGCCGCGGTCGGTGGAGAAGGAGGTTGCCACCAGCCAGACAATGGGCACCAGCCAGATACCTGCCAGCAGGGCAAGAACCAGATGGCGGATAACGCTGCGCACACCGCGGACGATGCGCCCCTGGCGCAGCTGCGCCTGCGAGCTGCCGGGCAGCGAAACTGTTTGCTGTGTCAAGAGAACGTCGCCTCCTTTTTATTGATGAAGCGGAAGCAAACCAGTGTGAAAATGGCACAGATGATAAACACCATAATGCCGATGACCGCCGCCATCTTATAGTTGTACTGCTCCTGCGTCAGACGGAACAGCCATGTGACCAGCAGGTCCACTTCCTTGGCGCTGGACGATGCCATGGCTTGATCCTTAGTGATGTAGACATCCTGCGTCAGCAGGTAGATGACATTGAAGTTGTTGACGTTCTTGACGAAATCCGTCACCAGCGCGGGCCCCTGCACACTGAGCAGGTAGGGCAGCTTGATATAAATAAAGCACTGCAGCGGGCTGGCACCGTCGATGGTAGAGGCTTCCAGAATATCGCTGGGGATGTTCATCAGCACACCGGTGGCAATCAGCATCTGGTACGGTATACCGACCCAGATGTTAATCATAATGATCATGAACTTAGCCCAATGCTGATCCGTCAGAAACGGGATATGGTCCATGCTCTGCCCCAAAAGCCCAATGGTTTTGAGCAAGTCCGTGACGCCCGCATTGTTCATCATGGTATTGCAGATACCGGCATCCGAGAAGAAATTGCGCACCAGCAGCAGCGTGACAAACTGCGGCACAGCAATGGTAATCATAAACAGGGTACGCCAGAGCCGGGGGCACTTCGTCTTTTTGTTGTTGATGAACATTGCCAGAAACACGCCGCCGAAGAAGGTCGTGAAGGTTGCAAAGAACGCCCAGACCAGTGTCCAACTCAGCACCTTGCCGAATGCATAGCTGAAGGTCATCGACAGCGACTGGCCGCCAAACAGCGAGGCAAAGTTTGCCAGCCCTACCCATGTAAACAGCGCGGCAGGCGGCATGTGCTGCTGGTCGTAGTTCGTAAAGGCAACGGCAATCAAAATGAAGAGCGGTACAATGGTAAACACCACCACGCCCAGCACCGGCAGCGTCAGCAGCGTGACATAGAATTTCTCATTAAGGTAGCAGTTGATATCCTGACGGAAGCTGTTAGGCTTTTTACCGGCAGCCTTTTGCTGCTGGAGCAGGTAATTCGACTGCACGACCATCATGGTCGCCACGACCAGCGAGACAATGATCACCATCGCAATGACGCTGAGCAGCAAAATAGCAAACGAGTTATCGTAATTGTTGACCTCGTTTTTGAGGGTCACCGGGTTGAACTGCATCTCCATCTGGACAGTGCCGAGCGTGCCAAACTTTTTTAAAGCCGGAATGCCGGAGGTACCCAGAAAATACAGCCCCAACCCCTGCACCAGCGTTACCAGCAGTGCCTTGATGAGCTGTCCATGCCCGATGTAGCCCAGACCCCAGACAAGCAGCGACAGCTTGGTGAAGGCATCGCCGCGGACAAATGCACGGCCGAACTTCTGAATGAAATTTGCTTCTTTTCCGTCGCCACGCGACGGTGCAAGAACCATTTCTGCCACAGAAGTCATCTCCTTTCTTATGCGCGGGATTTAAAAAAAGCGGGCACGCCGCATAGCCGCTGCGTGCCCGCTGGATTATTTTTTACTGTGCCACGGGTGCGGTGATACCGGCTACAGCATCGTCCACCAGCTGCTGGGTGGTCTTGCCCTGCGTATCGCCGGAAACCAGGATCTCGCCCAGGCTTGCGGCGGAGCTCCAGTAGTTGGCACCTACGCGCTGCAGGGTGGCGTAGTCGCTCTGCTCAGCCAGTGCGGCGATGGCAGGCGCGCTCTGCACGGCCTCAGACTCGTTCACAGCAATGTTGGAGGGTCCGAGCTGACGGTCATTGAAGCGCTTGGCCTGATTGTCCTCGTTGGTGATGTAGTCAGCCAGCATCATAGCAACACCGACATTGGCGCTATGGGGGTTGACGCCGACCAGCTTGTAACCGGAGAAGGAAGCCATCTGCACCTGCTCGCCGTTCAGGGTGTAGGTGGGCAGCTTGGTAGCGGCGTAGTTATCGCCCCAGGTATCTTGCGCGGTTTTGGCGTTCCATGTGCCGGAGATGGCGGCGCAGCAGCTGCCGTCCTTGATGCCGGAAACGATGTCTGCATCCGCGCCGGACTTGAAGGCGGACTGGGCGCTCATATCCAGAATTGCCTGCGTGACATCGGCACCGGGGGCCTCGTTCCAGTTGCAGACGGTGTTGATGCCGTCATCGGCGAGGGTAGCCTTCAGGCCGGCACCAGCGTAGAAGCTGTAAATGTACCAAGCATCGTTCAGGCTCATCATGAACTTTTTGCCGGAGGCATCGGCCTTGGCCAGCAGGGCGTCCATGCTCTTGACATCATCCTCGCTCAGGACGCTCTTGTCATAGTAGAGGAAGTAGCCGTTGTCGGCGGTCATGGGGTAGGCGTAAAGCTTATCGTTCATGGTCGCGGCCTCAACGGAGCCAGCCAAATTGCGGCTCTTGACATCCTCGGGGTTCAGCAGGATCTCCTGCAGGGCACCGGCTGCCACCAGCTCGTTGAGCTGGTCATCGGCAAAGGCGAAAACGTCGGCAGCGGCTTCGGGGTCAGCCAGAACGGTGTCCTTGGCGCTGGACTCAGACTGAACGCCGATATCGATGGTGATGTTGCCCTTGTCAGCATTCTCTGCGATGAAGGCATCCGCCATCTCACGCAGCATGGTCTGATCTTCTTCGGCACCCCACATGGTCAGCTTCACATCGCCCCAGCTTTCTGCGGCGGAAGAAGCCTCACTGGAGGATGCGGCAGAATCGGCCTGAGATGCGGCAGAGGACGCAGCAGAGGAAGATGCAGCACCACCGCAGGCGGTCAGCATAGCGGCCGCCGTCACGGTGCTCACCGCAGCAAGAGCGTTATGACGGGAAATCCATTTTTTCATGATCGAGTTCTCCTTCATTTCTGATTTTGGAAGTGGTATGTTGCCAAAAGTTGCGCACTTATGTTGCGCACATTTGAGCAACCCTCTCGTTACAAACATAGAATACTCTCTTTTCAAGCCTCCGTCAATGGGTGATATTCACGGTATTGCAGCCCGAAAACTGGAAATTCTGACGGAAAAACCCGTGACGCAGCCCATTTTACGCGCAACTTTTGCGCAACATGCGTGTATTCTCCCAAAAAAAGCCCCCGGTTTTGGCGTAAAACCGGAGGCTGGAAGCGCTATATATTTTCAGAAAGATTACAGGACAGCACACCTCCCCTGCTGCACAATCTGTGGGTATGCCATAGAGGGGCGCAGGCTATCGTCCATCGTGGGTACGGCTATTCCATTTGGTGGACTCACGCAAAATAACCTGATACCCCTCAATTTGGCGCTGCACCATTTCCTTGCCAAGCAGGCGGTCAAGCAGCATACGGCAGGCTGTGCGCCCCAGCTGCTCGGCATCGTACTGCACTGCGGACACCGAGGGCGTGATACTGGCCAGCATCGAGCTGTCATACAGGCTGGCAACGCGCAAATCGTGCGGCACCAGAATATGCCGGTTGCGCAACTCTCGCATGACCTCATAGGCAATCTCATCGTCACCGCAGAGCAGGCAGTCCGCCTTTTGCTCAAGCGCTGCCTCCAGCGCATCAATGGTCTGCCCTGTTGATTCAATGCCGGAATGAACAAGGCGCTGGTCCACCGGCACGCAGGATTCTGCAAAGCCGCGCAGGTATCCGCGCGTGCGGTCGGTGTTGACGGCGTAGATCGTGCTGCCGACCAGCAGTGCGATCCGCTTGGCACCCATCTGCAGCAGAATACGGGTCATCTCGCAGGCGGCGGTAACCTGATCATTGTCCGCCTGCGGTATTGTCTTGTCCTCGCTGCGGCCAATCAGCACAAACGGCACATCATACTGCCGCAGCAGGTCAACGCAGGGGTCGTCTGCCATGGCGTAGGTCAGAATAACACCGTCCACCTTATGGCTCGCCAGCTGACGCTGCAGCTGGGTATACTCTGTGCTGGAGGCGTAGCACAGCAGCATGTCATAGCCGCGCTGATCAGCCATGGTACAGATGCCGCCCATACATTTGCGCAAAAACGGCAGATCCAGCGTAATAAAGCGCTGCGGCACAACCATGGCAATGTTGTTAGTGCGCACCTTTGGGTCTTTTTGCGCAGACGCAGGCTCTGTGCGGGCATGCCCCATATAGGCGAACACCTTGGCACGGGTTTTCTCGCTGATGCGACCTTTTCCGGAAAGTGCGCGGGACACCGTTGTTTTAGAAACACCCAGCGCCTCCGCCACCTGCTCGATAGTCATTTTTTCGTTTTCTTTTGCGGCCATTGGGGGAACCTTCTCCTTTGCATTGCATTGCGCAACAAATCTCATATCAGCATAACGGGATATTCTTTCGTTGTCAATGTCCGAAAGCAACAAAAAGCGTTCTGCTTTTTAGCAGAACGCTAAAACAGGCCGATTTTGTCAAAAAATACGGTCCATGTCCTTCCAAACTGCAGTCCGGTAGCGGTCAAGCACAGTGTTTCCCACCGTGGCAGGCTGTTCCGTGCAGTTCTGCACAAACACAAAGCTGCCGCGCCGCACCGCCAAGACTCCTTCCGGCAGAGCCTCCGGCCAAGCCGGACTCAAGCCGATTTCCTTTGCAGCATCGTGATAAAACGCCCGATAAAAAGCCTCGTCAAAGCGGCTGGCCAGATAGTAAGCGCGGCCCTTACCGTATCGGTGGACCGCCGCAGCCGGGTGCCCGGCAAAATAGTCCTCGGCATACAGGCTGAGCGGCTCTGCCGGATCTTTCTCATCAAGGGCCGCCACCTCACACAGGGTGGATGCCTGTGCCGCTGGCAGTGTGCAGCCAGCTACCGACTTGCAGCGGCGGGTTTCCCCGTCATACATGCCGTCAATCTCGGTGCGGCGCAGCCCCAACAGTTCGGTCAGACCGTAGGGCGTGTCCCCCAGGCGGCAGAGATCACTCTCATCGACCACGCCCGACCAGTAGGTGACGATGACCGTTCCACCGCTTTGCGCAAATGCGCAAAGCTTTTTCGCAAAAGCATCGGTCAGCAGGTAGAGCATCGGCACCACGACCAAGCCATAGCCTGTCAGGTCGGCGTTCTGGTCAACAAACTCCACGGCAATGCCCTCCCGTGCAAGGGCATTATAGTGCCGCTTCAGCTCGTCCCAATAGCCCATGCCGGCATTGCGCGGGCCACAGGAGCCTTCCAGCGCCCACTTATTCTGCCAATCATGGACTATCGCAGCCTGTTTTTCTCGTTTTACCGCTGTAATTTCGGCCAAAGCTTCCAGCCTTTGCCCCACCTGCACAGTCTCCGTAAAAGAACGGGCATCATCCCGCCCATCGTGGCCGATGACAGCGCCATGGAGCTTTTCCTCCGCACCGCGGCTGGCGCGCCACTGGAAATATAGCACACTGTCTGCGCCGTGCGCCACCGTCTGCAGCGCGGCAAGCTCTGCAATGCCGGGCTTTTTCTGCTTGGAAACAGGCTGCCAGTTGGTAAAGCTGGGGCTGGACTCCATCAGCAGAAAAGGCTCGTCCTTCATTGAATAGAACAGGTCGTGCATCATGGCGGTGTCCAGCGCCGTTTCCTCTACCGTCTCACTGGGCTTATGCCAGGTCGGGTAGTTGTCCCAGCTGGCGACATCGATTTCTTTTGCCATTTTAAAATAGTCGATGCCATCAAACCGATACATCATATTGGCGGTAAATTTGGCATTGGGGGCAATTTCTTTGACAGTATCCCTCTCAAATTTCAAAAAATCGATATGTCGGTCGCTGACAAAGCGCTTCCAGTCGAGCGCAAGCGCCTGCACGGCGTTTTCGCCCTGTGGGGCAGGGCTTTCGATTTGTTCCCAATCGGTGTAGTCATGGCTCCAGAAGCGGGCGTTCCATGCCTTGTTCAGTGCCTCCAGCGTCCCGTACCGTGCCTGCAGCCAGCGGTGGAACTCCGCCTGACACAATGCGCAGTGGCAGTCCCCGCCCATCTCGTTTGAGATGTGCCAAAGGATGACTGCCGGATCATCCCCAAATCGCTGCGCCAGCTTTTGGTCGATGGTGCGCACCTTCTCACGATAAATCGACGATGTATAGCAGTAATTCTGACGCCGGTTGTACAGCTCCCGCACGCGGTCAGCCCGCACACGGCGCACCTCCGGGTACTTGTGTGCCAGCCATGCGGGGCGTGCAGCGCTGGGTGTAGCCAAAATCGTGCGGATTCCGTTGGCGTAAAGGTTATGGATGATGTCCGCCAGCCAGTCCAGTCTGAACACGCCCTCCTCCGGCTCCAGCACCGACCATGAAAACACCCCCAGCGTCACGGTATTGACACGGGCTTTTTTCATCAATTCAATATCCTGTTCCAGAATGTCCGGCCTGTCGAGCCACTGCTCCGGGTTATAGTCCCCACCGTGAAGTAATTTGCGCCCCTGCATGGCAGATCCTCCTTTGGCTGCGCAACATGCGCAACCAATATTTAAGTAATCGTTGCGTTTTATACTGAGTATAGCAAGAAGTTCCTCAAGATGCAAGATGCTTTTATGGAGTATAGCACCATTCAACTGGATATTTCGCGCATTCGTCCTTTCCCATCCGTGCCTCTATCGGGAGGTTTCACAACTTTACAGCGGTTCATTTATGCACAGTGCCAAATGCCCGAGTTTCCCACTGTGTGCAGTATTTCTCCGCCGCTCGCCTTCATCCGTGATGAACAAGCCTTTTGGCCCTCGCAGCCTGTCCAACTCCAGCTTGGCATGGCGTTGGTCATCTTCCATGCGCTGGGGCTGTGCCGGTCACCAGTATGGTTGACCGGACAGACGGCAATGTACGGTCCGTTGTCCTTTTCGAGCGCCACGCGGGTATATAGGGCTTCGCCCAGCGGCTTACCGGTCAGATCAATGCGGCCCGATCCTGCCGAAACCCAGCCAAGGCCGCCGTCAAAGCTTTTGGCATAGTCCTCATACTCCCACGAGCCGACCATGACCTCGCCCAGATAATCCATGCCCGCCCAGACAAAATCACCGACCAGACGCGGCTCAGCCTTCGCCAGCTCGCGGAACTTATAGGCATCATTACAGAAGGTCTCGCTGCCCAAAATCAGCCGCTGCGGGTACTTTTTCAGGTCGTGCTTGTAGCGATAAATGCCGTAGTTATAGCCCGCAATATCCATATTCGCAAAGGCATCGCGGGTTTTGACATCACAGCCATGCAGCGTCGCGCCGTGCTTCATGAATTCATCACCCAAAAGCCCTGCCAGATCGTTGAAGAACTTGCTGCCCACCGACTTTTTCTTGACGGCTTTTCCCTTAGCCTTGGCTTTTTCTGCTTTTTCAGCCTCCTTTTTGGCCTTTTCATCGCTGTACACGCCGAAGCCGATGGAGCTCAAAAAGTTGAAGAAGATATTCACACCGCAGGTCACCGGGCGGGAATCGTCCAGTCCGTGCAGGAAGTCGGTCATCTCCTTCGTCAGGGCGATGCCCCTGGGCTGTGCGGTCTCGCTGACCTCGTTTCCGGTGGAGTAGAGCACCACGCAGGGGTGGTTGTAGTCCTTTTCGACCATATCGGTCAGATCCCGCCGCCACCAATCCATAAAATACGGTACATAGTCGTATTCGGTCTTGTGGATGTACCAGTGGTCGATGTATTCATCCATGACGAGCATGCCCTGGCGGTCACACTCTGCCAGCAAAGCCTGGGAGCAGGGATTATGCGCCGAGCGGATGGCGTTGTAGCCCGTTTCTTTCAGCAGGCGCACCTTGCGGGCCACGGCATCAAGGTCGCAGACAGCGCCCAGCAAGCCGTTATCGTGGTGGATGCAGGCCCCCTGAATGATGACCCGCTCGCCGTTGAGCGTGAAGCCGTTTTTGCCCCAACTCACCGTGCGCACGCCGAAGGTCTCGACCGCCTCATCATCTGCAAATTGTACGCGGCATCGGTACAAATTCGGCGTTTCCGGTGTCCAAAGACGGGCATTGTCGATGGTAAGCGTAAAAACTGCTTCCCCATCAGATTCCTTCCGAACAGTGGGGAGTCCCTCAACCATCAGCTGAACCGTGCCGGGCGCACTGGTCCTGACACGGATTTCCACCACAGCCGGCTCCAGCGACACTGTACGGATGCGCACACCGTTGAGCAATATGTGCTTATCCCCTGCCGTCCACAGCTGAACGGGACGATACAGTCCCGCGCCGGAATGCCACCGGCTGTTGGGCTGGTCGGCGTTGCGGGCAATCACTCGCAGTTCGTTATCCCCTGCGCGCAAAAATGGCGCACAGTCTACATAAAAATTGGTATACCCATAGGGGCGGAACGCCGCCTTTTGGCCGTTCAGCCAGACCTCAGCGTTGTGATAAACACCCTCAAATTCCAGAATGTGGGTGTCCGACAGCTCGTTTTCGGGCACCGTCAGGGTTCGCTGATACTCATAGTCATAACCCTCATACCAGCCGGTGTTGACGCCGCCCGCGCTCAGGGCCGTGCGCGGCTCCGCCAGCATGGCGTCATGGGGCAGGGTCACGGGCCGGCCGGGTGCGGTATCGCCCAAGTGACGGCAAGTCCAGCCGGTGAGAAGGGGTGTTGCTTTCATAGATCAGTACTCACTTTCCGCTGCTTTGTATAGAAATCTGAAATGCGCGCTTTTTGCAGGGTTGCCGCATTTTTGTTCTTCTGCCTGTACTATACCACATCTGAAACAAAATAGGTGCGCCTTTTCACAAACCGTTTGAATTCACGCACAAACCAATTTACCCGTTGACACAATGCACAACTTTCCCGCCTTTTTCTGCGCAAATCCACCAAATTCCATAACAGCGGTTTTCAAGGCTGTAATAACGCAGCACACTGCTATTAGAAATCTTGTACAAAAATCAGATTCAATTTTTGTTATAGATTATGCGTTTAACCATTGAGAATCTTTCTCTTGTGTTGTACCATGGAATAAGAGCGAATAAAAAGAAGGTATTGCACTGTCATTTTCGCAGCATAAAACTGCGCTGGCCTGTCTTGAGGCGATGCGCAGCGGCAGGGATTGCGAAGCGCAAATCGTTCTGCCGGTCACACTCATACCCAGAGAAAGTACGAGGAAGATGCAATGTCGGACTTTATGAAATCGCTGAGCAAAATTGCCATTCCTGTTACCCTGCAAAGTATGCTGCAGGCCTCCTTTTCCATAATAGACCAGATTATGATCGGGCAGTTGGGCGAGGTCAATATTGCAGCTGTGGGATTGTACGGGAATTTTTCGCTGGTTTTTTCCGTGGTGATCGGCTCAGTCGGCACTGTTGCCGGGATCCTGATCGCCCAGTTCACCGGCGCAGACAACGAGCGTGAGGCATGGTGCAGCCTGAATGTCAGCCTGCTTTGCGGGGCCTTGCTGTCGGTGCTGTTTTTACTGGCTGCCGGGGGCTTTCCGGCACAGATTTTACAGCTTTACACCGCCGATGGGCGTATTCAGCAAGCCGGTACGGTGTATTTTAAAACTGTAGCACTCGCCTATCTGCCGATGGCGCTCAGCACGGTCCTGTCCGCGTGGCTGCGCTGTAAGGAGCATGCTGCCATTCCCTTTTGGGCCAGCCTCGGCGCGGTGGCTGCCAACACCGGGCTGAACTACCTGCTGATATTCGGCAAGCTCGGGTTTGCCCCCATGGGGGTGCAGGGCGCAGCGATTGCCACGCTCGTTTCGCAGATGCTGAATTTCCTGCTGATTTTACTGGGCTTTGTGGTCTGCCTCAGAAGGGATGGCAGTCATCCTCTGTGGACGCTGCATTTTGAAAGAATCACCCTGCGAGCGTACGGCGGCATGATCCTGCCGATTTTGCTCAGTGAGTTTTTGTGGAGCTTGGGGCAGAATGTCGAGTCTGCAGTGTACGGGCATCTCGGCACAGCCAACCTTGCCGCTTACACCCTCACCTGCCCGATTCAGTCACTGATCGTAGGTGCATTGAGCGGGTTATCGGCGGCAGCCGGTGTGATGGTCGGCAAGCATCTGGGAAAGAAAACCTACGACGCCGCCTACGGGGATGCCAGACGCATTATGCTGACCGGGCTGGTCGGTGCTATAGGCGTAGCCTCGCTGCTGGTACTGTTTGCAGGCGCATACACCAATCTGTACCGCGTGGACGCTGATGTACAGACGCTGGGCAAAGCATTGCTGGTCGTGTTTGCCCTGTATGCACCCGTCAAGGTAGAAAACATGATTTTGAGCGGTGGTATTTTGAGGAGCGGCGGCAATACCAGAGTAATCATGATCATTGACACCATCGGCACATGGGGCATCGGCATCCCGCTGTGCCTGCTGGCCGCATTTGGTTTGCACTGGGGCATTGTCGGTGTGTATGCCCTGCTTACAACGGAGGAGATTTTCCGCCTGGCCGTCTCGCTTGTCATCTTCAAAAAGCGCAGCTGGATGATCAGCCTGTGACCGGAAATTTCAGCGTACATATCTGCTCGCAAAGCAGGGTCCTCACGCCCAAAACTACCGTTCAACTTGTACTGTTTTCTTCCTGGTCATCTCCCCAATATCAACCCTTGCCAATCATTCTATCTTTATAGGATGTACTCCATCTGCCGTTCCTTTGTTTTCATACCCATCTTCTCATAGAAGCTTTCAGCCGATGTGTTACCCGCCCAGACATTCAAGGTCACCTCATAGCAGCCAAGCTTCTTTGCCTGCTGCTTCACATATTCAAACAGGCTTTCCCCGATATGTTGTCCGCGTGCCTGCTTGTCAACGCACAGATCATCAATAAACAGTGCCTTAAACAGAACCATATTGGTAGAAAACGGTTGCTCTTTCAGCTGGCAGAAAGCATACCCCATACACACATCATCCTCACCGGCTGCAACATAGATGGGCTTATCTTCCTGCTCCAGCAGTTCCTTCAGTTCGCTGACGGTGTATTTTGTGGTGCCGGGGATAAACACATCCGGGCGTATCTCTGCATGGATCTGCAGCACCTGACCGAGCAGCTCCATAATTCTTGGGATATCCTTTTCTTCTGCCTTACGAATTTTCATCACAACACAACTCCATTTCACCGTTTGCCTGCGGGGTACGCTATGCCAACCTGCCCGCGAGTTCATTTTTTATCCCCTGCAGCCCCGTATTTTCTTTATTGTATCACAAACTCGCGCCAAGTAAATTGCTTGTTGCGAAATTTCATGAAATATTTGCGGTTCGTGCGGTCTGCAGATCCCGCCGCTTCCCTGTCAGGCATGTGCCGCCTTGCACAGGATGTTCTTTGTGCTTGCAGCAATGTCCACTGTCATCATACTTTGTAACGCAGTTTTTAACGCTCTATTGACAATACGAGCTGTTTGGCATATAGTAATTCGTATAAACACTATTTCACCAGACGCTCAAGACGCAGTGTGCCCCAGATGCGGGGGCATGCTGCGCCTTTTCTGCAAGGAGGCCACCTGTGGACTACATCCAAATCACCAAAGAAAACATCGACAAGGAGCATATCTGCTGCGCGATGTCCGGCAAGCAGAGCCTTGCCAAAAAAGAATGGCTCAAGCAGCGCTTTGCTGAGGGGCTTGTTTTCTACCGCAGTGTTGAGCGCGGCAAGTGCTTTATCGAGTACATCCCGGCAGAAAACGCATGGGTGCCCATTACAGCGGACGGCTGGCTGTACATCAACTGCCTGTGGGTCTCCGGTTCCATGAAAGGGCACGGCTGCTCAAATGACCTGCTGGAAAAATGCCTCAGCGATGCAAGAGCGCAGGGCAAAAAGGGCAGCTGCATTTTGTGCGCCGAGGGACGCAAGCGGGAATTTCTCGCCGACCCCAAGTTTTTGTCCCACAAGGGATTTGAAGTCGCAGATGTCTCGGACTGTGGAATCACCCTCATGTGCCTCCCGCTCAACGCCGATACAGCACTGCCGAAATTCAAGAACTGCGCTAAGCACCCTAAAGCTGATGGAGAAGGCTTCGTCCTCTACTACACCGATCAGTGTCCCTTTACCTATTACTGGGTGCCGAAGGTGCAGCAGGCCGCGCAGCAGAATAACATCCCGTTCCGGGCCATCCACATCACCGACAAAGAAGCCGCGCAGAATGTATCCGCACCCGTCACGACCTACGCACTGTTCCGGGACGGCGTATTCCTGACGCAGGGTATCCAGTCCGACAAAAAGTTTCTGGCATTGGCCGGTGTACAGATATGAAAGAACGAATCGTTGATGAGCAAATCAGACTGATTCCCTACTATCAAAACGATGCCGTATCGTTTTGCCGGTATCAGGATGCAGATGTATGCAAGCAGGTCGATAACAGGGATACGCCCCATGATTTAATACGCCCCATGATTTAGCGCTTCTGCATCGCATGTAATGAGGCCCAGGATATTCGTTTTCATGATATACTAGTGTTGTGTTTATCAGGACAGGCAAAACCATCTATTCAGTCAATGTTCCCTGTCTCGCGGTAGCTGCGCCAGACGTTTTCAAAAAAGTCGTCATCCCCGGGGATGGGGCGCGGGGCGCGCCAAGCGGTGCGGCAAACGCCGTCCTCATACCACAGTTCCTGAACGAGCGGGTTCTCCGTCTCATCCAAGGCAAAAGTGAACGTATCGGGGAGCTGTCCAAACGGCTTGACCCCGCCCGTCAGGTCGGTGTGCAGGGCGCTGCCGCGGCTTTTGCCGCCGTGGGCGGTGTAGTCAGTCATGGCAGTCAGGTAGGCTCGCTGACTTAGCAGCATATCTCGCAGGCGGTAGAGCATGGCAAGCTCGGTGCGGCTGCCCGCCTTAACCGTTTGGGCAAAGTCGGCAAGCTGCGCTTCCACCTGTTTTCCGTAGGCGCGTATCTGCGCGGGGTCGCGTATGGCGGCACCGCAGCGGCTCATTTCCTCGGCGGCGTGCTGCCACAGGGCGCGCACGTTGCCGGTATCGGCGCGGCAGGCATCCGCCAGCGCAGCCATCTCGGCCAGGGCTGCGGATGCTGCCACGTCAAAACCAGCAGACGCATCGCCCCGGCAGCGGGCGGCAATGTACTGTGCCGCGCGGGTACTGCCCACCTGCCCGGCGTTCAGCGCCGTGCCGCCCGGGCGGTAGACACCGTGGCTGGCAGCGGCCTCGCCGACCGCGAACAGTCTGCCACCAGCAGTCAATGCCGATGCCGCCGTTGTTGTGCTGGGCGCAGAGGGCAATTTCCAACGGCTGGGTGTACAAATCCACACCCTTATCACGGTAAAAATCGATGGCAGGCTGGTTCATATGCGCCAGACGCTCGATGGGCGTGCCGAAGCAGGCACCGGCGCGGGTCAGGTACTCGCGCGCCTCGGGCAGCAGCGCATCGCAGGAAAACGCGCCGTCCACCGGATTTTTGCGGTAATCGAGATAGACTTTGCGTCCCTTGCAGGTTTCCAGATACACCAGAATGTCAATGATGGAGCTGCCTTCGGCAATCTTGCGCACATCAAAGGGCCACTGGTAGCCTTTCAAAAACAGCTTGCTAAGCATATCGTGCGCATCGGTGAAAAAGTCCATCAAAAACTCGCGCTCGTCGCTGCCGTCCGCCGCCGTGGAAAACACCCGCGGCAGCACCTGCATATAGGTGCCGGAAACATTCCAACGCGGCGCAACGGAGGCAAGCCCGTACTGCCATTCGGTCAGGTTTTTGCCGCGTGCGCCTGCTTCCAGCGCAAGGCCGGTGGCCCCATACTGGCTGAAGGGATAGACGCTGTCGGCGTACATACCAGCTGGGCCGCCGGTGGCCCAGATAACGTTTTTGCATCGAATCAGCGTAAAGCGGTCGGCGGCGTCCTGCGCAGCCGTGTTCAGGCAAAGCAGGCCGCAAACCGTACCGCCGTTCGTCAGAATTTTGATGACTTGTGTCTTGTCCAGCATCGGCACGCCCTTGGCCTGCACGGCAGCCTCCAGACATTCGGTCATCTGCTTGCTGGTGTAGGGTCCCACGCTGGTGGCGCGGCGGCGCGGGTCGTGGTCGGTCTTGTAGCCGATATACTCGCCGTAGCGGTTGCGGGGGAACGGCACGCCCAGCTCGACCAGCTTCAAGAAGCATTGGGTCGAGAGCGCGGCCTCGCACAGGGCAATATCACCATCCACGCAGCGGCCCGCAAACAGTGTGTCGGCCATCTCGCGCACGCTGTCGGGGTCGCCCCCGGACAGGGTCAGCTTATAGTAGGTCTGCTTGTCGCTGCCGGTATTGCGGCTGGTGCCGCAGAGCCGGTTCTCGGTCAGCAGCAGAATGTCGTGCTGACCGGCACGCCAGAGGCAGTCTGCCGCGTTATAGCCCGCTGCGCCGCTGCCGACAATGGCAGTATTGCAGCGGTAGAGCTGCGCGCAAAGGCCATCTGTGCGAAAAACTTCCTGTTCCATGCGCGTATCCTCTCAGCCGCGGAAATTCGCGGGCTGTGTTTTCTTGATTTCCAGAAACTCTTTATAAAACGGGCGGAAGGTTTCCGCATCGCGCACCACACAGCCGGTCGGCTTGTGCGCGCGGATGAGATCGCCGCACATCCCGCACGTCAGGCAGATATGCTTCGGGTCGATACGTCCCTGTTTTATGATTTCATTTGCGAAATCCGGATCGGCAAACGCCATGCGGCCAAAGAGCATGCCATCGCAGAGGCCCGCTTCCACGGCACCCGCGGTATAGAGGTCGGAAAACTGCCGCAGATACGTCGGGGCAGAGGCCCAGACGGTCATTTCCGGCACAGCCTGCTTGACTGCTCCGATTCCGTGGATCATTCGTGCAAGGCCGGTAAACGGGTGCTCGTCCGGCTGATATTTTCCGGCGTCAAACGGGCGCGTGACGTGCGTTGTGGCATAGGGATTGCCCATGGTCAGATCGACCATGGAAAGGCCAAGCTCATCGTGCAGTTCACGCACCAGCCGTACCGGTTCTGCCAGATCGGGCGTCAGTCCGGAGCCCTCGCTCACGCCGAAGCCATACGGCCATGCGTAGCCGTCGTAAATACCAAGGCGCGATGTGACCATAAAATCGTCTGTTTCATAGACCTTTGCCGCGCGGATCGCATTTTTGAGCAGGCGCGTCCGGTTCTCATAGCTGCCGCCGTATGCCCCCGGCCTCGTAAAGGCAGACGTCAGTTCTGCCAGCAGATACCCGTGACAGGACTTGATATCCACAGCGTCAAATCCGGCCTCGCGCGCGAGAAGCGCCGCCTCGCCGAATTTTTCCTCCAGCGCCTTGAGGTAGTCGTCCGTCACGATGCAGCTGTTGTCCGCCGCGCCGCATTCAATCAGTTCAATCATGCTGTCGGTCAGCATCTCCGTGTGGATGCCCAGGTGCCGCTTGGATTTCAGCGCCATACCCACTGCGTCCGGAATCGATCCAATACCCAGCTGCAG
>OOCM01000888.1_pt1 | contig 26471 bp, 14 predicted proteins | sample 1671111 | NCBI WGS metagenome assembly OOCM01 (sample SAMN06348123, study PRJEB24527) | human gut metagenome | biome: human gut; feature: ankylosing spondylitis patient; material: feces | host: Homo sapiens | place: China | collected 2015-10 | reverse complement strand
TGATATGGCAAAGCCTTGGCTTGTGAAAGTCAGGGCTTTGTTTTATTATAGGTTTCCTTTACGAGTGGATATGAAAAGAGGGTGTACCGGATTTTGATACACCCTCTCTTTTATGCAAAAAAATGACCGGTTCCTTATGGCTGATGGTGCAGTCGGCGACCGGTCATTCATGTATCATGTGTGTCTCTCTGTATGTCTCAACAGTCAGGCTTGTTGTTTCATGCCTTCTTCTTGATGCTCATGGCTGCCTTTGTGAGGAAGACAACGAGCAGGATGTATGCAACGATTGAAACGACTTCGCTCATAGGGTTTGCAAGCCACTCTTCGTTGATGAAGTTGATTTCGTAGTATTTCAGTATTGAGCTGACAACACCCATCAGTGCACCTCCGGCAATGAATCCGGAAGCGAGCAGTGTGCCCTTTTCGCCTCTTGCGTTGTTGGTTTCCTCGTTCTTGCTTCTGGTTGTGACGTACCAGTTGATGGCGCCGCCGACGAGGAGAGGCAGGTTGAGGTTGAGAGGTATGAACATGCCGAGGGCGAAGGCCAGGGCAGGAACCTTGCAGAAGGTGAGTATGAGGGCGAGCAGTGCACCTGCACCGTAGAGTATCCACGGAGCTTCAACTCCGTTCATCAGAGGGTCGATGACGGCGGCCATGGCGTTTGCCTGAGGTGCGGCGAGCTGTCCGCTGGTGAATCCGTAGAGGTCGTTGAGCACCATAATCACTCCGCCTACTGTCGCTGCAGAGACGAGAGTGCCGAGGAACTTCCAGCTCTCCTGCTTACGCGGTGTGCTTCCCAGCCAGTAGCCAATCTTGAGGTCGGTGATGAATCCGCCTGCCATGGAGAGGGCTGTGCAGACAACGCTTCCCATGAGGAAGGATATGACCATGCCGGTGGTTCCGCTCAATCCTACTGCCACCATGATGACCGAAGCGAGGATGAGGGTCATCAGCGTCATTCCCGAAACAGGGTTGGTGCCCACGATGGCTATGGCGTTGGCGGCAACGGTGGTGAAGAGGAAGGAGATTACGGCAACGAGGAGGATGGCTATGACGGTGTGGAGGATGTTTCCGTGCATCACGTCGAAGTAGAAGAACAGTGCAATCAGAAGTATTGTGAAGATGGAACCGAAGGCAATGATTTTCATCGGTATGTCTCTCTGTGTGCGTTCAACCTTCTCTTCTGACTTCTTTCCGCCCATCTCTTTGGCAGCAAGGCCAACGGCGCTCTTTATTATGCCCCACGAACGGACGATGCCGATGACGCCTGCCATGGCGATGCCGCCGATGCCGATGCTCTTGGCATACTCGTTGAAAATCATTTCGGGCGACATGTCCTTCACGGCTGTGGTGATGGCGGGATTCCATGTGTTCAGAACTTCGTCGCCCCATATCATCGAGAAGCCCGGGACGATGATGAACCATACGGCAACGGAACCTGCACAGATTATGGCCGCATACTTCAAGCCTACGATGTATCCGAGGCCGAGAACGGCGGCTCCTGTATTGATTTTGAACACGAGCTTGAACTTGTCGGCAATCATTTCGCCCCATCCGCATACACGGCTTGTGAAGTTCTCGTTCCACCATCCGAAGGTGCCGACGATGAAGTCGTAGAGACCGCCGACAAGACCTGCCATGAGGAGAGGTTTTGCCTGATCGCCTCCCTTTTCGCCGGAGATGAGCACCTGGGTGCTGGCTGTTGCCTCAGGGAAAGGGTATTCGCCGTGCTTGCTCTTGACGAAGTATTTGCGGAAAGGTATGAGGAAGAGGATTCCGAGGATGCCTCCGAGCAGTGAACTGATGAACATCTGACCGAAGCTCACCGTCATCTCAGGATATTTCTCCTGAAGGATGTAGAGGGCGGGGAGGGTGAATATGGCTCCGGCAACGATGACGCCCGAGCATGCACCGATTGACTGTATCATCACGTTTTCGCCGAGTGCTCCCTTGCGCTTGGTGGCGCTCGACAGGCCTACGGCAATGATGGCGATAGGTATGGCGGCTTCGAACACCTGACCGACCTTGAGGCCGAGATAGGCCGATGCGGCGGAGAATATCACTGCCATTATAACACCCCAGATGACTGACCACGGGGTCACCTCACGATAAACCTTGTCGGGCGACATAAGCGGATTGTATGTCTCGCCCGGTTTGAGCGGACGGAATGCGTTCTCGGGCAATCCGCCGCCTTTTTCAATTTCTTCTTCTTCTTTCATCTCTATAATTTTTTTAGTTTTTTGAAGTTTGTTTCCGGTGTCATTTCACCCTCTTGCATTTTCCGCTCCAGCTTGTTATGTCAAGACGGATTATTTCTGTCCTTGCAAACGACTTTTCAGCATATTTAAGTCCTATGGCCATGTCCTCGGGCGAGTATTTCTCAAGAATCAGCTTGAGGGCATGCATCCTTTCCTCTGCCTCCAGATGTGTCGATGCCGTACACTTCAGGACGATGCTTTCATAGCCGGTCGTGAATTTTGATGAAACCACGTTTGTGTGCCCGACGATGCAGAACGATGCACGGGGGTCATTCCTGAGACATTCAAGTTTACGGCCTTCGGGCGCACAATGTATGTATATGCTGCATGCGCCGTCCCAAGCGAAGTTCACTGGGATGCCGTAGGGTTCGGAATCATTGCCGGTCATTGACATAATGCCGTATTCACCTTTTCTCAGAAGCTCCGTGGCTTCAGCTTCGTCGAGCAATCTGTCCTGCCTTCTCACTTTTGAATTGTCGAATTTCATTTTTTCCTGCAAGTTTTTCATGAAACAGAAACGTGTGCGTTTTTCACTGCACATATAAAAAGCAAAAGAGGTCATGTCCCTTCAAACCGTGACACGACCTCATTTCTCTTTATGCGGGATAAATATGTCCTGCATGGCTCTTAAGGGTGGAGCTGGAGGGGATTGAACCCTCGTCCAAACAAGGAAGCCCTATGCTTTCTACATGCTTATTCCAGACTTCGGTTTTCGTGCCTCGGCAAGACCTGGACCACCCACCGCGACCTTATCCTCTAAAGCTTCATCTGCGGCGCGAGGCCGCCGCCGACTATTCCCGATTTTGCCGCACCGCCGTTCTGAACGCTTCGGGACTTGTAGCTTTCAGGGCGATGTCTCGTTTCCCCGCCTTGCAGGGAAATAAAGCTTATCTACTATGCTTCGATTAAGCAGCGAGAGCGTAATTGTTTTCGCCAGATAATTTTTTGATGACTGATATTATAGAGCAAATCACCGACGCTCTGCATGCTTACATACAACTTCATCCTGCTGTCAAATCCAGTCAGCCCCGGAGTGTGTTGATGCAATGCCGTGCATGCTTCCATGCACAAACACGGCGCAAATATACATGATAATGCTGTCATTACCAAACCTCAAGCGTTTTCTTTTGTGGAATATATGCTTTCCCCAGTGCACATTCTTCCTCTTTTTCCTGCTTTTCGGATATATTTTCTGCCTGTTGTGTGCGCTTTTTGTCATCTCCGCAAACACGCAGGCGGACACACATGCACCTCATTCCTTTTTTGGGGTGAGCGTGTATGCGTGTCCGCCTGTTTTCATGCATTCAGGGTTTCGGGCCTACATCTGTTTTGCCTATCTGCCCTTTTTCTGCGTAGGTCTGTTTTTCCTTCTTTGGCGTATTTCCTCCTTGTGCTTTGCAGCTCCCGAACCGTGAGCACCCGTCTGGTAACCTTTCTTTTTGGCCTTGGTTCTCACCTTGTCGGATTTGTCATTTCGGTTCTTCTTTGCGCCTCCGAAGTTTATGCCGTTCATTATGGCATAAGTTATTTCGTCGTCTGTAGCCATCTGTCTGATATTTTTTTGTTGATGCTTAAAAAATCAGGCGTCAGCCTTGTGGTTTATTAATGGTGGAAAAGTCTGATTCCGATGAATGCCATTGCGATGCCGTACTTGTCGCAGGTGTCGATGACATGGTCGTCGCGAACGGAGCCTCCTGCCTGAGCAATGTATTCAACACCGCTCTTGTGAGCTCTTTCGATGTTGTCGCCGAATGGGAAGAAAGCGTCGCTTCCGAGGCATACGCCCTTGTTCTGTGCAATCCATGCCTTCTTCTCTTCCATTGTGAGAACCTCAGGCTTCTCGGTGAAGAACATTTCCCATGTGCCGTCGCGCAATACGTCGTCATGGTCTTCGCTGATGTACACGTCGATGGTGTTGTCTCTGTCGGCACGTCTGATGTCCTGCTTGAACGGCAGGTTCATCACCTTCGGATGCTGTCTCAGCCACCATATATCGGCCTTGTTTCCTGCGAGGCGTGTGCAGTGTATACGGCTCTGCTGACCGGCACCGATACCGATTGCCTGTCCGTCCTTCACGTAGCACACAGAGTTGCTCTGAGTATATTTCAGTGTGATGAGCGCAATCTTCAGGTCGCGCTTAGCCTCTTCCGTGAAGTTCTTGTTCTGAGTAGGTATGTTTTCGAAGAGTGCGTCTGAAGAGAGATCCACCTCGTTGCGTCCCTGCTCGAAAGTGATGCCGAACACCTGCTTGTGCTCAATAGGAGCCGGAACATAGTTAGGGTCGATCTTTATGACGTTGTATGTGCCCTTGCGCTTCTCTTTCAGAATCTGCAGAGCCTCAGGAGTATAGTCGGGAGCGATGACTCCGTCCGACACCTCGCGCTTGATGAGCGTAGCCGTAGCTTCGTCGCAAGTGTCGCTCAGCGCAATGAAGTCGCCGTACGACGACATTCTGTCTGCTCCTCTTGCTCTTGCGTAAGCGGTAGCTATCGGTGTCAGAGGAACCTTCACGTCGTCAACGAAATATATCTTCTTCAGCGTATCGCTCATCGGTATTCCGATGGCGGCACCTGCAGGGCTCACGTGCTTGAATGAAGCCGCAGCCGGCATGCCTGTAGCAGCTTTCAGCTCTTTTACCAACTGCCAGCTGTTGAGTGCATCAAGGAAATTGATGTATCCCGGACGTCCGTTGAGTACCTCGATAGGCAGTTCTCCCTCCTCCATGTATATGCGTGAAGGTTTCTGGTTTGGGTTGCAACCGTACTTTAATGCAAGTTCTTTCATATATGTATACGTTTTTGTATCCATGGCAAAGATAAGAAATTTGTATGACTTATCTTTCTGCAGATGAAAGTTGTTGAGGTTTAGTTCGTGCAAATCCTCAATTTTACATCTCTCTTGCCGTCTTGTGCTGACATCCGCCTGTTTTTGTGCCGTAGTCCTGACTTCATTGTGTTGCTGGATGTGCATCCTTTTTTTTGCACGAGGCTCTGATTATATCTTTACAATGTCGTCGATGTAGACGTAGTTGTCCAGGCTTCCATAGATATTTCCGGCTTTGTCGGACCAGTTGGATTTGCTTCCTGCAACTTCAATTTCAAGTTTGTATATGCTGTCGTTGAGTTCAGGTGTTACAAATCTTATAGATCTGCATGCATTCTTGCTGTAGAAGTCAACGAATGATGAATGTATGGTTTTGCCTTTCTTGTCGGTTATTCTTATCTTGGCGTATCCACCCTTGTTGTCCGTCAGTCCTATTACAGCGATGCGGCTTTTGCCGTTGAAGTCAATCTGCAGTGTATTGCCTTCCGAACTGGACATCCAGCGGCCTGCGTCTTTTGTCCAGCCGTTTCCTTTAACGATTGCCTCTTTCATGATTGATTGCCCGGTGACGGCCGCATCTTGTGGTTTCATTGTTTCGATGTCCCAGCAGTTCCAGTATTCGTCTATGCTGAGTTTTGTACCGTCCACATCGATAGGCATCCAAACATACGTTGCCGCCGATGCCTGTTTGGGATAAGACCATCTGTCGCCCATGAAGATAGGCACTGTATCATTGTCTGTATGAACGGGAAACACAAATGTCGTCTGCGAATTGAATGTCAGGCTTCCTTCAGGTGCAAACAGACCTTGCCTTGTCCACGGCCCCGACAGGGAACGTGCCGTGAAATAGAAATTGTCGTTTCGTTCCCAACTCGTCAGGTTTGAGAAAAGCATGAAATATGTATCGTTTTTCTTGAACATGGCCGGTGATTCTCCATGTGTCTTGCCGATCTTGCTTATCACAAGTTCTTCTGCCGAATGATAATCTTCGCTCAACTTATATATTGTTCCGCCATGCAGCAGCAGGTATCCGCTTCCGTCGGAATCTTGAAAAGTTCCCATGTCCCACTTTCTGATAGGCTTGCCTTTATAGAGTACAGGTCCTCTGAAGGTATATTCGCCTTCTATCGTATTGCTGGTCGCATAGCAGATGTACGGATCCTTGTATTGCAGGTTGTCTGCATGCATGAACATCACGTACTCGCCGGTAGTTCTGCATTTCATGACTTTAACCCTTTCTCCGACACGTCTCGGCCCCATCAGACCTTCATTCTGGCGCGGAAGAACCACTTTCTCGAATTTCCATTCCTTAAGGTCTGCCGAGGAATAGCAGCTGAATCCTCTGAACTCGTTGCTGTCATCGGATTTCCATTCCCCGAACAGATAATATCTGCCGTTCTCTTTTATTATGCATGCTCCGTGGGCGTTGACGATGTTGTTGTCTGTGTCAAACCATGGCACCCCGTTGAAGATGCATCCTTCATGGTTCCCGTTTCCGTCCTGTCCGTATGCCGGCATCACGAATGACAGTATTGATGCCGCAATCATGTATTTTGTGAGTTTTCTCATGTTGCAGCTTAAAAAATTATGTATATCCATTGGTGGTATTAATTTATAGCATGTTTGGCTCTTATGATGATTTTCTGATTTTTAGTAAGTTTATATATTGCAGGTTTGCAAGCGCGCTGTTTTTTCGATAATCATGTAAAACAATCTGCCGGCATCCTTCGCATAATCCATCGCAAACGCAAATCGGCCGTACAGATGCAGGAATACGGTTTCAATTCTTTCCGGATGTCCTTGCATGTCACTTCCAATCTGATATCGTACGTTTTTTCAAACAGCTCCACTTGCAGCTGTGTCTTTTGGTGCGTCTGCATCCAGATGATTCATGTGTCCCGCTAAGGCAGTTCTGCACAGGATTTTATATTCCGGCGTTGCGCGCTGAAGCTTCCGAGGGCTCGCAACCGTGGCTCCGAGCCCTCGGAAGTTTTGTTGCGAGCCCTCGCAGAAAAGTTCATGCAGGTCTGTACCTGCACCGTATGGGCATAAGGTGCCTGTTCCCCTTTGCCATGCATTGGGTGCGGTTTCGTCCGCCGACCCCCGCAGCCGTTTATCTTACATGAACTTTCTCCGATTTGCTTCCGTTGCTGATTATGTATACGCCTTCAGCAACTTTGGCGCCGCTTTCGACCCTTGTTCCTCTGATGTCGTAAATCTCATTGTCCGACAGTATCGCACCATTTCTTATTGTATATTCAATTCCGCCGTTCTTTTCGGATTGTATATCGCCTACAGACAATGCTGTGTCGGATGTGGTTATCCTTATGCACTGTGTGCGCGTAAACGCTACACTGTGGTTGCCGTGGGCATAATCGTTCTCCTTTATCCAGTTTCCATCCTTGTCGGTGCAGCCCGATTCAGCTGTTTGAATGAACATGTCGGATGGTGTCGTAAATGTTCCTCTGTCTGTCGACAGCAGCAGATATGTGTTCTCACCGGTCTTTATGCATATGGCCTGCGAAGTTCCGTACGGGCTGAACTCTATTCCGTCCAGGCCTGCCTGACTGTCTGTCACGTTGGCGTTGGCATTGTATACATACATGCTTTTCCCGTGAGCCTTGAGAGCTATTTCCTGATTGGCGAGGTTGAGCATCTTGTTTCTTTGCCTTACCTTTTCTATATGTTCTCTTTCCACGAGCTTGTGCCCGTTGTTGGAATACAGGCAATTGCCGTCTACAACAGCCATGTTGTAGTAATCGAAGGCTTTGTTGCCGGCCAGTGCCGCAATCTGGTAATACGGTGCTCTGGAGTCCTTTGCATCGCATTCCATTATCATGCTGTAGTTCTTGCCTTTCTGTGGAAGCTGACCTCCCATATTTCCCAATATGCTCGATGTGCTCGTTCCGTATATATCGATTCCGACAAAGTCGATGTTTGTACCGCCGCTGCTGCGCTTTTTCTCGTTTGCATCGATTCTGCCCGATGTCTCGTGGCTTACGCAGTTGAGTCTGGTCCAGATTTTGTATTTTGAACTTTTTACGGCTTCTCCGACATAGCTGTAGTAATCTATTATTTCAGCCGCCGATGCTGTATTGCCGCCGTGTCCGCGTGCTTCGTTGCCTAGCTGGATGCCTATGACTGTATGTGGCGAACCGTTGTTGAAATCCCACAGTGCAATGTGTTCCATCATTCTCGATACTACATATTTTTCGCGTTCCATCAGGTTCTTGTCGCGCCAGTCAAGAGAGTATTCCCATTCTTTCCGCAGCATGTTGAACTCGCTTTTTCCGTCCTGCGAACATACGTAGTCGGGAGTCCTGAGTTCCTTTCTACCGCCGTAGTTCCATAAATACTGGACTCTTCCTCCGCTGCTCCAGCTGAACCAGAGCAGTTCCATCTTCATGTCGTATTTTCTGCACCATTCCATGTATTTGTCCAGAATCCTCCAGTCGAATCTGTCCTTTACAGGTTCTATTTCGCGCCAGTGTACAGGTATTGACACCGTATTGAATCCGTCGTCTGCGGCACGTTTCATTACGGCTTCCATTTCTTCGTCGTTCCATCCTTCGTAGCCGTACAGCTTGTCCAATCTCACCTGAATGTTTGTCATGTAGAACGGTTTGCCGTCAACTCTCAATACGAACTTCTCTGCCCCTTCAAGACTTGTGTCCACAGTCGATACGGTCTGTTCGTACGGCTCGTCCACGAACTGAGAGTCGTAGTATTCGAGTTCTGCATCGTGCAGCATGCTTATTGTTCCGTTCATGTCATGTCCATGCGGCGAATTGTATATATCCTTTGCATTCTGTATGATGTCTTTGAAATCATCCTTTCCCGGATAGTCTGTATCGGCAAGCATCTGTTCTGCATTTTTGATTGCCTCTTCCAGTTCTGCATATCCGTTGAGCATGTCCAGATGCGCGTTGAGCTGTCCGACCATTCCGTTTATGTCATTCCTCATGTCTTCGCTGTCGCCGAACATCTCGCGGGCCTTCTCAATTGTCAGGTATGTTTCATCAAGGCCAGGATATTTCGTTGCAGAAGCGGCTCTTTCAAGCTCGGCGATGGCATCTGACAGATTGGAGTAGGAGGCGAGGATGTTTTCCCGTTCACCGATAGCTTTGTCCAGCATGCCGATGGCCTTCATCATGGTTTCCGTGCCGCCTGCCAGCGATTCTTCTGCATAGGCGAGTGCACTTTCATATTGGGTCAGGTTGTTGTATCCGGGTTCGTCTTCGGAATGCTTGTTGATTTCGGCAGTGTCGGCCTTGGCTTCGCTTATTTTCGACAAAAGGGTTTCGCGTGTGCTTTCTTCGTCGATGCCGTGATAGTAAAGCCTGAAATCGTCTATGTCGATTGTCGGTGAACCGCTTGTTTCCATGTCGATTCCTATCTTCAGAGTTCCGTCAAATACCACTCCTTCTGTTTCGTACACCTTGTTCGCTCCCGACTTTACATCCGTGCGCCCCATGTTTGCAAAAAGGCTTACGTTGCCGCTGAACGAAGACACGATGGCGGCCTTGAGCGTGTAGCGTCCGTTTGGCAGTTCCGTCAAGCTCTGGCTCAGCGTGCCGTGCGTTCCTCCTGACCCTACCCAGAACTGCAGATGGTTCTGGCTGCCTGCAATCAGTCCTCCGGCTTTCTCTGTTGTACTTATTTTGCTTCCTGCAGCGGTAATTGTCCATCCGTCCGTTCCGTTGTCGAATCCGTTGTTGGCAATGTTTTCTGTCATGTCAATATAATAACCTTCTCCGAATTCAGCATTTTCCGGTATGTAAGCCTCTCCTGCAAGGTATTTTGCATCGGTGCATCCTGTCAACCCCTTTTTTAGAGGGATGATTTTTTGCATGTTGAAATTATCCAGCCAATCGACCTTCGATTCATTCCTGCTTAACGTGAGCCATACTTCCGACGGAATGTCTTGCGGTGTCCTGAATATGGCAGTAAAACTGCCTCCAGCCTTGCCTTCAGAAAGTGTAGTATGTCCGTCTATCTGCATTATGTCGTTCGTCAGTGCATTGCTGCCCAGCAATATGCTGTAGGTTATGTCGCCGTTTCCCCATCCTTCCGAGGTCCAGTAGTCATATGTCAGAAGATAATATGAATCGGCTTCGAGCTTCCCTTGATCGATGTTCTGCATCAGCGCTCGTGCATTGCTGTGCATGATTATGGATTTTGCTCCATCGGAACGGTAATCAGCATTTTCACGTACATTGGTATATCCTGTTTCGCTTCCCCATGCCGGTGTACCGCCGGTCCAGGTGTCCCAATGCGCCGCAATCCATCGTCCTTCGGACAGCTCTTCCGACACTTCTTCAAAACTTGGATTCCTGATAATGTTTTCACCGTCGACTGTGTATTCGAGTGCCGGTTCTTCAATCTTTTTCAGCGATTTGTTCTCAAATATATACACTTTGCCGTCTTTCTGTACAAATCTTACCGTTGCATCAGAGTGCGGACGATAAGTGATTCCGGCAAATGCTATGTTCAACGTGCTTTCTGCCTTGCATCCGACTTCCAGCGTATAGTCATCGCTCGTGGGAACAAAATCTGATATGTTCTCGACAATTTCTCCTCCAAAATCATTTTTTGCCTGCATGGCAGGAATAGGGTTTTGGGCATATGCATGCCATGTGCCGCATAGTATTGCCATGCTTGCGGCAAACATTGTTTTCTTTATATCCATAGTTCGTGGCTTGTTATTTTAATATCTTGTAAGTTCTTGTATTTCCATCGGAATATGTTTCCTTGATTATATATAGGCCTCCTTCATGCATCTCGTCCACTTCGATGCCCTGCAGATTGAATATGCGGCGGGAAGCAATCTGACGGCTTTCCGCATCGCCGGCAGCTTCTATCGATGTGTCTGCTTCTTTCAGCTTGAGGCTGAAGTCAAAAGTGCTTGTCTGGTTTGCCGGATTGAGATACATGGCTGTATATGTTCCTGCGTCGTCTTCTGCAATGCCGGTGCAAGTATACTCGTAGCCGGAAGTCATATGTCCGTTTGGTCCGGCAAAGGCCCAGCTTCCTCCAATTTCGTCTACATTGCATCTGAAAGAAACATCATCGCCTTTGTTTGCCCAGACAAATTTTCCGCTTTTCCATTCATCGGAGTTGATTCTGAAATTCGAGGATATTTCATTCTTCATGTATGTTTCCGGCTTGTTCAGAATATCAAGCTCAGCAATAGAGGCATAATCACCTTCGAGCGACACAAGCCTGAAATATCGTGCATCGACAGGACTGAAATGGATTTCGGCGCCATACGGCATCCAGCTTCCACCTGAAACGCTTTCCCACTTTTTGCCGTCTGTGCTTACGTAGAATATATATTGCCTTATAAGGCCGTTTGTAGAGTTGTCTGTGCGCGGTATGCATCTGAATCCGGATATTTCAACAACTTCGCCCATGTCGACTTCAACGCTGTGCGGAGGCATCGCTTTGTTTCCGCTGTAGCGTGTGTGCCATATTGTCGAAGCATCATTGTCGAAAATATTTTCAGCCCTATCGTCTTCGCTTCCTGTTTCTTCACTGCTGCAAGCCATTATTTTCCATTTGCTCTTGTCAGTGTAGCAGTCGGAGTCGTCGCTTTCCTTCCATACGCCCTCCTTGAGGTTGATGTCGAACTTCTGTCTGTACTTGAAAACGCACGAATTTCCAGAGAAAGCTATCGGGAACACAATCGTTTTTGATTCTGCCAGATTCGGGTCCTGCCAGCGGTCGCCTACGTAGAGATAGGATGTGCCGTTTGTACCGTTGATTGTAAGTATAGATGCGGCTTGCGTATCGAAAGCTATGCCGTTTCCAATATTGGAAAGTCCGGACCAGCCTGATTCCAGAGAATTTGACCATGCGACCTTGCATTGGTTGGGATCCCATCCGGAGCATGCAGAAGACAGCATGAAATACTTTCCTTCTGCTTTCACTATTGCTGGTGCTTCCCGTCCCTGTCCCTTGAAAAGTGCTGTATGCTCAACAGCATCAAGATAATCTTCCGAGAGCTTGAATAGGCCCAAATCCCGGTTTTCGTTGGTAGTTGATATGAAGTATGCAGTGCCGTCTTCGTCTACAAACACGTTGCAGTCCCTTGATTTTATGCCCAGAGGTCTTCCTGCCCAATGGAATTTGTATGGTCCGGTAATATTATCGCTGTAAAATACAGCGGCTTCTGACGCTCCGTAGTTTCCTTGTTCCCAGTGGCACCAGATGACGTACTGTCCTGTATGCTTGCAGTACATGATTTTTGGTCTTTCTATAAATCTGCTTCCATCGGCAAGTGCGCTGTGTGTGCTTCCGTCTATGATTTTTCCTTCATATTTCCAGTCAACAAGATTCTTCGATGAATACATGTTTACATCCGGATTCCATGTTCTGCTCCTGTCTTCACCTATCATGTACCATGTGTCGCCCACGTATATGAAGCCGGCACCGTGTGCTTGTACCCATTCTCCTCTGTCGTCTTTATACAGAGCACCGTTTTTTACGGTAACCCATTCTGAAGGGCGTCCCTCAAGATATTTCTCGTAGGCGGCATTCAATGCTTCCAATGCAGAAGCAAGGTCCTTACCTGCAGGCGATGCATAAATTTCTGATGCTTCATTGATGACTTCTGCAAACTCTTCCTTGCCGTCATATTCTGAATCGTTGAGAAGCAGTGTACATTTGTCTATTTCATCCTTCAGTTTTTCGAACAGTTCCAGGGTAGCATAAGCTTCGTCTATTTCAGATATCATACCATCGATATCGCCTCTTCGATCCTCTTTGTCATTCAGCAGCTCTTCTGCTGCTTGCAGCAATATTCCCATTTCGTCTTTCGGGTAATCCGATGTTTCCAGGCCTGCCAGAAGCTTCTCGTATGCTTCGAAAAGCGGGAGATAGTCGTTGGCTATGCCTTTGTAGACCTCTATGGCATCATCGACGGCATTTATGGCTTCCAGCAGTTCTTCCTCACTGTTCTCATCGGCACTTTCAGCTTTGCCTATCGCATCAAGCAGCTGTACCAGATTATTGTATCCAGGCACGTTTTCTCCTTTTGCAATTTCAGAAACGACGTTTCTGGCCTCTTCCGCTTTTGCGTCCAGTATAATCTTGTAGCCTTCAGCATTTCCGCCTGTATAGTACAGCCTGAAGTCGTCCATGTCGATTGTAGGTGAACCCGATGTCGACAGCTTTATTCCTATTTCCATGTTGCCGTCATGTGTCTCTCCGGCAATGTCGTACACTTTGCTGCTTCCCGACTGTATCGGGGTTTCGTCGTTGCCTGCGTATAACGAAACATTTCCGCTGAATGAAGGGGCTATAATGGCTGTCAATATGTACTTGCCTTCTGGAAGTCCGGACAGTTTCTGATATACTTTACCGTTTATACCGCCGTTGCCGACCCACAGCTGCAAATGTTTCTGTCCGCCTGATATAAGGCCATCTGCTTTTTCTGCTGTGCTGATTTTTTGCCCTGGTGCGTCTATCGTCCATCCTTCATAATCGTTTTCGAAATCATTGTTTACAATTCTGTCAGTCATATCAAGCATCGGCATATCTACGGTCTGACAATGCAGTTCGGTGCAAACGGACAATGTAGCTGACAGCCAGATAGATGCAAAAATTGTTTTTTTCATAGTTTGAATTTTTATAAGTATGCGCGGCACTGACAATCTTGTGCCGCGCATGCTTGATTTACATCATAAAAGCTATCTTACAAAAATCTTTTTGCTGTTCTCTTTATGGCGGATTATATACACGCCTTTAGCTACCTTACTTCCATTGGCTATTCTTGTGCCGTTCAAGCTGTAGATGTCGCCGTTGGTTGTGATTGTTCCGTCATGAACCTTAACTACCAATTCATCGCCTTTTGTCTCTCCGACAGATGAGATGCCTGTAGACGGATTCCAATTGTCGTTGTTTCCTTCCTTCACCAATGTCAATGTAAAGTTGTCGGCAGAGAACCATTGTCCTGTGAACGCTCTTCCTCCGTGATTCTTTGTGAAGGTCGAATCGCATGTTGCTCCAATCGTAAGAGTGTGTCCGGTTACTTCAATCTCTACTTCCTTATATTGCCAACCGTAACCTCTTGCGCTGTTTGCATTAAGTGTATCGGCTTCTGCCACATCGGCTGTTGCGCCGCCTTGTGTTCTGTCGTACAAGTCGCACCAGATTGATCCGTACTGGCCTGCTACAGTCGCTATGGAGTCAAGCCCGTCTTGCGCTTTCGGCCCGCCGTAGTGTGTTATGTTTATTCTTTCCCTTGAAACTTCTGCAAGTGTGGCAGTTGCAGAATCGTTGTCGGCTATGGCATAAAGATATACTCCCTCATCGCTCGATGTACGCATCATGGCTCTGACTTTGTAGATTCCTGAAGGCAGATTCTCTATGGTTTGATATGCATTGTAAAGAAGGTTGCCTGCGGTACCGTTGTAAGAATCCATGTATCGTCCGCCAGATGCTCCGTCAACTTGTTGCCCGCTGGCTGTAACGTAGTTTCCACCAGTTACAGTTATAGTCCATCCTTCTGCGCTGCCCGAACTGGAATTTTCTATGCCCGGATTGGATATCAGTGATGTGTAGTCGTCAGTTCCGCTTAAATATAAATCCATTGCCTCGCACTGCTTTATGGCTTTATACAGCTGTTCGACATGCTTTTCAACCAGAGTGATTTCCGGAAGAGATGTCAGATTCTCGTATTCGGAGATTTGCCTGTCCATGTTGGCATGCAGATTGGTTCTGCATTTTTCGTCAGAAACATTCATTGAAGCTGCAGTTCTGTATGCAGGTATGTATTTGCTGACAAATGCGTCAAGTATGGATACAAGACTGTCCATTTCAGTGTATGTTGCGTATTCCGATTCTATTTCCATCGACATGCAGTCGTGAAGTTTATGTGCTGCAGATGCTATTTCGCCGGTATAACTGCCTTCTGCAATGGAATCGGCCATCGATGCATACACACCGGCTGCGATTTCCGTTTGTTTGGATATGGATTTCTCAGCTTCTTTTTGAGCGTCCGAAAGAATATTCAGCGCACTGTTGATTTCATCGGACGTGGATGCATTTCTGCACTTGTCAATGGAGTCCTGGTAAGTTTTCTTGTCGTATCTGAACATCATGGTGTCACATTGTGCTTGGCATTCGGAAAGTTTTCCGGCCAATATGTTTTTGACATCCTCTGCACTTGCCGGACCGTGATAGTATAGTTTGAAGTTTGAAACCAGAAACCATCCGCGCGAGTGGTCTGTTGCCGTGCCTCCGAAGTCAGCAGGTGTGTTCACCTTGTCTCCTGTGGTTTCTGCTCCGATTGTCATTTTTCCGTCAGTTACTATTATCAGGTCTGTCTTCAGGGTCTGCCATCTGCCGTTATACGGTTCCTGAAGAATGCTTAGCCCTTCTTTTAATGTGTCGGATGTCACTTTCAGCGCATTGGTCTCGGCAAACGTATGTTGGGTTGTAGCACATCCCGGGTGGGTAATGAAGTCGGCGGATATTGAGTAATAACCGTTGGGCAGTCCTGTCAGATCCTGGTTGATGCTCATGTAGTCAAAGTCTTTGTTCCAGGCATTCCAGCATATACGTTGCTGAGAGAAGCTTAATCTCTGGTCTCCACCTTCGTTGCCGGTGTACCATCCTTCGCTTGTTGCTTCTGCCGGAACTTTTCCGTTGACATAATTCTCCCCGTAAGGATACAGCATGGTGCTGTCTTCCTGCATTATTCCTTCTGCTTCAGGAATACAGAATTGTGGATGCTTTATCATGTATGTATAGTCGGCCGGTTTGTCCAAAGTTGCATCCTGCGACATGCTATATGCTTCTATTGCATTATTGAGTTTTTCCAAATACATCGCATACTCATCAGAAGTGCCCTCCTGGCCGTCATAGAATTCTACAATGATTTCATATGTTTCGACCAATGCGTCTATTCCTGGATAAATGGTGGTGGAGTTAATTAACGTTTCTGCTTTTTTGATTGTTTCCTTGAGATTTTCTGCATTTTTCAGGGCTATATTCATCTTGTCCTGTATTTCTTTTACAGCTTCTATCATTTTGTACCCTGTTTCTTTGTCGGTGATGTCGTATGCATCATAATTCATGAGCATATCTCCAAACTCTGCCTGCATCCCAAGGTAATCAGCGAATTCTTCATCGATGAGCGACTGTGTCTCGTCAATCATAGATTGAAGGTTGTTCTTGAGCATTTCGATTATTTCTGTTTCATCATCGCTGCTGAAATATAGTCTGAAGTCATCCATGTCGATTGTTGGTGAACCGGTTGTTGCCAGTTCGATACCTATTTCCATAATACCGTCGGAAACGATGGTAGTAGCTTGATATTTTTTATTGTCGCCTGGTGTTATGGGAGATTTGGTTTCGTTGGCATACAGAGATATGGTACCCTCGAAATTTGATGATACAATAATGGCGGTCACTGTGTAAATGCCGTTTGGCAGATTGCTGAGCTGCTGATATACTTTACCGTTTATACCGCCGCTTCCCACCCAAAGCTGCAGATGGTTCTGCCCGCCCGGAATCAGCCCGCCGGCTTTCTCTGTTGTACTGATTTTTTGTCCCGGCGCATCTATCGTCCACCCTTCGTATTGGTCATCGAAGCCGCCGTTGACAATTTTTTCTGTCATGTCTATTCCTAGACTGCTGTCGTCTTGAGAATATAGATTCACTGCGTTCATGCATAGCATGAAAACTAAAAGTAATAAGTGATGTTTTTTCATAATGTATAGTTTAAAAAATTAGTTGATATTCGTTCTGTTGATTTGTGTGTTTCCCTGTATAAAATAGTGTACGATGCAAATGTATGGCATCATTCTGATACTTATGGTGGCTTTTTCTTTCATGCATGATGGTGAAATATTTCAAAATTGCATTTCTGTGCATTGTACATTCAGCAGGCGATAATGACGCGGCACGAATAGCAAAACCAATCTGGTATCAGATGATTCTGCTATGTGATGTGTAAATCTTTCAAAGATGCTGGTGTTTTCTGCCGTATAGCAACAGCATGGCTTTATATATTTGCACTTGATAAGTTTTTTTCTGTATTTTGTAAAGCCTTAACATTGTTGTAATTTAATTATAAAATAAAGAAGGTATGAAATTATTTTTATATGTATTGTTTGTCTTAAGCCTTGTTGATATTTCGTGTACTGCACAAATATCTGGCGCATTCGGACATAAATGCAGACATATAGGAATGGAGGACGGGCTTTCAAATGATTTGGTGACATGTATGGTGCAGGATAGTATGGGATATGTGTGGGTCGGTACAGAAAATGGCCTTTCCAGATATGACGGTCATTCATTTACTGTATTCAACGAAAGCAACTCTGAACTATGCTGTAACAGCATTACTTGCCTGATGTATGATGACCGCGAAAATCGTTTGTGGATAGGCACAAACGAGAATCTTGTAATATTGGATTGTTCTACATTGGAACTTCAGTGTCTCGAATCAGGACAAGATTATGTTCTGCATAATATATCTGATATAGTAAAGGGGCATGACGGAAACATTATAATAGCAAATCATTACAATGGTATAGTTAAGTATTATGCAGATGAAGGGGTATTTAAACCTTTTCCGGTAAAAACAGACAAACGGGAACCGCATAAATACGTTAGATGCGTTATGGATGATGGGCGAGGACGAATTTTTATAGGACATGACCGTGGAGGAATGACAGTCCTGGATATAAGAACCGGTGTGGCCAGGAATTACCGTCATGTGAACGGCGATGATAGGAGCATCCCCGGAAATAACGTATATGATATTTACACAGACAGCCGTGGCAACATTTGGGTCGGCACAAATCGTGGATTGGCACTATTCAGTCCTGAAAAGAATAATTTTACAGTGTTTTGCCATGATGACTATCGCAGCGGCAGTCTGCTCTCGGATCATGTATACTGTCTTGCAGAAATGGAAAGCGGCAAATTATGGATTGGAACCGATATAGGCGGATTGAGCCTGCTGGACATAGAGTCGGCCAGTCTTGCAGTCCCTGATAGTGTAAGTTTCGAAAACCACACGTATGACAATACCCGTGATGCTATTTCATCTAGAAATATAAGAAGCCTGATGAAAGATTCATTTGGTAATATATGGATAGGAAATTACGGGGCAGGCATTGATTTTATGTCGCACAGCTCCAACAAATTCGCCGTCCTTCCTTATACATGGCTGAAGAAAAATGCTGTGATTGAACGTCCGGTATGGAGCATTAAGGCTGACAGTCGTGGAAATATGTGGATTGGGAGTGAGAACGAAGTGGCTATATTCAATAGCGGAAAGCTTGAGGCGTCTATAGATTTGACGCCTGTTTTGAATAGATCGTTTGTAAGGGTCATGGGATTCTACGAGGACAATCAGAGAAATATGCTTTGCGGATTATTTGACGATGGATTGGTCAAGATTGAAAATGGAACACGCAGGCTCAGCCGTATTGACATTGGAATGGAATATGTTGACGTAATCTCATTTTGTTCTGTTCGTGACGGATATGTATTGGTTGGCACTGAATATGGTCTGCTTGAGTATTCGGAAAAGACAGGAAAAGTCAGAAAAGTTGATGAGGTGAACCGTATATTGAAGGAAAAGTCCATATACAGCATGGTGCTTGATAATAAAGGTAGGTTGTGGATGGGCACATATGGAGGAGGAATTGTGGTTCTGGACAAGGACCTTAATTTGAAGTTTTATTTAGATACTCAATCCGGCTTGCCTTCAAACACCATCAGGCAGCTGTATTTTGACCGGGCAGGTTGGATATGGGCTGTTACCACGCGGGGGATAGCGTATATTAAGGATATTGAAAAACCGCACGATGTAATGGTTCTTGATTCAGATGCAGGCCTGATGGATAATAATATAAAATCTGTCATAGGTGACAGTAATGGGTTCATATGGGTGAGCTACGATTGCGGTATTTCCAGATTGGATGTAAGTATGCCCGATTCTGTTATGGTTGCCAATTACGATTTCAATGATGGAGTACCTAAAAACTTGTTTGTAGAGTGCGGAGCTGATTGCGGACCTGGAGGATTGTTGTATTTTGCATCGCTTGGCGGTGCTGTTGTTGTTGATCCGTACAAGGTTGAAAGCCAACATAAGTCGTCAGATGTAAATATAACGGAGTGTGAATTTCTTGATGAAAACCGAGAAACTCGTTTTTTAGGCATGCATGACGGAGGCGAATATGAATTTGAATATGATTGCAACTCGTTCCGCATAAGTTTTGCTGTATCGGACTTTTCTCAAAGCCGTCAGGTGGAGTATGCATACATGGTGGAGGGGCTTGATGAACGATGGATTGACGTGCATGGAACGAACAGTATCATTTTGCAGGATTTGTCTCCCGGAAAATATATTCTTCATATCAGGGCACGACTGAAAAATCAGATAAATTACGGTACAGATACAGAAGCTATGGTTACCATTGCAGTAAAACAGCCTTTGTGGTCTTCATTGTACGCCTGGATTGTATATCTGTTGATGCTTATTGGGCTTTCTTTTGTTTCTATAAGATACTATAGAGCCAAGCTTGAACGTAAGAATGAAGAACGTCTGAAAAAGGCAACAGCTGATAAGGAGAAAAGGTTGAATGATGAAAGGTTGAAGTTTTACACAAATGTGACGCATGAACTGCGTACTCCTCTTACCCTTATAATCGGTCCTTTGGAAGATTTGGAAAACGATGCATCTCTTTCTGCTGAATCGAAACGCAAACTTGAAACAATACATGCGAGTGCCCAAAAGCTTCTAGGCATGATTGGACGTCTGCTGGAGTTCCGTAAGACAGAAACCAACAACAGAAAACTGTCTGTAGTTTGCGGAACACTTGGTCAACGGATTGCTGAAGTTGCTTTGGGATTTAAGGACATGTGCTGCAGTCGGGGTATTGATTTGAAAATAGATGTAGATGATGGTGGAGAAAAAATATACTATGACCCTGATGTCATTTCTACTGTAATGGATAATTTGCTTTCAAATGCTGTAAAGTACACTGAGCACGGTTGCATATGCGTCTCAATGCGCATGGTTGTAGACAACGGGGTGCGTTATGCTGAAACAAAGGTTGCAGACACTGGATGCGGTATTGATAAGCAGTCGTTGCCTCATATATTCGAACGCTATTACCAGGCTAACGGCAGACACCAGGCTTCCGGCACAGGAATAGGACTTGCACTTGTCAAATCTCTGATAGAACTGCATCGCGGTCAAATATCTGTGGATAGTAAGCTCGGAACAGGTTCTGTTTTCACATTCCGCATTCCTGCAGATGAGAATTATGTCGATGCAATTCATCTGGATGAAGTTGTACTGCCTGATGAAGAGAAGGCAGCAGGTGACGACGAACAATCCAAACGGGTAATGCTTGTCGTCGAGGACAATGACGACATTAGACGTTACATTGCTGAAGCTTTTGCCGGAGAGTACGATATTGTTGAGGCTTTTGATGGAAAGGTCGGATTGGATTGTGCCTTGAAACACATACCCGACATCATCATTTCTGATATTATGATGCCTGTTATGGACGGATTTGAGATGTGCAGGAGAATAAAAGCTGACATAAGAACATGTCATATTCCTGTTATAATGCTTACTGCAAAGGATTCCATGCAGGATAGGGAATGCGGATATGATTGTGGCGCTGACTCATATATCACTAAACCTTTCAGCATAAAGCTTATCAGAACTAGAGTGTGCAATATTTTCAAGATGCGCAAATCTCTTATTGCTGGGTATTCAGGTAGAAATAACGATGAAAATAAGATTTCCGGCTCCGCATCCGAGAATCCAGTACCCTCTATGAGCCGTCTTGATGAAGAATTCATGAAAAGACTCAAAGAGGTTGTACAGGATAATATCGAAAACGGCAAGCTCGATGTCAATTTCCTTGCCAAGGAAATGAACATGAGCTATTCCACCTTTTATCGTAAAATGAAAGGACTTATAGGTATTTCTGCTAATGAGTTCATACGAGGCATGCGTTTGAAGAACAGTTATCGTCTTTTGTCGGAAGGCAACTGTAATGTTTCTGAAGCGGCATACATGAGCGGGTTTAATGATGTTGCATATTTCAGAGAATGTTTCTATCGTGAATATGGGGTCAACCCTTCTGCAGTACTGAAGAAATTTAAACAATAAAATAATTGAACAAGTATGACAAAATTATTTTCGCTTTTCATTTTTAGCATATTGGGCTTTTCTGTATGTTTTGCTCGAAATCATGCTGATTTTACATTGACTGCAGGAATGAAAATTTCTGTACAATGTGTGGAAGATGGCAAGGTGGTTCACACAGCCATGTCCATTCTCAAGAACGACCTCTGCGACGTCTTTTCGTCAGATGTAGCCATTACCTCCGGCACCGACGCCGACATCATTGCATCGACACTCACCGCCGGCATGTCCGACAACTACCGCGGTGTCGACGTTTCTCCGCTCAAGGGGCGCAGGCAGGCGTTTGTCGTTGCCGTTGACGATGAAGGCAAGCTCGTCGTTGTCGGAAGCGACCAGTACGGAACTGCTTACGGCCTCATGGAGGTGTCGCGCCTTATCGGTGTTTCCCCGTGGGTGTGGTGGGCCGATTCTCACAGCGAGAAGAAGGAATCCTTCAGCCTTGCGTCCGATTTCTATACATTCCAATATCCGTCGGTCGAATATCGTGGTATTTTCATCAACGACGAGGACTGGGGACTCATGCCATGGAGCAGTCTTACCATGGAACCAGGCAACAAGCGAGGCATCGTGGGCCCGCGCACCACTGAGCGCATATTTGAACTCCTTCTGCGCCTGCGCGCCAACTACTACTGGCCTCCGATGCACGAATGCTCCGTGCCGTTCTTCCTCACCGAGGGCAACCGCGAGGTGGCGTCGCGCTACGGCATCTTCATCGGCGGTTCCCACTGCGAACCCATGGCCTCAAGCACTGCCGTGGAGTGGGGCGTGCGCGGACGCGGCGACTACGACTATGTCAACAACAGCCGCAACGTTCTCAGTTTCTGGGAAGAGCGTGTCAAGGAGGTGGCAGGGCAGGAGATTGTCTACACCCTCGGCATGCGCGGTGTGCACGACGGAAAGATGAACGGGGCGAAAACCGTAGACGAACAGCGCCGCGTCCTCTCGCAGGTCATTGCCGACCAGCGCCGTCTCATTGCCGAATACGTAAGTCCCGACCTCGCCTCCGTGCCTCAAGTCTTCATCCCCTACAAGGAAGTGCTCGATGTCTACAGGTCGGGCCTCGACGTGCCCGACGATGTCACACTCATGTGGTGCGACGACAACTACGGCTACATCACCCATTTCCCTTCAGCCGAGGAACGTGCACGCTCGGGCGGAAACGGCATCTACTACCACGTTTCCTACTGGGGACGTCCTCACGACTATCTCTGGCTAGGCACCTTCAGCCCTGCATTGCTCTACAACCAGATGAGCTGTGCCTACGACTCGGGCATCAGGAAGATGTGGATTCTCAACGTCGGCGACATCAAGCCTGCCGAATATCAGATTGAGCTCTTCATGGACATGGCGTGGAACATGGATGCCGTGCGTTCCTCAGGATGGAAAAAGCACTTTGCCGGCTTCCTCGACCGTGAGTTCGGTTCGCGTGCCGACGACATACTCCCGCTCATGACCGAGCACTACAGGCTTGCCTTCATCCACAAGCCCGAGTACATGGGCAACACACGCACCGAAGAGCGCGACCCCAAGTACTCTCGCATCTCCGATCTTCCGTTCAGCGAAGAGGAGATACTCGAACGCATGGAGAGCTATGCGCGCATCTCCGACAAGGTCGAGAAGATTGGACGCAGCGTGCCTGTTGCCGACATGGACAAATATTTCCAGCTCGTGAAATATCCCGTGCAGGCATCTGCACAGATGAACTTCAAGCTTCTCCACGCCCAGCTTGCCCGCCATGGAAAGTCTGAGTGGGAAAAGAGCGATGCCGCATACGACAGCATCGCAGCGCTGACGGAAACATACAACCGCGGATTTGCCAACGGCGGAAAGTGGAACGGCATCATGGATTGCCGACCTCGGCGCCTGCCTGTCTTCAACAAGGTCGAGAGAACCCTCTCCGACGAGCCTATGCCTGCCTTCCCTGCACCTGCATACGAATGGAACGGCACCGAATGCACCGCCGGCAGTTTCACCCCGTGCGAAGGATTGGGATATGAAGAGAAGGCCGCATCCGTGGCTCCGGGCAATGCCTTGCACTTCGATTTCAAGGCTGAGGCCGACACGTCGGTTCTTGTCGAACTCTGCCTTCTGCCCGTACATCCTGTCGACGGACGCAACCTCCGCATCTCGGTTTCGGTTGACGGAGGCAAGGAGCACGTGGTCGACTACGCCACCTTCGGACGCACCGAGGAGTGGAAAATGAATGTCCTCTACAACCATGCCGTCCGACGCTTCATTCTTCCACTCGAAGCCTCCGGCCGAAAGCACCGCCTCACGGTCAAGGCTATTGATGAAGGCGTCGTTGTCGATCAGGTCCGCATCTACGCTCCCGATGCCGTCACGGCTCTTCAGCAGAAAAGAAAATCGTCGCCTGCATCATTCTGAAAAGTCTGATGCAGGCGACGACCTGTCGCTTCTATTATTCTTATATTATAATTATTTTTCCCTTTTTGCCATTCCCGAGGAGTGCATCTGCCCGTCACGCCTCAGTTCATCATTATGCCCGTAAGGATTCTGCCCGAGTTTATCGAAAGCCTTCTTGCCGAAAAGAAACGGTCATAGTTCTTGTACGTGCATATACCTGCCACCTCTATGTTTCCGCTCCTCACGCCTTCGCTTTCCAGCTGAAGCGTGTTGGCCTTCCACAGGTCGATGTGCCACTTCTCGCCGTACCGCCTTGCAATCTCCTCCATCGGGAAACCCTCGCGGCCGAACTCATCGTACACCTCGTCGCCCACCTCGAAGCTCTCCAGCGATATGCCGGGGCCCACCACGGCGCGTATATCCTCCGCACGGCTTCCGAATTCGTCCTTCATCCTGCCCACCGCCTTTTCGGCAATGCGCCGAGCCGTGCCTCGCCATCCTGCGTGCACCGCTCCCGCCACACCTTTCTTCCTGTCGTAGAGCAGGATAGGGATGCAGTCGGCTGTCGACACACCTATGCACACGCCCTTTTCGCACGTCAGCATGGCGTCGACGCCCTCCAGCCTTTCGGCCCTTTCGTCATCGCCCAGGCGCATGAATCCATCGTCGATGTCGGCACACACCGTGCCGTGCACCTGATGCGGAATGATGAGGCTTTCTGTGCCGATGCCGAGTTCCGCACACAGATACTTCCTGTTCGCCTCCACGTTCTTCTTGTCGTCGCCGCAGAACATGTTGGCATTGAATTCTCCGTACGCACCCTTTCCGCATCCTCCGCTCCGCGTGGTGCTGAAGGCGCGCACACCGTCGCCCAGGTCGTATTCAAGCAAAACGGGACGCATCGTCATACCTTCTTCTCCTCTTCGTCCTCGCCGTCATATTCGTCGTCCCAGTCCTCCTCGTCATATTCGAAGTCTTCCAGGTCTTCCACATCCTCGGCATCCACATATTCGAAGTCCTCGTCCTCGCCTTCGTCCTCCATCTCCTTCTTCAGGAAACTGAAGTCCTTCGACTGGTGCACTATGCGCTCGCTGTTGCTGATGGCCGCAAGCTTGTTGCTCTCGCTGTTCAGCTCCTTCCAGAGCACATCCTTCAGCTCCTCAAGCCCCATGCCCGTAACGGCCGAGATGAACACCGTCGGTATGCCCTCAGGCAGTGTTTCCTTGAGCATGCCGATGAGCTCCTCGTCGAGCAGGTCGCACTTCGTCACCGCCAGCACCCTCTGCTTGTCGAGCAGTTCGGGGTTGAACGTAGCGAGCTCGTTCAGCAGAATCTCATATTCCTTCTTTATGTCGTCCGTGTCGCCCGGCACCATGAAGAGCAGGAGCGAGTTGCGCTCGATGTGGCGCAGGAATCTCAATCCCAGACCCTTGCCCTGGCTCGCACCCTCTATGATGCCCGGTATGTCGGCCATCACGAACGAGCGTCCGCCTCTGTATGCCACAATGCCCAGGCTCGGTTCGAGCGTCGTGAACGGATAGTTTGCAATCTTGGGTTTTGCCGATGAGAGAGCCGAAACGAGAGTCGATTTTCCTGCGTTCGGGAATCCCACGAGACCCACGTCGGCCAGCAGTTTCAGCTCCAGAATCACCGTCAGCTCCTGCATCGGTTCGCCCGGCTGAGCATAGCGCGGAGCCTGATTCGTAGGCGTGCAGAAATTGAAGTTGCCGAGACCTCCGCGTCCGCCCTTCAGAAGCACCACCTCCTGGCCGTGCTCCGTCACGTCGCAGATGTATTCGCCCGTCTCTGCATTGTACACCACAGTTCCGCACGGCACCTCGATATACTTGTCGGCACCCTGCTTGCCCGAACTCTTGTTCTTCGAACCGTTCTCGCCGTGCTCGGCATGTATATGTCTGTCGTATCTCAGGTGAAGCAATGTCCAGTAGTTGCGGTTGCCGCGCAGGATAACGTGTCCTCCGCGTCCTCCGTTTCCGCCGTCAGGACCGCCCTTCGGCATATACTTGGCCCTGTGCATGTGCGTAGAGCCTCTGCCGCCTCGTCCCGAACGGCAATAGATTTTCACATAGTCAACAAAATTCGATTCGGCCATATATCCTTATTCTTTTTTGATTTTGATAGTTTCCGTCATTTTAACTGCAAAAATAATGCTAATCAACGACTTTTCAAGCCGCAAACACCTAAAAACTCACCGTCGCACTCTTTTTCATCAATATACGGACAGATTTGTATCAAACATTGTTTGACTTTTTCCGCCGAAATGAAGTTATCCAATAATTTTTGTATGGGGCACTGCGGCATATTTTATATGTTGGTATTCTTATTCTTGCCGTGAGCGCTTGTAGCAATATTTCTGAGCGCCCGTAATAATATTTCCGAGCGCTCGCAACAATGTTTTTGAGCGCTCGCGCTTGTGCTTGCAAGCCCATGCATTTGTTTATAGGCAGTTCAGATGACTGTTGTTTGCTGTGAATATAGCTGGTTCGTAGTGGTGTGCTTGCAGATTTTATTGTCCGTCGAGGGCGAAAGCTCCTGCGCGTGTGGGCGATTTTTGAAAATTTCTTCATAGTTTTGCAGTTATTAAAAATCGTGCGTATGCATGTGTGCGTGTGTATGCGCGATGGGAAGAAACATGTAAAACCATAAAAATATTTTTTGCCTATGTTTGGAAAAGAAACTTATGTTGAGCGGCGCTCAAGGCTGAAGTCGGCCGTGGGCTCGGGCCTGCTCGTGTTTCTCGGCAACGACGAGTGCGGAATGAACTACAGGGACAACACCTATTCGTTTCGTCAGGATTCGACATTCCTCTACTATTTCGG
>OOCM01000885.1_pt1 | contig 26577 bp, 22 predicted proteins | sample 1671111 | NCBI WGS metagenome assembly OOCM01 (sample SAMN06348123, study PRJEB24527) | human gut metagenome | biome: human gut; feature: ankylosing spondylitis patient; material: feces | host: Homo sapiens | place: China | collected 2015-10 | reverse complement strand
TGAATGCGGCAAGCGGCGTGGGCGCCGGAAGCTACGGCCCTGCCGGCGACGCCTCGCCTTCCTACGGCGCGGGCTTTACCGTGCCGGAGGTCACCGTGGATGCCCGCGGCCGCGTGACGGGGGCGGTGAACCGCACCGTGACGCTTCCCGCCGCGCCTTCCGTGTCCGACATTTCCGGCAACGCCGCCACGGCCTCCAGACTTCAGACGGCCCGCACCATCACCATCAACACCACGACCGTCGGCAGCGGCAGCTTCATGAGACCGGCTACGGGAAAGACGGCCAGCGTCAATTTCGACGGTTCGGGCAACGTCACCTTCAGTCTGCCTGTCCGGGAGAACTACAACTGCAACTGTAACTGCAACAACAGCTGGTGCTGACATGACGATACATCGTTTCGACTTTGCAAGGCACAATGAGCTGGGCTACGACGTGATGACCATGAACGTCACGGAGGGCGAGATCGCTCTGGCGGCCTACAGGCTGGATGCGGGCGGAGACGTTGCCGGAGAAAGCATCGACGCTTCTCTTTCCGGCAGACGTCTTGCGGCCGAAGGCTCGTCCACCTATCTGCTGGACGATCTGCGCAGCCATGTCCGCTTTTCCGATATGTGCTGCTTCGGGCTTTCGCCGATCTTCAAAAACAGTCCTCACTGGGTGGACATCAACCGCGATACGCGCAGCGGCAAGGCCTATCCTGCGCTTCTGGATGCCGGATATCCGGTCAAGATCTTGTTTCCCGACACGGAAAGCACCTTTCTCGACTGCATCATCGCCGCTCCCCGTTCCTTTGCCGGAGAGCCGTTCACGGTGATTTCCAATCTGTCGGACACGCTGAATGCCGAAGAGGGCGTTTCGGAAATACGCAGCGGCGTGCCGGCCGTCACGTTTTCCGGGCCTTCGCAGGTGGCGGCGGAGGGCAGCGCCTCGCTTGAGCTTTCGGTGGGGCCGGGCGAGCTCGGCCTCGACAGCCTGTACGACATCACGCTGCAGAGCGACGCGGGGTATCTGCCGAAGCGTCGTTTCCGGCAGGCCACGGGGGACGGCGCCGCCAGCGTGAAGGTCTGTGCTTCCGGCATGGAAGCGGGCGACGAGATCGTACTGACCGCCCGCATGGACGGCTACGGGCCGGTGGCGACCTGGAAGCTCACGGTCACGGAACGGGAGGGCGCGTGATGTTCCTCATTCATCTTACGGAAGAGGACGGCGGCGGAAAGACGCTGGCCTGGAATCCGGCGACCGGACTGTTCGGCGGCATCGACCATGCCGTTCCTGCGCTTCCCGACACGGTAACGGAGTTCTGCCGCGCCTATGTGGAGGGAAAAAGGAGGGAGAGCGTGTTTTCTCTGCGCATTTCTCTCGGCGAGGCCTGCAATCTGCGCTGCGCCTACTGCATCCAGAGCGGCAGGAAGGAGCATGAGACGGGAAGCGTTTCCGTGGAGGAACTCTGCGATGCCATGGCGTACTTCTTTGAGCGTTCGGGAAAGGAGAAGCTCGCCGTGGACTTCATGGGCGGCGAGCCTCTTTTGCATCGCGACCTCATCATGCAGGTGATGCGCCGCCTCGGATCGCTCACAAAAAGCGTTTCCTTTTCCTTCATCACCAACGGCGTGCTTTTCGATGGCGGCATGGCGGAGTTCTGCCTGAAGAACGATGTCGCCGTGGTGCTTTCCCACGACGGGCCGGGGCAGGCCCTGCGCGGGCGCGATCCTCTGGCCCCGCGCACGGAGTCCTGCCGCGCCCTGCAGAGGTTCTACCGCGAAAAGCCGCACCTTTTCGCCGTGAATCCGGTGCTCACGAAGGGGAACTTCGATGTGGAGGGCATCTGGAGCTATGTGGAGAACCGTCTGCACGGCAAGGTGCGCATGAGCGAGTGCCTGCCCTGCGTTCCCGCCACGAAGGAAATCGCCGCCGCCCATTCCCTCACCGACATGGACGACCTCACCCTTTTCCGCGACAGGGTGATGCATCTTGCCCTCACACGGCATCTCAATCACTTTTCCGTGTACACGGAAATCTTCTGCCGCATCTTCGATGCCGCGATCAATCATGTGCCGGTGGCCCGCACGGGCCGCTGCAGCGCCTTCGGCAGCACGCCCTATGTGGTGTCGCTCGACGGCTCTTTGCGCCGCTGCACGTCCGCCGATCCTTCCGCGCGCCTTGCCGGAGGCGTGGGCAATGCCGTCGGCAATCTGACGGAGCTTTTCCGCAGAAAGGCGGAATTTTCCGAGCTTGAGGCGCTCATGGCGGAAAAGCCCCTCGACTGGACGACGCGCGGCATCTGCCGCGAATGCCCGTACATCGTGGGCTGCATGGGCGGCTGCCCCGCGCTGCCGGAAGAGCTTTTCGAGCTGAACTGCCTTCAGAACACCATGCTGGGGCAGGCGCTGTTCGGGGCCTTTCTGAAAACCCTGTACCCCGCCATGCGTGATTTCCGGGTGGAATGCGTCGGGGATGACGTATGCTGAGCGTGAAGCATGCCTTCCGGTTCGTGAAGCCGTACCGTTACGAAAGCTTCATGGTCGGCGGCGGACTCTTTCATCTGGACGACGTGTTCCTTGCCCTGCACGACCGCTTCATGCAGGAAGGCTACGGCTTCTTTCTTGACGCGGTGTTCGGCGGGCAGCCCTGCCTGTGGCATGCCGGGCGCGTGGTGCGGAATCCTCTGCCTGCGGAAAGCCTGGAAGAGACCATGCGCCGCCTGCTCACGGCCTACGCGGAGCGCGGCATAAGCTGCCGTCTGAACTTTTCCGCCCCGGACGTGGACGCCTCCATGCTGGGCGATAAGAAGTCCAACCTCATGCTGCGCATCCTTGCCGAACACAATACCTGCCGGGAGAACCCGCACGGGGTCATCGTGGCTTCGGACACGCTGCGGGAGTATGTGAGGGATCGTTATCCCGATCTCTTCATCACGGCGTCGGTCATCAAGACGGCCTATGCCCATCCTTCCGGCTCCGATACGCCCGAATGGTACGATTCTCTGGCCGGACGCTTCGACATGGTGGTGGTCCGTTCCGACAGAAATCTTTCCCTCTCTTTCCTGAACGCCATAGAGCACAAGGAAAAGATGGAACTCATTCTGAACTCCGAATGCGTGCTGAACTGCCCCCTGCGCGTGCCGCACTACCAGTACATGCAGGACATAGGCCGGGGCATCGTTTCCTCGGTGCCGAAGTTCAACGCCCTCATGGAAAAGTGCCGCGAACGCAAGGGCGAGCTGCCGAACATCGCGCTCACGCAGACGCAGATCGGCCGCATCTTCGATCTCGGCTTCCGGCACTTCAAGCTCGCCGGTCGCGAAATGAGCTGGCAGAACTGGCGCGAAGCCAACGCCCGCTTTCTGGTGGACGAGAGTCTGCTGCTCGGCGGCATGCTCGACTGAATTCCGTCTTCAGGCACAAAAAAAGAGACGGGGCCACGGCTCCGTCTCTTTCGTCGTCCGGAAATCGGCGCTTCAGCGGCGAGCAAGAACGCCCTCAAAAGCGGCCTCTGTCCTGTCCGGGCGCGTTCCGCTTCCGTTATTTGACTTCAAATTCCCCGCCGTTCTCCTTCCACCACAGGCAGGAGTGGCTGCACCAGTAGTCGGTCACGATGAAGGCGTCCTTTTCGTACGTCAGATCCGTGGGGCGGCAGCCGGTTTCCTCGCAGGGCTTTCTGCACAGCACCACCAGATTGGCGCGTTCTCCGTGGGGGCAGGGATACTTTTTCTTCTTTTCCTCGTCCATGTCATCCGTCCTTTGCTGAGCGCCGCAGGCCGTCTTCAGAGCGGCGCGGCGGCAGCAGCATGGCACAAAAAAGGCAAAAGTGCCAGAGCCGTGTGCCGCGCTCTTCGCGCCTGCTAGACTGGCCGGAAAAGGAGAATGCGTCATGCAGAACAAAACATCCGTCATCAATACCGCGCTCATGCGCACCGGAGCCAAGGGCGTGAACGCGTCCTTTCAGGACACTCCCGCCGCGCAGACCGCAAACGCCGCCTATCAGCGCTGCCTTGATCTGTGTTTGTCACTGTATCCGTGGCCCTTTGCCGTGCGTCTCGTGCGTCTTGCCAGAAATGCCGGGTCTCCGGCCTTCGGCTACCGCTACGCCTACAGGCTTCCGGCGGACTGCGTGCGCGTGGTGGACGTGCATCTGCTCGGCGAGGAGAGCACGCTTTTTGCCTCCTGCCCCGCAGAGCCCCGCTTTGAAATCGCCGGACAGGACATCCTTACCGACGCCGGGTCCGTGGGACTGCGCTATGTGAGCAACGACGGCGACCAGCCCTTCCCCGACGCCTTTGCCGATGCTCTGGCCTGGCGGCTGGCCTTCGAGATTTCGGCCTATCTCGAGCAGGGCGGCAATGCCGGCACCTGGTACGAACTCTTTGAACAGGCGCTCGACCGGGCCAGAACCGAGGCCGACGCGCCGCAGCATCCCGCAGACGCGGCGTGTTTTTCCCGCGTGCTTGCGGAAAGGCGGGTGAACTGATGCCTTTCTGTCATGTGCAGAACGTCCTGAACGGCGGCGAAATCTCTCCGCTTCTGCGCGGCCGCGTGGATCAGCCGCGCTACTCCACGGGCACGCGGGAAATGCGCAATTTCGTGCCCATGCCTCAGGGCGGCGTCACGAGAAGGCCGGGCACGCGCTATCTCGGCACGGCCTGCCATGAGAAGGCGCGTCTCATTCCCTTCGTGTTCTCCGCCACGCAGGGCCGCATGCTGGAATTCGGCGATCACGTCATGCGCGTGTGGCTGCCGGACGGCACGCTGATCATGAAGGACGGGAAAATCATGGAGGTGGAGTCGCCCTTTGCCGTGGAGGATCTTCCCGCGCTGCGCTTTGCCCAGTCGGCGGACGTGATCTACTTCGCCCATCCCGGCTACGCGCCGTGCAAGGTGTCCCGTTATGCCGACGACGACTGGCGCTTTTCCGAACTCACCTTCATGCCCGCCGTCGGCACGCCGCCCGCGCCTTCGCTTTCCGTGCTGGACAAGCGTTCAGACAAGCCCTCGACCCCCTCGAAAACCGACTATGCCTATCTCGTCACCGCCGTGGATGAGAACGGCATGGAGTCGCAGCCCTCGGATTCCGCCACCATCGAGGCCGAGGACCTGAACTCCGTGGACTATCACATCCGCATATCCTGGATCGCGGTGGAAGGCGCGGTCAGCTACCGCGTCTACAAGAAGAAGCAGGGCGTGTTCGGCTTCATAGGCCGCACGGAAAACGGCAGCACCGTGGGCGGCACGGTGAGCGGCATACGCATGGGAGCGCTGACTTCGGACATCCTGCGCCATGCCGGAAGCATCACGAGAAACATCGACGAGGGACACGGAGAATCCTATCCCGGTGTGGGTGACAAGCGCCCCTCGTCCGACACGATCACCCCCCTGCAGGTGAGCGCCGCAGAGCAGAACGCCTTTCTTCTCGGCGGCAAGCTCTTCGTGTGGGTGACGAAGACCACGAACACCACGTCCTGGAACTTCGTGGAATACGACCCTGATCATCCGAGGCGGTGGGAGTCCAGCACCACGACCACCACGGAGCGCTTCTGGGCCGTGACGGACTGTCCTTCCGGAAGTCCTGCCGGATCGTACGAAACGTACGAGACCGGCGATCTCGGAAGCAGCACCTCGGCGCCTTCCGGCACGGTTGGACCATACAGCGTTGAGGTGATCTACGAGGGCGCCTCGCTCTACTACGACGACAAGAACATCGGCGCCGATACCGAAGACACGCCCCCGGAATACCGAAATCCCTTCGAGGGCGAGGGCAACTATCCCACGCAGGTGTTTTTTCATCAGCAGCGCCTCGGCTACGCCGCCACCACGAACAGACCCATCACCGTATGGCTCTCGCGCTCCGGCGAATTCGAGAGCTTTGCCAGCTCCACCCCGCCCAAGGACGACGACGCCATCGAAGTCACCCTTGCCGCCACGCAGGCCAACCGCATCGTGTGGCTTCAGCCCGACCGCACGTCGCTTTCCTTCGGCACCGAAGGCAGCGAATGGATACTCACGCCCTCCGAGGGCGTGGCGCTCACGCCGTCCACGGTGTCGTTCCAGCTGCAGACCACGAGCGGCGGCAGCGATGCCGTGCCTGCGGTGTCGCTGAACGGCAGCATCGTCTACGTGCAGCGCGGCTCGGGCGCGGTGCGGGAGTTTGCCTACAACTATTCCGCCGACAAGTACCTCAGTCAGGATCTGACCATCCTTGCCCGTCATGTGGTGAAGGACGTGGAAATCGTGTCCTGGGCCTTTCAGCAGGAGCCGTACAGCGTGCTCTGGTGCGTGCTTTCCGACGGCAGCATGACCGCGCTCACCTACATGAAGGAGCAGGAAGTCATAGGCTGGCACCGGCACGATACGGACGGAAGCTTTCTCTGCACGGCGTCCATGCCCGGCGTGCCCGACGATCAGCTCTGGTTTCTGGTGCGGCGCGAAGGCGGGGTGTTCGTGGAGCGCATGGACGGCTTCTTTGATTCCGCCGAGCTTTCCGAGGCCTATTTTCTGGATGCGGCGCTGAACTATCAGGGCGAGGCGGCATCGCAGTTTTCAGGGCTTTCGCACCTGGCCGGACAGAACGTGCAGGTGTTTGCCGACGGCGGCACCATCGACGGGCTTTCCGTGTCTGAGGAAGGGGAGATCGAGCTTCCCCGGAAGGCTTCGTCCGTGCATGTGGGGCTGCCCTATGTTTCGCGCCTTGTTCCCAATCTGCCGGAAGCGGAAGGGCAGCAGGGCTCAAGCTTCATGCACAACAGAAAGGTGAGCGCCGTTCGTGTGCGCGTGTACCGGAGCATGTCCTTCATGGCGGGGCTGGAAGACACGCTCGTGCCCGTGGTGGACAGGCATATCCGTTCGGGTTCGTTCGAGACTGCGCCCTTCTTCTGCGAGGGCGCGGATCTTTCTCTGGACGTGTGCGGCGGCTGGGCCGACGAGTCTCCGCTCATCATCGAGGTGAAAAGCGCCACGCCCCTCACGATTCTGGCGCTGCTCACCACTATGGACGTTTCATCCTATTCGGGAAAGGGAGGTTTCTGATGGGTTTCGATCCGTTGACGCTGGCTCTGGCGGCAGGCGGTCTTGCCGCCGTATCCAGCATTGCAGACACCAGAGCGCAGAACAAGCAGGCGAAGTATCAGGCGGAGGTTGCCGGAGCGCAGGCCGATGCCGCCAGAAATCAGGCGAAGGTCACGGCCGAACAGGGCCGCATTGAATCGGAGAATCTCGACCGCGAAAAAAGCGCGCTCACAAGGCAGTACGCCGATCTTCAGGCGGGCAACGCGGCCGCATTCGGCGCGCTCGGCGTGGACATGAGCTCCGGCAGCGCGCTGGACATCATGGAGGGCAACGCTTCGCGCTACGCGCAGAACGTGGGCGAGAACCGCTATCAGAAGGCGGTGAGCGAATGGGCCACGCGCCAGAACGTGAATGCCGCCCTGACCAGCGCGAAGAACTACGACAGCCAGGCAAGCTACTACAGGAGCACGGTGCAGGGGCTCGGCTCCACGCTGCTCACGGCGGGGCTTTCCGGCCTGACCTCCGGACTCGGCGCCTATGCAATGGCCGGAGGCTTCGGCGGATCAGGGGGCGCGCTCAATGTCGGTTCCGCCTCGAAAACGGCGGAAAATCCCTTCTTCGACCGCGCGCTCGGCCGCTGGACGTCCACGGCCGTCCGACACTGATGTCTGAAAAAAGGAGGTTGTTCCGATGATACGAGTGCGTACCTATGAAAACGGCCCCAGCACCGTGCAGGTTCCGGGCGTGCAGAGCGGCAACGCTCTTCCTTCCGTGCGGCATGCGGCGGATTCCGCCGGCACACGGCTTCTTTCCTCGCTGCTCGATGCCGGAAACGATCTGACCGATCTTGCCGTGAAGCGCTATGTGGCCGACGAAACTGCCCGCGTGTCGCAGTCGCTCCAGCAGCTGAACGCCGATCTTTCCGCGGAGCGCGACCGCTACATGCAGGAAAACCGGGGCGAGGCGGCCGTGGATGCGGAACGGCACTTTGCCGCGTTCGCCGGGGAGCGGGCGCAGAAGTATCTGGAGAAGGGCGGCTTTCAGGGCGCCTTTGCCGAAGAGTTCGAGCGGCAGGCCGCGGGAAGCGTGCTGCACTTTACCGAACAGGGCAGAAGCTACGGCAACGAGCAGCGTGAGGCATGGAAGGCCTCGGTGTGCGAGGGCGCGCTTTCCGACTTTCAGAATCAGGTGTCGCAGAACTACGACAACGAGGAGTGGCTGGAGTACAGCTTCGACAATCTGGAAGGCATGGTGAACGCCATGCGTCCAGGGCTCGACAATGCCGCCGTGCTGAACGACGTGCGCCAAAGAGCGGCCCTCGGCGTGATCGACGGCTATCTCAACCATGACGACATTGCCGGAGCCTCCCGCGCGGTCGAGCGATTCTCGTCCGTGCTCGGCGGGAGCGCAGTCAGCGCGAAGGAGCGCATACGACATCGGGCCGACACGCTTCAGGCCAGACGGCAGGCCGAGGCGGCGCGGCTTGAAGCGGACCGCAGAAAGCAGGCCGTGGAGGATGCCGGACGCCGGGTGCTGGCAGAGATCGACGAGCTGCCGGAAGAGGCGACGCTCGAAGAGCGTGTGGCGGCGTTGTACAAGCTGACGGCGAACATGGGCAGGGAGCAGAAAGACGCCGTCCGTCTTCTGGTGCGCGGTGATCTGGAAGAGCGCGAGCTTCTGCGCAGCGCTTCCGTAATGGAGGAACTGTCGCTTCTGGATCGTGCGTTCCGGGAAAACCCCGACATGACCGTGACGGATCGGCTGAACATGATACGCACGGGCCGTTTTCACCAGGAGACGAAGGACAGGGCGGAAGATGAGATCCTGAACGGCCTCGAGGGCGGGAACCATGCGCCGACAAGCATGCTGGGCGCGCGCAGAATACGCTCCCTCATCGACCGCACCGGGGGCACGATGGACAGCAGGCAGGTTTCGAAGCTCATGCTGGATTTCGGTCTGAACAGCCGGGACAGACAGAGCGTGCTTGCCTATATGTCCGGCCGTTCCGGTCTGCAGAGCCGCACGGACGCGGTCATCGACACGGTTTTCGGCGGACAGACGCCGGAAGTTGTGCGCGCGCAGATCTTCAGCGCGCTTCAGAACGATCCCGATGTACGATCGGGCAGAGAGCTGAACGAGAATGAACTGAAAAGCAAGGTGCTCGCACTGAAGGCGGGCATGGATTTCGGAGCCATGCCGACCTTCGCCGGCGTTTGAAGTCAGGGCGCGGAAGATTTTCCGCGCCCTGATCTGTTTTTGGAGTTTTCCCTCATGCTTTCGCAGGAGCTGGAGCAGCAGTATCCGACCTGTCGTTCCGCGCTGCGCTGATGCAGGCTCGGCCGTGGCGGCCACGCTCGGACATGACATCGAGGTGCCGCTGGCCCGTATCCATGCCGCGCCGGTATCGGTGGAGATAAAGAAACCTCTGTTCGCCGAGCTGCGGGAACATCCGTTTGCGCCGAGTGCCGAGGAAGCGCTGGAAGAGAGCATACTGTCCCGCGACGTGGCGGACGTGCAGGCCTCGCTCGAAGCCTGGAACCGCGTGCGCGGTCCGCTGGAAGAAGGGCTTTCCCGCATACATCGGCAGCTGGAGAGCGCCGTATACGCCTCTCCTGAGCTGATACGCAGGCTCTCCGGGAAGGAAGGCGGGAGCGACGGAGCAACGCAGTATGTGGATGCCCACATGCAGGTGATCCGTCGTATGGCCTGGTATCTGTCCACGGTAACGCCGGATGCGGAAACCATACTGAACCGACTGGATGTTCAGAGTCTTGTGTCGGATATCGAACACGGCCGCCTGACGAGTCCTGCCGACAGGCAAAAGCGCCTTTCCGGAGCGCTGACCGACTTCGACGAACCGGAGGGAAGCGGGGCGCAGGGTACGGTATCCTTGAATCATGGCGTACCGTTTACGAAAGAGGTTTCGCCGGAGGAAAAACTCAATGCCGAGGTAGCTGTATGGGAAAAACTAGTAGATGGATTAAAGAGAAAACCCTCTAAAAATCAACTTATGCTGTCACAGACACCGCTGGTGATGAATCTTATCGGAGCTCCGTTTGTCAAGCTCTATGTGAGTCCGCATGTCTTTGATGGAATGTTTCCCGGAAAGGCTCGACAAGGTCATCATGAGCATCCTGAAATGATAGCGTCAGTGCTGAAACAGCTTCCACATGCTCTGACAAATCCTATTGCTGTTTTTAAATCTTATAATCCTTCCGAAAAAAAGTATCGCAGTGGAAGTTTTGTATTTATGCTTAGGTTGCTTGTAAATGGAGCAACAGTTGTAGTTCCTGTAAAAAATTAATGGTAAAGGTAACAATTATGCTGTAATTAATATTGTAAAATCTGCATATTCTGTGACTGATAAAAATACAAAATTGCCAGGTAATGTATGGCTTGAAAAACAGTTTACAGAATATAGAAAAGGTCTGTGTTATGTAAACACAGACCTTTTTAAAGAGTGGATAAAATTGACTTCCTCACAGTTAGGCGATTTAGTAACCTTATCCTTCGAAAACACTATAAGTAGTCAAGAAGACCTTGTCAATCGAAGAATGGAGTATCCGGGCTATTATCAGAGCCTCGGTCAGAGTATGGCCGCCTCCGTCTATGACCGTGCCACAGGAGCGATAACAAGCCGTAACGACAGATACACTATTCAGCTTTTCCGCCGTGCGAATCTTTCCACGCTGTCGCATGAACTCATGCACGCGGTGCATCTGGACATGGAACGTCTGGAAAGGGAGGGCCAAGGCACGCCGGAACTTTCCCGCGACCTTGATGTGCTGCGGTCCTGGACGGCGGTCATGGATGATGATGTCCGTTTGAAGAAGGAGTACGACAGATATCAGAATCATCTGTTCGGAGGAAAGCCGTTTGAGGAGCTTTCGCCCGAAGAGCGGCGCGTAAGCCGCGAGACGGCGAAGGAGGAAATGACGGCCAGAGGCTTTGAACAGTATCTGCGGGAAGGCGTTGCGCCGAGTCGTGGGCTGGAAGGCGTGTTTCGTCGTTTCCGCCGCTGGCTCATGGGGGTGTATCGCGAGGCCCGTGCGCTGGATGTGGACCTCACCGGTGAGGTCAGAGCCCTGTTCGATCGCATGCTGACGGCGGAGGAGCAGGTCCGTGATGCGGCCGGAGCCTGGCATATCCCCACCGGAGCGAAGAAACTGCCGGACGCCCTGCCTCTGACCGATGCGGAACGCCGTGCGGTGTTGATGCTTTCGGAGGATGCGCAGGAGCGCGCCGTTGATACGCTGATTCAGGAGGAAAAGGACGATCGGACGCGGAAGGAGCGAAGTACGGAGAGTACCGTCACGCTGTTTTCCCAGGATAATTCTCTTTCTGCCCGTTTTGCCGACATGCCCATGATAGAGGCGGACAGCTCGCGGTTTTTCGGTCCGGGGAAGGCGATTGACGGAGATGTCGGGAACATGCGCAAGGCGATTAAGGACTGGGCGAAGATGAATTTTCCTGAGGGGGCTCGGTATGAAAATGCTGATACGGGCATGAAGAATATACAAATCACTCCGAAAGGAGTGAAAGATACCCTTTCTCATGGGTATGATGAGCTTTTGGCGCGTTCCGTGCCGTTCATTCCACAGATTATCAAAAGCGGCCTCCTGCTTGCCTCCATAGAAAAAAAGCCCGGTCTTATGTCGCATATCTTTGCGGGCAAGATCAGGCTTGACGGGCAGGGCTATGTGGTCGGATTTGTGCTGAGGGTCGACAATAACGGGAACCGTTTCTATGACCATGAACTGACGAAAATAATCGACCCCGGTTGGTTATACCGGGACCCGCTCTCCTTTAAGGAAACGTCGTACACCGGGCCGGCCAACCGGGGCGATGTAATGAATTTACTACGCGATAAGCTGGGTGTCAATGACGGTACAAATCATGGAGAAAGCCGAGCTCTGCCTCTCTGTACGGGCCTTTTCTGAAGAGATGGGGCGGGCATAACTCATAAAGATAACGAGGTCTGGTCGGAAAAGCGCAATGTTCGTCCCGTTTATGTACCGCTGCCTGTAGCGGCGCTTTTTGCCTGCATGACGGCAAATGGAGCTGCTGACGGAAATGTTTCCGTATATTTTTTCTTTTTTGATCCGCACAGGCTGGAAAAAGGAAATGCCCTCTGGGAAACTTGCCGGGACCCCTTCACGAAGAAGGAGCCTTCGGCCCAGCAGAGGGCATTTCTGAAAGCAGATTACGCGACCTTGTTCAAGCCGTCAAGGCAGAAACGAAAGCAGTCTTTGTTCAGAATGGCGTGACGGTCTTCATGAACGGCGGGCCCGGAAGACCAATGAAGTCTGAAGGGGATATGCTTTCCCGTGCTGCGGGCAGACTTCGGGGCGCTGACCGGCGGAAGCGGCGGGCATCAGAAATACCAGGCTGTGTAAAGCACAAAGAAACCTGCCCAAGAGTCTCGGGCAGGTTCCGCCGCCTGTGGGTGGCCCAACCACAATCGGCCATACCTGTGAAGGTACCCGGCAGAGGCCTCTTCTGCTCGTGACGGCAATGTTATGATATCGGCAGATCGTGCCGTGGTCAAATATCTGTATAAGACGCTATCGGAAATTTTTACGCCATTGCGAAAGAGCTTGTCAGTCTGAGAGGGAGCCGCCTGATCATTATCCGTCTGCCGGATTCGAGACTCTTTTCCGGATTCCGCGCGAAGCAGGTCGGAGGTCGCAGCGTCATGAAGTTTTTCTTCTCTGCCGACGCGAGCAGTGTCCCTCTGCGCGTTTCTCCTCGTCCGGCGGGATCCTCCGGGACGCCGATGCCTGAAAGCTCTTTTGGGCGGGACTTGTTTTCCGGCAGGTTCTGGTCTGGATGGTGAAAAGGCCCTGCCGGGGAAAGCCCGTTTTTTGTCTGTCGCCGTGAGGTCTTCCCGGGGGATGCCGAAGAGGATTGCGGCAGCGGGCATGAACGCCTGACGCCGGGCATTGGCGGCAGAGAGGCGTCTGAAAAGCGCGGCCTTTCCGGGACATAAAAAAATCCCTTCGCCATAAAAACGACAAAGGGATACAAAGGAGCGGCTGTGAGCAGGGAAGAGTTCCCTGCCGACGTCCTCCTTCGCAGGAAAAACGATACGCGCAACAAATTTCCCTGTCAATGCCGTGCCCGGCAGCGGATCTCGTCCTTCGCCCACGATTGAATGAGGCTGCGCTGCGGCAGGAGCAGAGATCTGACTGGTCGCGTGCCTCCTCTCGCGCGCCGTCGAAGAGGCGGGGTGCAGCGGAACCGGAAAGTCCCCCCCCGCATGGCTGCGTCGGATGAGCGCCTCATTACGCATGCCAACGTTTCTGCCGGTTGCCAGAGTTTTGGCCTTTTTATCGGCGCCGTCGACAATAATGTTGGCGTTTTTCTTGGTGTTGTCTTCGGGCAGCTCTGCCTTGTGCCTGCCCTGACGCGACTCAATGAGGCGCGCTCTGAAAAAGCGGCGCCCCCCATTCCTCCCCGCCACTCGTTGACCTGCTGTCGGCAGATCTGAAAAAAAAGTCATGACTTCTGCGAGGATAGCATATTCTTGCAGGCGAATGAGCGCGGCAGGGCACGCTGTTGCGGCAGATCGCCCCTTGCGCGACGGCAGAACTTTCTGATCCGACGGCAGATCGCGCGGCGTATCGGCATGCTTCTTGCAATGAAAAAGACAAAGGCAATTCAGCGGAGCAGGGCGGTCATCGCCTTGCATATCGGTTCATTCCGTGCAATCCTGCAATAAAGACATTCCGGAGGCATGACCATGGCACACGTCAGTCTTACATTCGGCAATCTGACTCAACTGGCAAACTCACTGGGAGACGATGCGAGCATCGTCGTCAAGAACGGCGGTTTTGAGAGCAGAGGCAAGGTCGGTTCATTTTTTACGCTCAAGAGTACCAATCGTCATGCGGGCAACGTGCTGTTTGCGGCCGTGCGTCAGCAGTACGGCGATGCCGTGGCCAATGCCCTCGCCCCGCAGATGCGCGCCTCTCGTGAAGAAGGCAAGCCCCTCAGCGCCCGGGTGGTGCGCGACGTTCTGGCCGACGCGGCGGCCATGTCCGCCGGCATTCCCCGCATCAATGAAGACATGGCGCGCCATTTCGTGCTGGGCAATGCCGGTCCGGGCGACACCCGCAATCTGGACGCGGCCATGGATGCCTTCTGCGAGGGAAAGAACGTGTCTCCCGCCGCCCGGAATCAGCTGAAGAACCGCTTCGGCGAGGCGCTGCTCCGGTCGGTCGGACGGGAAGGTCAGAAGATTTTCAGCTATGCGGACATGACCGAGATGGTCCGCACGGCGTCTCTGCCCGCCATGAAGAAGGCCTGGAACGACGTGCAGGTGGAGGCGTTCATGAACGATCCCGTGCACGGCGCGGATGCCGCCATCGACGACTGTGCCTCCCGTCTTGGTCTGGACGGCGCGCAGAAGCATGAATTCCGGCGTCTGGTGGGCATGGCGCTTGCCCATGAGGCCGAAACCGCCGCGGATAAAGGCAGGAGTCTTGATGCGCAGACGCTGTATCGTTCCGTATCGGAAGGCTCGCTGCCCGCGCTGAAGAACTTTGCCTATGCCTGCGGCAAGAGCGGCGACGTGGACTTTGTGGCGCGCGACATCATGGCGTGGTCCACGCCCCGTACGGCGGCGGATCTGGCCATGCTGTCCGTGCAGGTCGGCAATCTGGCCGGCATGGCGGCGGGTTCGCTGGCGGCGCAGCGTCTGGACGAGATGCGCGCCATGCAGCCTGAAGGCATGCTCAGCCGCGAAACGCTGTGGCAGGGCTGCTTCCGCGAAGCCATGCCCGGCAACCTGAAGGAAGCCGGCTTCCGTGATTTCAACACTGCCATGTTCGACCGTCTCAGCGAAGAGTTCAACAAGGCGCGTCCGGGCAGCAACACGGCCGCGGCCGACGGCATGACGGCGCTCGCGACGGGCGTGAGCTTTGAAAAGACGCTGGCCAGTCTGAGCGCTCCCGTAACGCTGACCCTGGCCGACTTCAGAAACATGCCCTCGCTGACGTCGGTGGCGAATCTCGGTTCGTTCCAGGAAGTGGAAGAGTCGCTGGCCAAGGACCTCAAGCGTCGCGGCACGCACAATTCGCTGCCGGGCTATACGCCCTCCATCAGTTTCGGCGCGGCCGGAGGCAAGGCCGAAGTCGTTCATATTCAGGATCTTTCGGGCATGAGCGAGGCCGATCGCGCTCAGTTCAGCGCGGGCAATCCTTCGGGCATGAGCCGGAATCTCGTGGAGCACGCGCGGCGGCTCTGCGGCGACAACGACGTGCAGGCCCGGCAGGTCATCCAGAGCATGGGACAGAGCGGGGCGTTCCTTGTGCGCTCCAACAGTTCCATGACCGGCGTGTTCGAGTCGGAGCATTCGCCTCTGGACATCGACGTGCGGCGCGAGGAAAACGGCAACGTGACCATGCGCTTCTACAAGCCCGAAGCTTCGCCTCTGGACGTTGACTATACCTATACCATCACGCCCGACGGTCGCGGCGTGCTGACGGCCTGCCGTATGCAGGCGAGAAACCCGCAGCCTGCTCAGGCTCAGGCCGCGGCAGAGTGATGCCGGGGCGCGGAGACGGCGACAGCCGGATTCTGCGCCGGAGCCGCTCCGGACGGAGGCCTTCTGCGGGAGGCGTTCGGCGGAGCAGAAACAAAACGGGCGGCGGATGCCCCCCCAGAGCGTGGGGGCCGCGCGCTGATCTTGAGAGGAACGTTCCGCCGGACGGGGTCGGTTCATGCCCGGCTCCTCCGGCGCGGGACGGCATACTTTTTCTGTGAGGATTGCACCGATGTTTGACGTTTTTCAGTCCCTTCTTTCCACGCTGGCGCCTGCGCTGAACCTGCCGGAGATCACGCTGCGGGAAGATGATCCTTCCTGCCTGCTGGTCATCGACGATTTTGAGGTCAGCCTGCGCTATCTGCCCGGGGCCGACATGGTCATGATGTTCACCGTGGTGGCGCCGCTGCCGGAGGGGGGCAGGGAGTCCCTGTACGCGGGACTTCTGGATGCCAACACCTTCTTTCACGGCACGCAGGGCTTCACGCTGGCGGCGCGGGAAGATACCGGCGTCACGCTGCAGGGCGTCATGCCGCTGCGCATGCTGGACGACTCCAACATTGCCGTGTGGGTGCAGAATTTCGTGAACGTGGCGGAAATGTGGCAGTCCCGCTGTGTGAATGCGGAAGCCGAACCCGTGGCGGAAGCGCCGTCGGACGTTTTCATGCAGGATATGCTGCGGGTGTGATTGCGCTTTCGGCTCGCCCCGATACGCCGTGCGGAACGCGGAGGAGCGATGCCCCGGCTTCGGCGTCGGCTCGAAGACGGGCTTTCGCCTGATGGAAATGGCGCTTTGCCGCGATTGGCGTGGTTGACGCTGTTGCCGTGGTTGCCGCGGGAGCGGAGTCGTGACCCCGGCTCCGGGCGGACGCCGTTTTTCCGTGGAAGGCGGCCGCGAACCCGGGACGCGTTTGGGTGCCCCGCCTGAGCGTATGCCCAGCCTGCGGCGTTTTCCGGCTTTTTTCTTTCTGCGGGAGTGCCGCGTTTCCGCCTGCGAGCCTCAGCCTTGTCCGTTGTCGCCTCTCGTTCTCCGTCCGCCCATTTGGGCTGTCGGCTGTACGCCTCGTCGCCAGATCGTCGTGTCGCTGCGCCTTCCGGTCCTCTGTGAAGCGGGCACTCCCTGAGCCGTCCGCGTCTCTCATGTTTCTTCATCCTCAAAAAAGGCCGTGCCTTCGGGCACGGTTTTTCTTGTTTTTAAAAGTTAGATGAACTAAACTTAAAAGCGTTCATATCCGGCACGGAACGGCAGGGGCAGCGTTGCCGTGCAGAGAGACTCCGGCACGCAGGTGTCGGCGTCGACCATAAGGGAAGAATCATGTCCTATACTATCAGGGAATTTGGCAGAGGGCGGATCGTCGTTCTCCACGAGGCGCTGGTTCATCCGGGCAGGGCGGCCAAAGTGCACGATCTTCTTTCGGAGGTTCAGGGGATCAGAGCTGTGAGCATAGACACGCGGGACGGCTCGCTTGCGCTGGAGTACGATCCGGCGCTGCTGAATCATGCGGATCTTTTTCTGCTCTCGCGCCGGGTGGAGACGCTGCTCGGCAAAAAGACCGACTGACCGGCTTTTTTCTGCCGTTTTTTCCGGGCGCAGCACGGTTTTCGGCGGGAGAATACTTGACGCCGGGCGCGTCCCCGTGTCTTCTTTTTTTGTGAGAGGCGGGCGTTGCCCGGCCCCGTGCGTGAGGCCGTCCTGTTCAGCCGTCCGGTCGCAACCGCGAAAGCGGCTCCGGCGCTCTTCCGGCTTCCGTGCGCGGCGGGGCGCGACCCGACAGACAGGCGAAGGCGCTCCTCCCCCTTCCCATGAGGGCGGATGCCGCCGCGCGCGACAACGAAAATCAGGAGGTGAGGCCGTGATGGTGCTTTCCCGGCGCTGGAAAAGGAATCCCGTACGCCTGCTTGAGGCGTGGGGCATGGGCAGACGCGCAGGTTCGGCTCAGGAGGAGAAGCGTTTTCTCGACAGGCTGGATCAGGCTCCGGACGACGTGCCCGGGGACTTGTGTCTGGTCATGGGCGGCTTCACGGACGCCTTCTTCGGCAGGGGCTACCGGCTCATGGAGGATCTGTCCGCGCTGCTCGGCCCGGGCTTCGACCTCTATTACCGCGAGCATGACGAAATTGCCGGAACCCGCCGCATTCTGCGCCGTTACGGCGCGCTGCCCCGCCGCGTGGTGCTCATAGGTCACAGCTGGGGCGGCAGTTCTCTTGCGCGCAGCGTGCTGCCCTTCTGTCCGGACGTGCGGGTGACGGCGCTTGTCACGCTGGATCCCGTGGGGCTGCGCGGCCCGCGCTTTCTGCCTCATGTACGGCGCTGGCTCAACGTGTACATTCCCTACGACAGGGCGGCATGGAGCCGCGAAAACAACATTGCCCGCATCGGGCGGCCGTGGGAATTCGTGCGTCAGGCCAGCGTCAACCGCGTGCCCTCCGTGCTGCGCCATGCCGATGCGCTCGGCATGTTCCGCGAATACGGCGAGGGCTTTCTTCGTCTGGCGCTTCTGGAAAGCGAACACGAAAACGGCCTGCGCTGACGTGACGCTCGCTCCGCTCCGGCTCAGGCTCCGTGCCTCGGAACGGGCGGACGTATGCTCCAGCGCAGGGCGAAGAGCACGAGCAGCAGGGCCGCGGCAAGGTAGGCGGCTTCCAGCCCCCACAGGGAAATGAGGGTGAATCCGCCGAGCGGGCCGAGGGCCGCGCCGAGATCAATGGCCAGCGTGTAGGCCGTGATGACCACCACGGCCTGCGAGCGGGAAGCCACGTCCGTGGCCAGAGCGTCGGAAAGGGTGGTCATGGTGGTGCAGCACAGCTCAATGGCAATGAGCACGGCCATCCACGGCAGAAGCGGCAGCGGGAGCGTGGTGAGCGCAAAGAGCGCGGCGGCGGCCCAGCAGCCTCCGGCGAACATGGTCACGCGGCCGAGCCTGCCGTCGGAAAGGCGACCGACCAGCGGCGAGAGCAGCGGATCCCAGCCCCAGCGCAGAGACTGCACCATGCCCGACACCGTGGCGCAGCCCACCGCCATGCCGAACAGCGTGACGGATTCTCCCCAGTGTCCGGCCATGAGCGCCGAGAGCGTGGACATGAAGAATCCCTCGATGATGAGCGTGACGAAAAGACAGGTGACGAGCACCCAGAAGAGTTCCTTCGAGCGCAGCAGGGAGAAGACGGACGTTTTTTCGGCGTGTTTCGGCGCGCCGGTCTGAGGCGGGGTGCGCCGCAGAAGAAAGATGGCCGCAGGCAGGGCAGGAGCCGCCACGAGGGCGCCTGCAAGAAGCGTGACGTGCAGGCCCATGGCGTCGGCCAGAAGACCGCCGCCCAGCATGCCGAGAAGATTGCCCAGCCGATAGGTGCCGGTATAAAGCCCGATGAAGTATCCGCGGTCGTGCTCGCCTGCCGCCTGCATCACGGTGAACAGGCCGCCGAGCTTGAGCAGCGACCAGGCCAGCCCCCACAGCACGCGCAGGGCGGCCCAGGCGGCCAGTCCCGAGGCGGCGGCATAGCCCAGCGGAATGAGCAGGGAGAGCAGGGCGGCGAACACGGTGCAGCTTTTGATGCTCACCCTGGAATAGACCCAGCCCATGATGGGATTGAGCGGCAGACGGGCAAGCCTGTTCAGGGAGAGCACCACGCCCACTTCCCACAGGGAGCCGAGACCGGCTTCCTTCCAGTGCACGGGCAGGGTGACGTAGAGCATGGCGTCCGCAGCCACGCAGGCGGCGGTGATCAGGGCGAACGTGATGACCTGACGACGGGCGGAAGGCGGCATCATGACGGATCAGGCGAGATAAAGACTGGTTCCGGCTTCGCGGATCATGGTCTGCCAGCGCGAGGGCAGGGGGGCGTTGGAGAAAATGGCGTCGAGCTGGGAGATATGTCCGGCGCGGACCATGGCGGGACGCCCGAACTTTGAGGAGTCGCAGGCGAGAAACACGCGTCGCGAGTGCTCGATGATGGTGCGCGCCACGGAAACCTCCCGGTAGTCGTAGTCGAGAAGATTGCCTTCGCCATCCACGCCGGAAATGCCTATAATGCCGAAATCCATGCGGAATTCACGGATGAAATGTTCCGTTTCCGTTCCGGTCACGCCGAGATCGTGGGAACGGACCGTGCCTCCGGCAATGATGACCTCGAAGGAGGGATTGCCCGCACAGATGCGCGCCACGTTCAGGTTGTTGGTGAGAATGCGCAGATTCTTGTGCTGGAGCAGGGCCACGGCCACGGCTTCGGTGGTGGTGCCTATGTTGATGCACAGCGAGGCCCCGTCCGGAATGTGACCGGCCACCAGCTCGGCGATGCGCCGCTTCTCTTCGGGAAAGAGGCGCTTGCGCTCGTCGTAGATGATGTTTTCCGTACCGAGGGGCATGCCCACGCCGCCGTGGAAGCGCTGAACCCTTCCCTCGTCGGCAAGCTGATTGATGTCGCGCCGCATGGTCTGCGGGGTGACGGAAAAGTTCTGGGCCAGTTCCTCAATGGTGGCGTAGCCGCGTTTGTTGAGAAATTCCAGAAGGTTCTTTTTTCTGCTGTCTGCTCTGTTCATAGGCCGTCCCGTATGATGTGCCCGGAGTATAGAAGCAACGGGACGCTTCGGCAAGGAAAAGAATATTGTGGATGTGTCAGTGTGTGAAAGAAAACACGATTGACACATTGGCGTAACAAAGACTACACTTCCTTTTCTTATTCCTAGCATGAAACGTCGCCGTCGAACAGGGTTCCGTTCCGGCAGGGCTGCGCGAAGCGGGCCTGCAAGCTGCCGGAACCGTTTTGCTTCTTCCGCAGGAAGGGCGGGCCCGGCCCGGCGACCGACCCCGAAGGGGGAGAGGCGCAGTATGTCGATGAATCTTTATTTCGACAGGCAGGACCGAGAGATCCTGACCCTGGTCAACAGAATACTGGAATGTCCGGACAAGGCTCAGAGCCGGGTGTTCGACGCGAATCTCCATCCGCACGGCATCAAGGGTCTGGTCATTTCCCGCGTGTCGCGGGTGGCCTATGCCGTCATCAATCTGCTCACCAATCTGGAAGTCGGTCAGGCCGACGACAGAATCATGGCCCTTCAGGCCCTCTACGACGAGGTGATGAGCAGCGCGCATTCCATGCTGCGCCGCAACACCGCCCGCGTGCTTCTGCAGATCATGAAGGATCTCGTGCGCGCGCAGGATTCTCCGCTCACGCAGCTCAAGCTGGCCCACGACTTCCGCAAGGCGGCGCAGGGCACGCCCCGCGTGGTGCGCAAGATGCTTGCGCGCTATCATCTGCCGGAAATGCCCGAGGAATGGAATCAGCTTTCCTTCGACGATCACGTTTACGACGCCCATTCCCGCGGCCGCAAGACGCCCACGCACCTCATCATGGACGCATGGATCAAGGGTCTGCGCTATCTCACCGTGGTGTATTCCAACTACATCGACTACGCGGCGGCGAAGGAAATTCTGGACGCCGCGGCCATCATGGGCATTCATGTGCGCGTGGGACTTGAAGTGCGCTGTCCGTTCCGCGGCCGCTATGTGAGCATGGTGTGGGTGCCGCGCGGCTTCACGGCGTCGGGCGACTTTCTCGAATTTCTGGAATCGGACAAGATGCGCGCGCTCACCGCTCAGGGACGCGAGGCCGTGGAATGGCGCAAGCAGAGAACCCTTGAAGCGCTCGAACGCTGGAACGCCGGACGCAGGCTCGACATCGCCCGCGCCTGGGAAACGGACATTCCCGAGCTTCGCAGCGGACGTCTCATGGCCTGCGTGGGACTCGGTCAGCCGTCGTTCGAGCATCTTGCCGAGTGCATTCACTCCTACATGCTGCCCTTCGTGAAGGAGCGGGCGCGCGTTCTCAAGGAGCGCGTGGCCGCCGGCGACGACGAGAACGGCGCCCTCGAACAGGAAATTCTGAAGCTGGACGGGCTTACCGCCAGCGTCATTGCCCGGGATTGGCTGGACGGTTCGGATCTGCCCGAGATAGGCGGCGGCGAGGAAAACGTGCCGCTCATGTTCATGCGCTCGCCTGCACAGATGGTGGAGGAGCTGGCCGGACTGCATACCGGCTACAGACTCATCCTGAATCTGGCGGGGCTCAACGTGCGCGACGTGCTCGAGCTGCTCTACGACTGCGACTGCTGCATCACGCATCTTGAGCTTTTCAACCTCAAGGACTGGCATGAAGGTCTGCTCAACGATCTGCCCGCCATCAACGAGCTGCAGTGCGTGCTCAACGAGGGCAGAGGCCCCCGCATCAAGCAGATCGTGCACGAGATTCTCGATTCTCTGGAAGAGCAGGGCGAAACCGAGCGGGCGGAGAAGTTCCGCAGCATTCAGAGCAACATTCCCACGCTCTGGGAATATTACCGCAAGAATCCGCTGAAAAGCCGCATAGGCTCGAATTCCGTGCGCGACAACAACGGCCGTTCCTTCGGCATGGGCTTCGTGTACACCGAAACCCTGCCGGCCCGCGCCAAGAAGACCCTGCGCGAGAACAGCCAGTACATGGGCGAGATTCCGGTGTACACCCGCATCGAGGAGCGCGTGAGCTACGAAGACGACAGGGAAAGCGTTTCCGCCTTCACCCGTGCCGTGCGGCGCATTCCGGGCTTTCGTCATTTCCGTCAGGCCAGAAACAGGGCCTGGCTGCCCGATGACAACAGTCAGATCGCAAGAGCCGGCAACGTGGTGAGCCTCGGCGGCATCAACGTCACCCCGGACAACGGTCTCAGAGCCGGTCCCGCCGTGCGTCGCGAGGAAAAGCCCGGTTCCGCCTATCTGAGCACCACCGTGACCAACTGGATCAAGGTCATGGCGGGCTTCATTCCTTCGGTGGCCTCGTTCCTCTACACGCAGGACTGGTGGTTCCTTGCCTGGTTCGGCACCTTCATCTGGTTCGGCATCACCGGCATACGCAACATCATTCAGATGGTCGTGGCGGGCAACGGCACCACGCGCACCACGCTCCTGCGCTGGAAGGATCATGTGAGCATCAGCCGCATCTGCGACTCGCTCATGTACACCGGCATATCCGTGGCGCTGCTTGAGGTCATCGTGCGCGTGTGGCTTTTGGAGGATCTGTGCGGACTCAGCGTGCGCGAGCATCCCGGCGCGGTGTTCGCCGTGCTGAACTTCGTGAACGCCATCTACATCTGCACGCACAACATCTATCGCGGCTTCCCGCGCGAGGCGGCCATAGGCAACCTGTTCCGCAGCGCGCTCGCCATTCCCGTGTCGTCGTGGTACAATCAGGCCTTCGTGGCCATACTGCTTCTGTGCGGCGTGGCGGATCCGCTGTTCTATTCCGTGCCCAGCGCGGCCATCATCTCGAAGCTCGCCTCCGACACCGTGGCCGCCGTCATCGAAGGCTACGCCGACAGTCAGAACAACCGCCGCATGCGCCGCTGGGACTACGACGGCAAGATCGCGCGCGTGTTCTCCTGCTACACCCGGCTGGAACTGCTCTTCCCCGAAGAAGACATCCTCATCAAGCTGGCCCGTTCCGAAGGAAAGGCGGCCGAGCTTTCCGGAGAAGCCCGCAAGCTGGAGCTCGCGCTCATCATCAACGCCCTCGACCTCATGTACTTCTGGTTCTATCAGCCCCGCGCCCAGGATGCCTTCCGCCGTCTGATCCGGAACATGAGTCAGGCCGACAGAACCGTGTTCGCCCGCTCCCAGCTCGTGCTGCTTCGCGAACGCGACATCAGTCAGCTTTTCGTGGACGGCCTTGTGGGACGCAACTTCTCCCAGCCTCTGGCCTTCTATCTCGATAAACGCCGCGATTATCTCAACGCCATGATGAAACTATGCCATCCCGGCCGCAAAAGCGTGCAGACGCTGCCCTCCATAGTTTTTGAAGGTACAGACGGAAAAAACTCTTTTTCGTCGCAGGGATGAAAAGAATCGGAACCGTATTGCATAACGGCCCGAAGTATAGTACACAGAAAACATACTCGTGTCGGCGTCCCGTTGATACGGGTATGGCTCCCGATGTTCATGCGGGAGCAGGGAACTCATAATATATGCCACGGCATATCTGAACAAGTTCTGAGGAGGACTTATGAAACGCTTTGTTGCTCTTTCCCTTGTCATGGGTCTGATGCTCGGCGCCACCGCCATGGTCGGCACCGCGCAGGCCGCTAAAGTCATCAAGATTGCCGGTATGAAGGCCGAGGGCGAACCCGAAACCATCGGTATGCACAAGTTCGGCGAATACCTGGAAAAGCTTTCCAACGGCAAGTACAAGGTGAAGGTCTACCCCAACAGCTCCCTCGGAAAGGAAGACAAGTACATCGCCGATACCCGCCGCGGCACCATCGAAATGTGCGCCACCGGTACCCAGGTCGCGTCCTTCCATCCCGCCATGGCCATGATGGAAACCCCCATGCTGTACGACAGCTATGAACATGCCTACAAGGCCATCAACGGCGGCGTGTTCGAGCTGCTCACCGACGGATTCACCGAAAAGTCCGGCCTCCGTACCCTCAATATGTTCCCCCTCGGCTTCCGCCACTTCTACACCAAGAACCCCGTGCACAGCATTGACGACATCAAGGGCCTCAAGCTCCGCGTGCCGAACATCACCCTGTACACCACCTTCGCCAAGGAATGCGGCATCAACGGTCAGGCCATGCCCTTCGCCGAAGTTATGAGCTCCGTTGACCAGGGCGTCATCGACGGCGGCGACAGCCCCCTCACCGACATCACCTCCACCAAGGTTTACGAAAAGTGCCCCCAGATCACTCTGACCGGCCACATCCTCGTCATCCACAGCCTCTTCATCAACGAAAAGCTCTATCAGTCCCTGCCTGATCAGGACAAGGCATGGTTCAACGAGGCCGCCAAAATGGCCGCTGAAGACGTGTGGAAGCTCGTCCAGGATATGGACAAGGCCGCCATCGCCGAAATCGAAAGCCACGGCGGTACCGTCTCCGAACCTACGCAGGCCATGAAGGATCACATGACCGCCGCCGCCAAGCGTACCTGGACCATGTTCACCGACGCTTCCAACGACAAGACCTACGTTCCCAACGCTCAGGCCATCTTCGACAAGGCCGCCAGCTTCAAGTAGTCTTTGCCTCTGAAACGGGAGTCCGCGTGGGGCGGACTCCCCTTTTTTCTCTGAATCTCTGGCTGGTTCTCTGAGGTTTATATGAGTGAATCTTCCTCCAATACGAGGAACAAGGCCAATCAGGTCGGTGCGGTAGCTTTCCAGATTTTCTGCGCCTGCATTTTCCTTGGCATGATAGGTCTCGTGTTCCTTAATGCCGTTCTGCGCTACTGCTTCAACTCCGGTTATCCGCCGAGCGAGGAATGGGCGCGCTTCCTGTTCATCTACATCACCTTCTTCGGCGCCATTGAGGCCTTCTACCGCAAAAAGCACATCGCTGTGGAAATGGTCGTGGACATGCTCCAGGGCAATTGCCGCAAAACGATGAACATCATCGCCATTCTGCTTTCTCTCGCCGCACTCGTCGTGCTCCTGCAGGGCGGCATCTCCTATGTGCTGATGACTCTTGATACGTACGCCATTGCCACCTACGTCAATATGTCCATCATCAACGCCACGCTTCCCATCATGGCCGCTGCCGCCATCGTGCTGCAGCTGCGTGATCTGATCACCGTCATTCGTACCCCCGCGTCCGAATTCAAGAAGACCACGGGTATCGATCTGTCTGAGCTTCAGCACTAAGGAGAGAGTATGGAACTGTTTCTTTTTCTCGGATCTCTCTTCGTTTTCCTGTGCTTCGGCATTCCGATCGCCATGGTGCTCGTGCTCTGCGCCATGGTGCTCATGTTCCACGCCGATATGTGGGATCCTATGACCATCGCGTCCTGCATGCTCGACGGCGCCAACAACTATCCGCTGATGGCCATTCCCTTCTTCGTGTTCGCCGGTGAAATCATGGCCGCCGGCGGCCTGTCCAAGCGCGTCGTGCAGTTCGCCCAGCTTCTCATCGGCGGCGTGCGCGGCGGCCTCGGCTACGCCGCCATCGTGGCTTCCATCATCTTCGCCGGCCTCATGGGAAGCTCCGTGGGCGAAGCCGCCGCTCTCGGCGGTCTGCTCCTGCCCATGATGAAGCAGGTGGGTTATCGTCCCGGCCGCGCCGGCGCCATCATCGCCTCCGGCGCCATCCTCGGTCCCATCATCCCCCCCAGCACCAACTTCATCATCCTTGGCTCCTGCGTGAGCGGCCTGTCCATCACCAAGCTGTTCATGATCGGCCTCTTCCCCGGCATCTTCATCGGTCTGGCCCTGATGGTCATGTGGTTCTTCATCGTCCGTATCGACGGTTACCACGAAACCATCAAGTTCACCCGCGAAGAAAAGAAGAAGATTCTCATCGACGCCACCCCCGCCTTCATGATGCCCGTGCTTCTGCTCGGCGGCATCCGCTTCGGCGTGTTCACTCCCACCGAAGGCGGCGCCTTCGCTGCCGTGTACGCCATCCTGGTCTGCCTGCTCTGGTATCGTGAAATCGGCCTCAAGGATCTGCTGCGTGTGAGCGCTTCTTCCGCTCGTACCACCGCCGCAGTTATGATGATCGTGGCCACCGCTACCGCCATCGGCTACTTCATCACCCTGGCCGACATCCCCCAGCAGATCATCTCGCTGTTCTCGCCCTTCAAGGATTCTCCGATCACGCTGCTGCTGCTCATCAACGTGTTCCTGTTCCTGATCGGCATGGTCATGGACCTTACCCCCAACGTCCTTATCTTCGCGCCCGTGTTCTACCCGCTGATCCTGGACGCCGGTATCGATCCTTACCACTTCGGCCTCATCTTCATCCTGAACCTCGGCATCGGCGTCATCACGCCGCCCGTGGGCACGGTGCTCTATGTGGTCTGCGGCATCGGGAACATCAAGATCGGCAATCTGGTGCGGAACATGGCTCCCTTCCTTATCGTGGAAATGCTGGTGCTGTTCCTGCTTCTGTTCTTCCCCTCGCTGTCCATCGAACCCATGAAGTTCCTCATGAAGTAGCGCCGGGAAACCAGGTAACTAAAGGGCGGGCTTGCGGGCCTGCCCTTTTTTTGTACGTGGGTGAGGGGAGCGGAAGAGCGG
>OOCM01000881.1_pt1 | contig 26643 bp, 18 predicted proteins | sample 1671111 | NCBI WGS metagenome assembly OOCM01 (sample SAMN06348123, study PRJEB24527) | human gut metagenome | biome: human gut; feature: ankylosing spondylitis patient; material: feces | host: Homo sapiens | place: China | collected 2015-10 | reverse complement strand
ACACGTAATGTACAGCTCGACCTGATTCCTGCGGATATGATACAGACCATTGAAGTAAATAAAGTCGTTACCCCGGATATGGATGCCGATGCTATCGGCGGTTCCATCAATTTAGTAACCAAGAATTCTCCTTATAAACGTTTCATCAGTGCCACTGCCGGAACGGGTTACAACTGGATTAGCGATAAAGCACAGTTGAATTTAGGATTTACTTACAAAAACTTCGACTTGAATGTGCTGTTCCAAGGTGCTGCCGGCTATGTCATCGGCTATGCCAACGACGACGTATTCGGTTATGGTTCTAAAACCAATCCCACATTGATGAAGAAGTACATGGACCGTTGGCATACAGCCAATGTTACCGACGACCCTTATAGCCCTTCCACTCAGTGGGTATCGGGTAAGTTCCCCGCTTTGCGTCGTGACTTTACTGGTACGCAAGACAATGACACCTTTGCAGCAAACATGTTACTCCCCACATGTTGCTACAGGCCGCAGGCGATGCTATACAGCCATCCTTCACAAGCGGTTGCGCGGAACACATCATGCATGACAAGGAGGTCACACCATGAAAAAAGCTCTTGGTCCCGTCACCCTGGCCTACCCCATGCCGGCCTTTCTGGTGGCCGCCTATGATGAAGAAGGCAAAGCCAATATCATGACCGCCGCCTGGGGCGGCATCTGCTGCTCCAACCCGCCCTGCATCGCCGTCTCCGTGCGGCCCGAACGCTGGACGCACAAGGCCATCGTGGCGCGCAAGGCGTTCACGGTCTGCGTGCCCTCGGCGGCCCAGGCCGCCATGGTGGACTTTGCGGGCATGGTCTCCGGTGCCAAGGAGGACAAATTCTCCGCCACCGGCCTGACCGCCGTGCGCAGCAAGGTGGTGGATGCCCCCTATGTGGACGAATGCCCGCTGGTGCTGGAATGCGAACTGCAGGCCACGCTGGAACTGGGCAGCCATACCCAGTTCGTGGGCCGCATCCTCAACGTGGGCATCGAGAGCGACTGCCTCAACGAAAGCGGCCAGCCCGACATGTACCGCATCGATCCCCTGCTCTACGACGGCGGCCAGAAACAGTACTGCCGCGTGGGCGAGCCGCTGGGCAAAGCCTTTTCCCTGGGCCGCCAGTACGGCCTGTAACATCCGAACGTCCGCGCCGTCCTCCGGGGCGGCGCTCAACACCTCTACGCTGGAGAACAGACGACAATGAGCGCTTCAAAAGTCTATTTCACCGACATGCGCTGCCCCGTGGGCACCGGCCTGCTGGACAAGCTGAAAAAACTGATCGAAAAGGCCGGCATCGACAGCATCGACATGGACAGCAAGTTCGTGGCCATCAAGATCCATTTCGGTGAGCCGGGCAACCTGTCCTTCCTGCGTCCCAACTTTGCCAAGGTGGTGGCCGACAAGGTGACCTCCCTGGGCGGGCGCCCCTTCCTGACCGACTGCAACACCCTGTATGTGGGCCGCCGCAAGCACGCCCTGGAACACCTGGCCGCCGCGCAGGAAAACGGCTTCTCGCCCCTGAGCACCGGCTGCCAGATGATCATCGCCGACGGCCTCAAGGGCACCGACGAGATGGAAGTGCCCCTGGAAGGCTGTGACCACTTCCAGAGCGCCTTCATCGGCCGCGCCATCATGGACGCCGACATCTTCATCAGCCTGACCCACTTCAAGGGCCACGAGCTGACCGGCTTCGGCGGCGCCATCAAGAACATCGGCATGGGCTGCGGCAGCCGTGCGGGCAAGATGGCCATGCACAGCATCGGCAAGCCCAGCATCGACGCCGAAAAGTGCCGCGGCTGCAAGACCTGTACGCACTACTGCGCCCAGTCGGCCATCAGCATCGGCGAAGACCACAAGGCCCGCATCGACCATGACCTGTGCGCCGGCTGCGGCCGCTGCATCGGCGTGTGCAACTTCGACGCCATCAGCAACGCCTTCGACGCCGAGAGCACCATCCTCAACGAGCGCATGGCCGAATACACCAAGGCCGTCATCCAGAACCGCCCGCACTTCCATGTGAGCATCGTCAACCAGGTCTCGCCCTACTGCGACTGCCACGCCGAAAACGACGCCGCCGTGGTGCCCGACATCGGCATGTTCGCCAGCTTCGACCCCGTGGCCCTGGACCACGCCTGTATCGACGCGGTCAACGCCGCGCCCGCCATCAGCACCAGCGTGCTGGGCCAGTGCGCCCACGAGCACAACGACCACTTCACCGACATCCATCCCAAGACCAACTGGCGCAGCCAGATCGAGCATGCCCGGAAGATCGGCATCGGCAACGTGGATTACGAGCTGGTGACCGTGAAGTAAGGACGGCCCCCTGCCCCCGCAGCCCGGGGACAGCCCATGCACGACAAAAAACGGCGTCTTTCGACGCCGTTTTTTTTATGGCCTTCCGTCCGGCCGCCGTCCGTCCCCGCAAGGGACGTCTCAGCGGTAGAGCAGTTTTTTCCAGAAGAATTTGATGTTGCCGTCGGCACTGGGAGCGGGCTCCCAGCGCAGGATGGTGTCCGCCATCTTTTCCAGCCCCCGGCAGACCGGGCTTTCCGGCAGGCAGCGGCAGAAGGGCTGCTGGCGCACCACGGCCTCGTGCACGCCGGGGTCGCGGGGCAGCACACCGGCCAGATCCAGAGAGACCCCGCCCAGGAAGTGGTCGCAGACGTCCGTGAGCCGCACGAACATCTCGCGGGCGCTCTTCATGTCCTGCGCCATGTTCACGCAGACCTGGAAGCGGTCCACGCCGTGCTGCGTCTTCAGCACCTTGATCAGGGCATAGGCGTCCGTCAGGGAGGTGGGTTCCGGGGTCAGGACGAGGAGACGTTCCTGCGCCGCCACATTGAAATAGAGCACGCTGTCGTTGATGCCCGCGCCCGTGTCCACGATGAGGAAATCCAGATCGTCCTCCAGCTCGTCCATGGCATCCAGCAGCTCCAGCTTCTGCCCCGGATTGAGCGCCAGCATCTCGCTGACACCCGACGAGGCGGGCAGGATGGAGAAGCCGTATTCCGTGGGCAGCAGGATGTCCCGCAGGGACGCCCCCTCATGAAACAGGTGGAAGATGTTCTTTTCGGGATGCAGGCCCAGCAGCACGTCCACATTGGCCAGCCCCAGGTCCGCGTCCAGAAGCAGCACGCGCTTGCCGCGCGCCGCCAGGGTCAGGGCCAGATTGACCGAGATATTGGTCTTGCCCACGCCCCCCTTGCCCGAGGTGACGGAAAATACCAGAGGATAACTGCTGTTCATGCGCGCTCCAGATGTCAGGTCTTGCCGTTCTGTTATACCTACTTAAATCTATTCATAACTAGACAAATAGATTCAATGCTAACTTCCTGCTTCATCGAGGCCGGTTTCACTTTCTCCGAAAAGAAAGCCAGAGCCTTCCTCTCCACAGGCTTACACCGTGGAACTCACGGCATTGTTTCTTAAATTGATGGCAGCATTGACGTCACGATCATGGTATGTCCCGCATTCGGGGCATACCCAATGACGCATGGACAGAGGCAAGGCTTCCAGCCGGTGACCACAGTCGGAACATGTTTTGCTGCTGGCGAACCAGCGGTCGGCCACAACAACTGTCCCGCCATATATGCCGCTTTTATATTCCAGCTGCCGACGGAACTCATAAAAGGCGCCATCTGCTATGGATCTGGATAAACGTCTGTTTCTCAGCATCCCGCGTACATTCAGATCCTCGATGCCTATGATGGAGAACCTTCTGGCAAGCGATGTCGTAAGCTGGTGCAGTCCTTCCTGCCTGATATTGGCGATCCTGGCATGGAGCCTGGCGAGCTTCCGTCGTGCTTTTTCACGATTGTTCGACCCACGCGCTTTTCGCGAAAGACTTCGTGAGAGTCGCACGAGCCTTTTGACAAGCTTGCTGTAAGCTTTCGGCCCCTGTACCACTTCCCCGGTGGAGAGCGTCGCAAGGGCGGATACCCCAAGATCGACACCAACAGCTTCTTGGTTCTCGTTGTGCTGCTGTCGTCTGTCTTCCGTATCCACCGTGATGCTCACGAACCATCTGTCGGCCATGCGGGAAACAGTGATCGATACGAGCTTTCCTGAAAATCGCAAAGCCTCACGCATCCTGACCCATCCAAGCTTGGGGATCCGTATGCGTTTTCCCTGAACGGCGAACTGGTCATTGGAGATGCTGAACCTGTCGTGCACGCCCTTCTTCCTGAATTTCGGATAGGCGGCACGATGCGCGAAGAAGTTCTTGAAGGCTTCTCCAAGCTGGATGATCGCCAGTTGAGGGGCACACTTCGTCACCTCGAGCATCCAGGGGAAGCTTTCCTTTTTGATCTCGTTCAGCTGTTTGCGGAGGGAAAACTGGGAAGGCTTTGGAAGCGTGTCGTCTTCGCGCCATGCCCTGTACTGGATGCCCCATTGTTCAAGAGCCCAGTTATACGCGAACCGTGCGACACCAGTCGCACGCAGCATGTACGTCCGCTGATGATTGTTGAGGTCAAGGGCTATCTTGTGGGCCATCAGCACAGGGCATTATCCTCGACTGCTTTTTTGACGTCTTCAAGAAGCTTTTTGTTTTTATGGGATCGACTGCCGTAGAGCCGGGCGGAAAAGACCGTGATGATCTCCAGGACGTCTTTGGCAAGATCTTCTTCAAAAGAGCATTCCTCCCCCTGGTTGAGGATGACGACTTCAACATTTTTTGCTTCGCAGATGGCGAATACGAGCTCAGCACCGAATCTGAGCAGCCGGTCTTTATGGGTTATGACCAGCCGTCCGACATCCCCGGAAAGGATGGCATCCAATAGACGGCGCAATCCTTTTTTGTGGTAGTTCATTCCTGAACCGAGATCGGAAAGCAGCGTAAAGTTCCAGCCGTGTTGTGCACAGTAGAGTTCGAGCACCTGCTTCTGCCGCTCAAGATCTTCCCGCTGGTCATGATTGGAGACCCGGGCATAGGCAATGGTCGTACGGGTCGTATCTGCGATCGCCAGCTCGGGCTTGAGTTTTGTGATGTCATATCGACGGTGTTTGCCGGCTGTACGCTCGGGAACCAGTTTTCCGCTCTCTTCCCATCTGCGAAGGGTGGGAATGGATACTCCAAGCAATCGCGCTGCTTCACCTATTGTGCATAATCTGCTCATAAAGAGTATATTTACATATTTCTTATCATATTTCAAGCAATCAGTTTAAGCCCTGACAGAGTACGATATCTGCCTGTCCCGTCAAGAGCATGGGGCAGGCCCTGTCCGTGAGCAGGCATGCAGGAAAGCGGGCATGCCTGCAGCAACGGCCGCATGACACAGAAGGATCTTCTGCCTAGGTCCTGTCCGTCTTGCAGCTTTCCTGCAGACGGTTGCAGCGCACTCCGTGGCGGGAAACAGTCAGGGCTGCCGTCGTGTCTTCTTCCGATGCGCGGGCGTTCACGCGGGCCATCTCCTGTGACTGTTCCAGGCGGGCAAGCCGTTCGCCAAGACCGGCATTTTTTTGCCATAACAGCCTGTTTTCCCTGTTCAGATCCCGGCGCTCCGCTTCCAGCTGGTCCAGGCGCTCCTGCAACCAGCGGCAATGGGCCCGCAAGGCGTTGTTCTCTGCCTTGCAATCCTGGCCGGGCGCCATCTGGCAGGACAATTCTCCGGCCGTCTGGCTTCCGTCTTCCAGGGGGGCAGGTCTGTTTTCCGGCCGCTCATCCTCATCAATGTTGTCCGGGGCATGCATGGCCCCGGCTCCCGACATCAGCCAGGAGACATTGATTTTACATTTATTACAAATAGTTAAGATAACATCAGCATTGGGACAATTTTCCCCACGTTCATAACCGCCGAGCGCGCCCTTGCTGATGCCCAGCAGGCCGGCAAAAGCCTCCTGGGACATTCTGCCCCGTACATGACGGATGCGTTCTCCAAGTTTCTGCATATGTTTTCATCCTTGACCCACCCAAAAAAGAATAGAAAATCAGCTGTTAACAAAAAAATAGATATTAAAGAACATTTTTTTGTTTACTCGACCTGAATTCTGTTCTAACAAAAGAGTGTGGGCGATATTTTGTTCCACTCTCCATCATCATTGCAAGAGCATCATATCCGCCCACATTTGCGAACGCAATGCTGTTATGGGCAGTCCACGTGCAATGTATTGTATTCATTATCATTACTTGCAGCGGTTCTTTGTCTCGCGCCCTGACAGCCTGCCTGTACACCTGACGCCCGTTGTTGGCCGGACGTCGCAAATTCGGGAGATGCTGTTATGCAACTTACCAAGGGAGCCATCGGGAACCTCATCAACCGGTACAAGGCGGTGCTCAAAAAGTGCCACCTGATGAACACTTTCGGCAGCCTGGCTGTGGCCGGCATGCTGGTCATGGGCGGCGCCGGTGTGGCGGGGGCCGCAAACACGCCATCGGAAGTCACGATTCCTCTGAGTGGGGGAAAGACCGTTAACGCCTATAACGGCCAGCCGGCCACGCTGTCGGACGGCAGCAATGGCAAGCATATTTTTGTTGGCGGAACGATCAATAACATTAAAAGCCTCGATCCGCATACTCATTTTGGTACGTTCACTGACCCGACCAGCATCACTGTGACCGAGGGTGCTTACAATTGGGACATCTACGCCGGCAGCCTGGCTGTTGCTGATGGCTCCACTGAAGGTTTTAAGGAAACTTCTGCCACCTCCGGTAGCACCAAGCTGGTGATCAATGGTGGTACGTTCGAGGGTGCCGAACTGGCGGGCGGCGGCTCTGCCAGTGCCTCTGGTAGCGGCATCGCTACGGCTGAGGTTTCCGGCAGCACCGATGTGACCATCAACAGCTATGTGCATGAAGGCACTGGCATCGACTACATCATGGCCGGCAACAAGATCCTGACCAGCGGAAAGGGCCAGGCCACGGGTACGATCACCGGTGACACGAACCTGACCATCTCTCCTGCGGATGGAAAGACCGTCACCACAACTGCCGTTGTTCTTGGTGGCAGCGGGGTTCGCGTCTCGGGCGGTACTGCTGCCAAGGCCAGCGACACCATCAACGGCAATACCAACGTCACCATCAACGGCGGCACCCTGGCCGGTGTGGTGGGCGGCAGCATTGCCGAAGTGCTGAGCGGCACGGGGACTGCCACGGCCACGGTCAAGGGCAACAGCACCGTGACCATCATTGATGGTACCATCGACAATATCAAGTTTGGTTCCAATATCGAAGCCGACCCCTCTGTGGTGGGCGGCAGCATGGCCTATGGCGCTGGCGCCAGCGCCGCCAATAAGGGCAATACGCTGGTGGCCATCAACGACGGCACCATCAACGACAAGGTCCTCGGCGGCAGCCTGGCCCTGAAGGGCGGCGAGGTGACCGTGGGCACGGAAGGCCAGAACAACACCTCCGGCATTGTCGTGGAGAACGTCAGCAAAGTTGGCGACCTGGTGGGCGGCAACATGGCCGAGGGCGGTACGGCGACCCTGAACGGCAGCTCCTTCGTGGAGGTCAAGGCCGGTAAGGTCGAGGGCGACGTCATGGGCGGCAGCTATGTGCGCGGCTCCGGTACCGTTACGACCACCGGCAACACCGGTGTCGTGTTCAGTGCCGACAACAATGCCACGGTGAAGCAGGCGGAATATCTGGTGGGCGGCGACAAGGTGCTGGCCAGCAGTGAAAATGCCACAAGTACGGGTACGATCTCCGGTACCTCTTCCGTCACGGTCAATGGTAATGCCTCTGTGACCACCGGCGCCGTGGTGGGCGGCAGCTTCAGCCGTGTGCTGGCCAGTACCGATAATCGGACAGCCTCCGCCACTGTGGCCAACAGCGTGGTGACCATCAACGGCGGCAAGAGCATCGCCGGTGTGGTGGGCGGTGGCCTGGCCGAGCATCTGAGCGGTAACGGCTCGGCCACGAGCACTGTCACCGGTACCTCTGCCGTGTACGTCAACGACGGGAATCTGACCAACATCGTCTACACTACGGAAGCAGGTCAGAAGGCCTCCAGCTCCGCCGCCGTGGCTGGTGCGGGCTTTGCCACCGGTCAAAATGCCACTGCTTCGGTTGGGAATTCCGTTGTGGTCATTGACGGTGCCGATACTGTCATCAAGGGCAACGAAAATACCTTGGAAGATGTAACGTACGACAATCAAGACAGTGCCAAGGTCGTTGCCGGTGGTGTGGCCATCAATGGCGGTACCGTCAGCGTAGCGAATACGTCGCTGACCATGAAGGATGGTAAGGTGACGGGCGACCTCGTCGGTGGCAACCTCCTTGAAAAGGATGGGGAAGAACAGAACTCCATTGCCAGCACCACGGTGAATGTGGAGGGCGGTAAGGTAAACGGCGAAATCTATGGCGGCTCCTATGTGCGCAATACCGCTGCCACGTCCGAAGTCGATAATACGACGGTGAACATCAGCGGCGGCACCATCGGTGCCACAGAGCCGCAGGGCTGGGCGCAGTACGTTGTGGCCGGCGGCAAGGCCATGAGCAACGCTACGGAAACCACCTCCAACGTCCTGGAAACCGCTGCGGTGAACATCAGCGGTGGTGACATCATGCGTGGTGCCGTGGTGGGTGGCGGCTTTGCCCGTGCCCAGGGAGCCGGCGGTTCCGCTACGGCCAACGTGGAGGACTCCGTTGTCAACCTCACCGGCGGCAGCCTGGTGGGCGTCGTGGGCGGCGGCCTGGCTGAAAACCTGAATACTGAGACAGCCACGGCCAAAGTGACCAATGCCAGCCTGACCATCGGCGGCAATGCCACGGTCAACGGCATCATCTACAAGGGCAATGATGGCGAAGAAACGCCCTCTTCCGCGGCCGTCATCGGCGGCGGTCTGGCCTACAGCAAGAAAGGCTCGGAGGCTATCGCCTCTGTTGAGACCGCCAACACCACCATCACCGGCGGCACCATCAATGGCAATGTCTTTGCCGGTGGCATGGCTGACGGCACCAGCGCCACGGCGAATGTGACCAATGCCAACCTGACCATCAACGGCAATGCCGATATCCAGAGCAACATCCATGCCGGCGGTTATGCCCTTAATGGCGGTAACGCCACGGTGAATAACGCGACCGTGACCTTTGACGGCAACAGCAGCTTTGCCGGCAAGGTCTTTGGTCAGGGCCATGCCGACAGCGTCAGCGGCAGCACTGCGACGGTCACGAACAGCACTCTGGCCTTCACCAACTATACTGGTGAGTTCAAGGGCGCCGCTTATGGCTTTGGCACGATCTCCGTCGCTGAAGGTTCTACCGTGAAGACAGGTGCCGTGGTTTCTGGGCAGCAGGGCGACAGTCCTGAAGACCCCAAAACGGGCTTCTTCGGTGCTCAGCAGGGAACTGCCACTAACACAGCTCTGACCATCAAGGGCGGGGGCACTATCACTGCTGGACAGTTCCATGTGAGCACTAACAGCGACATTACCATCGAGCATGGTAACGTGGTAGCTGACGAAGTGCAGGTCCAGAACGCAACACTCACCGTGGGTGGACAATCGGCTTCTGCCAGCCTCACTGTTAACGAAGAACTCAAGATCGATGGTACCCATAGCGGTGGTACTAGTCCGAGTATCACCGTCGCCAATCTCGGTACGGTCACGCTGGGTAAGAACGTCGTTCTTGATGAAAATGGCGAGCTTCAGGATGCCGAGTTCTTTAATGATATCCCGACCAACGTCACGGCTGGCGGTACCCTCAAGATTGATGGCCTGAACGGCATGAAACTGACTGAGGCTCAGCTCCAGTATCTGCAGGGTCTTACCTCCTCCGAAACTGGCATTGGCGGCCTGCTGGATCTCGGCGGTGCGGATCTCGGTGTGACCCCCGGTCTCGACGGCACCGTCAGCTATGATAAGGTTCAGGGCATCACCTCCGCCAGCCTGAAGGATACAATCGTTGCGGTCAACGATACGCAAAATACGGCTGGTATCTCCGGCGGCTTCAAGAATGTCCAGCTGACGGAAGATGCGACGGAGCTGAAGGTCAACGGCACCCTGCAGCTGGCTGGCAGCACTGCGGGCGGCAATCTTGTGGCGACCAATGGGGACACTGGGGATCTGAATGTTCAAAACAACTCCGTAGCCACTCTTGGTCGCGAGGATGCGAACAATCAGGGGACTCTGGGAGACGTTACGCTGAATGACAGCGGCATCCTGAACGTCATCGGTCAGGGGAGAGCTGAATTCATGACCGGTTATATCGCGTCGACCGGGGGGGCGATTGTCAATGTCAGCGGTGCGACCCTGAACACCCAGCAGATCGCTCCTACGAACGGCCTCAGCAAGCTGAACATCACCAATGGTGCCGTGCATGCCGCTGGCGATGTCAAGGTCAAGGATCTGGCTCTGGCTGGTGGTCTGCTGACAGCCGTTGCTCAGGAGAGCTCCTCCTCCTACCTGGGCTCCATCACCATCACGAATAGCCTCTCCGGTCAGGGCGTTGTGGATGCCGCCAAGAAGCTGGAACTGACCTCCGCCTACAACGGCGCTGATACGGATGCGCTGGGCCTGCAGGCTGACACGCTGACCACCGGCGCCTTTGATTCCACCAAGGGCGACGTGGCCATCAGCGCCGCTACGTGGACCTCCGGCGCTACCACCCTCAAGGGTGATGCCGTCGAGCTGACCAAGGCTGGTACCTTTACGGGCGCCTTCGCCATGGACGGTGGTGCTTTGGTGGCCCAGAACGAAAATGCCGATACCCCTGCCACGCTGACCTTCAACGATGACGCCACCTTCACCAATGGTGCCGTGGCTGTTGCGGACAGCATCGTCATGGCTGACACCACCGGCACCACCGGCAGCGGCGGCACCCTGACCGTGGGTACCGGTGACGATACGGTCGGCGGCACCACCCTGTCCGCCAAGCACATCGACCTCAACGGCGGCATGCTGCTGGTCGACCCGGCCTGGGGTCTGGCCTCCAGCAATGTGGCTGTGGAGACGCTGACTTCGGGCGATGTGGGCGTGGGCCAGAATTCCTACCTGGCTCTGGGCACCGCTGATACCAGCTGGCTGCCCGGCGTGGTGACCGGCTACACCAAGGGCGTGGGCCTGTCCAAGGATGGCGTCACCGCCGCTCTGGGTGTGTACAAGGGCCTCACGATCGGTACCGGTAAGGCCCTGCTCGTGGATGGCAGCAAGATGGATACGGCAACGGATCCTGCCCTGACAGATGCCGTCAATGCCGCCGCTGCCAACTCCGCCACCTTCGCTGACAACAGCCTGCTGGTGATCAATGGTGCCGATGACGATATCGCGGCCGGTAAGGCTGCCATCAGCTTTGAAGCCACGGGCACCCTCAAGGTGGACGCCGGTGCCAAGCTGCTGGTCACCGATGCCGTGGCCGGTCAGGCCTACACCATCGTGGGGAACGTGAATAATCCGGGAGTTGACCTCGCGGGCTGGAAGAACAACGGCATGACGTCCACCACGGACATGGTTTCGCTGGGTGATGCCGTATTTGACGGTACGAACAATAAGGTCACCACCACGGCCTCCCGCAATGACGCCCATACCGTGTTCCCCAACCTGAGCGACGGCATGGCCAACGCGGTGAACGACCTGTACACCGGCCATAACGGTGCTACCGCTGGTGATCCCAAGTGGGACTACGCCAGCGTCGATTCCACCGACATGGGTGTGCGCTTCCTGAGCCGCGCCACGGACAACCGCTTCCTCGGCGCTGACAAGGACGCCGCCGCTTCCACCATTGAAAGCGCGGCCCGCATCGCCTTTGCCGGTGCCGTGCCGCAGATGACCAAGATGGCCTCCGACGCGGGCACCAATGCCGTGGTCAATCGTCTGGGCTTCGCCAATCCCGCTGACGGCGCCCAGGCCATGGACGCCGAAGGCAAGATCGTGGATCGCAACACCACCGGCTTCGCCCTGTGGATCGCTCCCCTGTGGCAGAGCCAGCACGGCTGGGGCATGGAAGCCGACAACCTCGACTACGGCTTCAACGGCAATCTGGGCGGCGTCTCCCTGGGTGCCGACTACACCTTCGAGAACGCCATCCGCGCCGGTATCACCTTCAACATCGGCGGCGGCTATGCCGAATCCAGCGGCGGCGACCTCAACAGCACCGAAAACCGCATGAGCTTCTGGGGCCTGGGCGCTTACGCCGGCTGGAACTACGAGAACTTCGGCCTCATGGCCGACGTGTCCTACACCAGCACCTGGAACGACCTCAAGCAGGACATGGACAGCCGCATGGGCATGGGCGATCTGGAAGCCGACGTGCAGGCCAGTGCCATCTCCGCCGGTCTGCGTGCCGAATACAAGCTTGAGACCAGCGTGATGGATGTCATCCCGCACATCGGCGTGCGCTACATGAGCCTCAATACCTGGGGCTTCGATGCGGAAAGCAACGGCGGCACCGTGCTGGAAGGCGACGGCTTCCATCAGGACATCTGGACCTTCCCCGTGGGCGTGACCTTTACCAAGGACTTCACCCTGGACAGCGGCTGGTCCTTCAAGCCCAGCGTGGACTTCAGTGTGATCCCGGCCGCCGGCGACATCAAGGCCAAGCAGGACGTGGCCTTCACCGGCCTGCCCGGCAGCTATGAAGTGGAGACCCAGATGATGGACTACCTCACCTGGCAGGGTGGCGTCGGCCTGGAAATGGGTAACGACACCATGAGCTTCGGCGTCAACTACACCCTGCAGGCCGGTCAGCATACCACCGGCCACGGTGTGTTCGGCAGCTTCCGTTACGAGTTCTAAACATCCAGCCTGCGCGGCGGCCGTCGAGAGTCACGACCGCCGCGCTTCAACAGGGCCGGTCTCCGCACCTTCCGGGGGACCGGCCCTGCTGGTTTTCCGGTCCGCAACGGATCTTCCTCTTCGCTTCCCCAACATTTCCACCGACAACTGATCCATATCATGGAATGCACAAGACTTACTCAGGTGGGTAAAAACACACTCCAAGGAAGAGAGCCATGCCCCATCTTTCCCGTTTTTTGTCCGGCCTTGCCCTCATGCTGACCCTGCCCCTGTCCGGTTGCCTGGACACCGGCCCTGACGTGGTCTGCGTGGATGTGGAACGCGTCCTCAGCCAGTCCAAGGCCGCCCGGCAGGCCAACGAGCATCTGGGCAAGGTCCAGACCATCCTGCAGAACGGCCTGGCCGCCTATCAGGAAGAACTGAAAAAAAGCCCTGAAGAAAAGCGCCAGCAGGAGCTGCGCCAGGGGCTGGCCTTGCTGCAGCGCCAGATGGCCCTGGAACAGGCCGCCGCCCGCGACGTGGTCAGCAAGCACATGCTGGCCCAGATCGAAGCATGGCGCGCCGACAAGGGCGACGTGGCCGTCATGGCCCGCCAGAACGTCCTTTCCGCTCCTGCGTCCATGGACATCACCGCCGAGATCATCAGCCGCATGGATGCGGGCAGCGTCCAATTCGCCGAGCTGCCCCGGGTCAGCATCCGGACCCATGCCGACGGCCCTGATGAGGCGGCTCCGGCGGCAAAGGAAAAGCCCGCCAAAACCCCGAACAAGAAATAGGAGAAGACCATGCCCGCTCTGAAAAAGCCCCCCGCCAACAGCCATGCCCCTGAACAGCGTACCGAACAGCAGCCTGAACAGCAGTTGCGCGTGACCATGCTGCCGGCCCCCGCTCTGGAAACCATTTACGCCAATGCCTTCCAGACAAACTACTCCCACGGCGAGATCCTGCTCACGGCCTGCGTGAGCCGCAACGAACAGGACCAGCAGGGCCCGGTGCTGGCTGTGCAGCCGCAAAAGGCCATCGGCATGAGCCCCGAAAGCGCCAAACGTCTGGCCGCCGCGCTGGTGCAGACCATCCAGCAGTATGAGGCCCAGTACGGCGAGATCAGCCTGTAGCCCGCGCCTTCCGCCTTTTCTCTGATACGCCGGATAAAAACGCCTGAGGACAGTCCTCAGGCGTTTTTTCGTGACGGGCTCCGCGACGGCCCGCCCCGAGGCCCATCCGTTCCGTTTTTTCCGGCCGTTTTGTATTGCCGCTCCAAGGCGCGCATGATATGCTTCCGCGCACGCAGTCCAGCGCGACCGGGAAGATCACGCGCCGGCGGGGGATGCATGCCGGTAAGCCGTATGCGGCGCTGCGCCTTCCAGACCTTCAAGACAGGAGCATGTTCATGGATCCGTTTGACGCGGGTTGGCTCTCTCTGCTGCCGCCCATCATCGCCATCACCCTGGCCCTGATCACCAAGGAAGTCATTTCCTCCCTCTTCCTCGGTATTCTCAGCGGCACCGTCATCTATTGCCTGGGCATGGGCACGGGCGACCTGATCATCAAGCCCGTGGAGATCGCCTTCACCACCATGGTGAACAAGGTCGATTTCAACATCATCATCTTCTGTACCCTGCTGGGCGCGCTGGTGTTCACCATCTCGCGTGCCGGCGGTACCCGTGCCTACGGCAACTGGGCCACCAAGCGCATCAAGAGCAAACGCGTGGCCATGCTCTCCACCGGCGGCCTGGGCGCCTTCATCTTCATCGACGACTATTTCAACTGCCTCACCGTGGGCACGGTCATGCGCCCGGTGACGGACCGCTACAAGATCTCCCGCGCCAAGCTGGCCTACCTCATCGACGCCACCGCCGCCCCCATCTGCATCATCGCGCCCATCTCCAGCTGGGCTGCCGCCGTGGGCAGCAACCTGAAAGCCACCGGCGCCTTTGAAAGCGACTTTGCCGCCTTCGTGGCCACCATCCCCTACAACTTCTACGCCCTGTTCTCCATCATCATGGTAGTCATGGTCTGCCTGGGCAACTTCGACTTCGGCCCCATGCGCAAGGCCGAACTGCGCGCCCAGCAGGGCGAACTGGGCAACGTGGACGCCGAACAGGCCGAGATGGGCGCCAGCGCCAAGGGCCACCTGATGGACATGCTCGTGCCCATCGGCAGCCTGATCGTCTTCGCCGTGCTGGCCCTGCTCTACAGCGGCGGCTACTGGGGCAGCGATCCCGCCTACCACACCCTGGCGGCGGCCTTCGGCAACTGCAGCGCCTCCAAGGCCCTGGTCTGGGCCTCCTTCGGTGCCATCACCGTGGCCTTCTTCATGTTCGTGCCCAGAGGGCTCATGAGCCTCAAGTCCTTCATGGACTGCGCCGGCGAAGGCATGAAGGCCATGATGCCCGCCAATACCATCCTGGTGCTGGCCTGGGCCATCAGCGGCGTGTGCCGTGACCTGCTGCAGACCCCGCTCTTCGTCAAGACCCTGGTGGCCGACGGCGGCATCTCCGGCGGCCTGCTGCCCGCCATCATCTTTGTGGTGGCCGGCTTCCTGAGCTTCTCCACCGGTACCGCCTGGGGGACCTTCGGCATCCTGATCCCCATCGTGGTGCCCGTGGCCCAGGCCGTGGATCCCAACCTGGTACTGATTTGCCTGTCCGCCACCCTGGCCGGCAGCGTGTTCGGCGACCACTGCTCGCCCATCTCCGACACCACCATCCTGTCCAGTGCCGGCGCCGGTTGCGCCCATCTGGAACACGTCTCCACACAAATGCTCTATGCCTGTGTGGTGGCGGCCAGCAGCGCGGTGGGCTATGTGGTCTCCGGCCTCACCCACGGCAGCCTGCTGCCCGGCTTCGCTTCCGGCCTGATCTTCATGGTGGTGACCATGCTGGTGCTGCGCCGGCGCAACAAGCAAAAGGACGCTGCCCAGGCCTAGCCGGGCTTTCCGCCATACCGACGAAAAAGGCGCTTCCCCGACGGGAAGCGCCTTTTTTGCGTCATGCGAACGATCAAGCCGGGAGGAAGACGGCATCAGGAAGCCGAACCGCCATCCTCGTCCTTGTCGTGTCCCTTGCTGCCCTGCAGCTTGCGGAAGATGGTGCTGCGGTTGACCTGGAACAGCTCCGAGACCCGGCGGACGGAACCGTGCACCTCGATGGCCCGGCGCAAAAAGTCCCGCTCCATGTCGGCGATGATCTCGCGCAGGGGCCGGGCCTGCATGAGCACGGCATCCAGATGGCCGCCGCTCTCGTCGTGCAGGCCGCTGATGCTGGACGGCAGGTCGCGGGGCGAGATGCGGGGCCCCTGCCGGGTGATGACCAGGCTGTGGACCAGGTTCTGCAATTCGCGCACGTTGCCCGGCCAGCGGTACTGGGCCAGCATGTCCAGCGTGATGTCCATGAAGGCCAGCTTCTTGCGGTACTTGGTGGTGTACTGGCGCAGGAAGAGCTCCGCCAGCACGCGCACGTCCTCGGGCCGCTCGCGCAGGGGCGGGATGCGTACCGTGCCCACGTTGAGACGGTAGAACAGGTCACGGCGGAAGGTGCCCGCCTCCACGCATTCCTCAAGGTTGCGGTTGGTGGCGGCGATGATGCGCACGTCCACCTTGCGGGGCTGGGAGCTGCCCACGCGCACGATCTCGTTGTCCTGCAGCACGCGCAACAGGCGCGTCTGCATGGAAAGGGGCAGCTCGCCCACTTCATCGAGGAAGATGGTGCTGCCGTCGGCGATCTCGAAATAGCCGGGCTTGCCCTTGCTGGACGCACCGGTGAAGGCACCGGGCACATAACCGAAGATTTCCGATTCCGTCAGGGTCTCGGAGATGCCGCCGCAGTCCACCTTGAGCAGGATCTTGTCCTTGCGGCGGCTCCAGCGGTGGGTCAGGCGGGCGAACACGTCCTTGCCCACGCCGGTCTCGCCCATGATGAGCACGGTGGCGTCCGTGCTGGCGTAGCGCTTGAGCTCCATGGCCACCGACTGCATGGCGCTGCTGGCGAAGACCGGTTCCAGGTCGCGCCCCTGGGACTGGGCCACGAAGGCCAGCTTGTCGTTGATCTCCTTGATGAGCTTGCGCTGCTCGCCGGTCTGCTCGTTGAGCTCGGCCAGGCGGGTCTCGTCGCGCACGAAGGTGACCACCAGACAGACGCGCCCCTTGTCGTCAAAAACGGGCGACCCGGAGATGACCACGTTCTTGCCGTCCTTGAGCTTCTGCATATAGGTGGCGGGCTTGCCCGTGCGCACCACTTCGGGGTTCAGGGCCAGGTCGAAAAAGCCTTCGCTGACCAGGTCGCGCACGTTCTTGCCCCGCAGGTCCCGGGCAGGCACCCCCACCAGATCGGCATACATCTGGTTCACATACAGGGTGGTGCCCATGGCGTCGGAAATGAAAACACCGTCGGAAATGGTATCGAGGATGGAAGTGAAGAATTTGTGCCAGTTGACCATATCCGCTCCTTGAGAAGGCAGAGGAGGCAAAAAAAGGGCCCGTCCCCGAAAGACGGACCCTTTACGGTTGCACGAAAGCCCGGCCTAACGGGGGATGACGACGCGGTCCCCCAGCGTGGCGACGGCGATCTTCTGCAGGGCGGCAAACTTTTTGTCGTCCAGCGTCACGTCGCCCATGGGGGGCACACGGTCCAGGAAGGTGTACTTCTGCGTGCCCAGGCGGTGATAGGGCAGCATCTCGTACTTCACATGCTCGAAAGGCTTGAGGAAGTCGCAGATGGCCTTGATGTCCGGGCCATGATCGTTGAACCCGGGAATGACGGGCGTACGGGCCGTGATGGGCAGGTCCGGGAACTCCGTCACCAGGGTCTGGAAATTCTTCAGGATGAGGTCGTTGGGCATGCCGGTGTGCTTTTTGTGCACTTCGGGATCCATGTGCTTGATGTCGAACAGCACATAGTTGAGGTACTGGGCCGCCTCACGCACCACATCGGTGGGGACGAGACCACAGGTCTCGATGCAGGTCTTCACACGGCGCTCACGGGCCAGGCGCAGCAGGTTGAGGGCAAATTCGCTCTGCAACAGGGGCTCGCCGCCGGAGATGGTCATGCCGCCACCGGAGCGAGCATAAAACATGGCATCTTCCTGCGCAACCTTGAGGGCCTCGGCCACGGTGTAGGGCTTGCCGTAGACGATGATCCCCTGGGCCGGACAGGCTTCGGCACAGGGCATGTCCTTGCAGCCCACGCATTTGCTGCGGTCGATGGCCACGAAGCCGTCCTCGCGACGGGACAGGGCGCCGTTGGGACAGGCCTTGAAGCAGCGGGTGCACTTGTCCGTCCCCAGGCAGCGGCCCTGGTTGTAGGCCAGCTCCGGTTCCCTGTGCTGGGATTCCGGGTTGCTGCACCAGCGGCAGCGCAGACCGCAGCCCTTGGTGAAGACGATGGTACGGATGCCGGGACCATCATGCACGGAATATTTCTGGATATTGAAAACGAGGCCGCGCGCGTTGTTGTTTTCGATCACGGGGTCACCGCCGGAGATGTTGAAGGTTGACGAAGGGAGAGCTGAAAAACGCCAAGGCCTCCGGCCTCCCCGCAGGGCAGCCGGAGGCGGTGCAGGCCGGCGGCGGCACGAGGCCGCCGCCGTTGGTAACCGGAACTAGATGGTGTCGTGTTCGGTACGGGCGATGAGGTCGTTCTGCAGGTCGGGGGACAGGTCCACGAAGTAGGCGCTGTAACCGGCGATACGCACGATCAGGTTGCGGTACTTCTGGGGATCCTTCTGGGCGGCCAGCAGGGTGCTCTTGTTCACCACGTTGAACTGCACGTGCCACAGCTTCAGGTCGCAGAAGGTGCGGATGAAGGACACGAGCTTTTCGGTGCCCTGTTCGCCTTCCACGCACTTGGGCGTGAACTTGATGTTCAGCATGCGGGCGAAGCGGTCGCGCATGCCCATGTTCTTGGTGTTGTAGTTGGACAGCAGGACGGCGGTAGGACCGTTGACGTCGGCGCCGTGGGAAGCGGAGGAACCGTCAGACAGCGGGAACCAGTCCACGCGGCCGTTGGGGGTGGCGGACACCACCTTACCGAAGGGCACATGAGAGGTGAAGGGCACGTAGCGCACGTTGTAGAACATGCCCAGGTCCTTCTGGCTGTACTTGGCAGCGAATTCCACGGACAGGCGGTCGATCTCGTGACCGATGCTGTCGGCGTAGGGATCGTTGTTACCGTAGCAGGGAGCGGACTTCAGCAGGGCCTTCACGTCTTCATAGCCTTCGAAGTTGGCGTCGATGGCCTTGATGACTTCGTCCATGGTCAGCTTCTTGTCTTCAAACACCAGCTTCTTGATGGCGGACAGGGAGTCCACCACGGTGCCCAGGCCCATGTATTCGAAGTAACCGAAGTCGATACCTTCGGGGATGTGGGTCTGGTGCAGGTCGATGCAGTGCTTCATGCACAGGTCGTGCATGGCGGAGCCCATGGGCTGGGCGAAGTGCTGGGCACGCAGGTTGTTGACGATGTACTGCTGGGTGAAGGCGGTACGCAGGAACAGCATGTGCTGCTTCACATAGGCGTTCCAGAATTCGTCCCAGGTCTTGAAGTTGCGGGGATCGCCGGTTTCTTCCCCCAGCACGATGTCGCCGTACTTCTTCATGCGGCCGTTACGCAGCACCATTTCCACAGCAGCGGCGAAGTTGATGTAGGCACCGCCGGAGGTGAAGGTGTCGCGGTTGGGCATACGGGCTTCGGTGCAGCCGGACACGGCGTAGTCCAGGGCTTCTTCGAAGGTGGCACCCTTGGCCACGTACAGGGGCACGACTTCTTCGTCGTTGATCAGTTTGGGGAAGCCGGAGCCGTCCTTGATGGTCTCGGCCACGTCCCACAGGTAGCTTTCAGGCGAGCGGCTGTGGATACGGGCGGCCAGGTCGGGGTAGTGCAGCGGGAATTCGCGCTTGGACTTCAGGATCAGGTGGGTCAGTTCGTTGGTGGCGTCGCGGCCGTCGGGGGTCTGGCCACCCACGGTCACGGCTTCCCAGTGAGCGTAACCTTCGTTGAAGGCGCCGCCGCAGGGAGAGATGTACATGTCGATGAATTCGGCCATGCCCACCCACATGCATTCCAGCAGTTCGATGGCCTTCTTGTTGTCCAGGCTGCCGTTTTCGATGTCCTGCTGGTAGTAGGGGTACAGGTACTGGTCCATACGACCGTTGGAGATGGTGGTACCGGTCTTCTGTTCGATACGGGAGAACATCTGCACGAACCACTGGCTCTGGCAGGCTTCCCAGAAGTCGCGGGCGGGTTCGCCGGGCACGCGTTCGGCGTTGGCGGCCATGCGCAGCAGTTCGGCCTTGCGGACGGGATCGTCGGTCTTTTCGGCCACCTTGCGGGCTTCGTCAGCGTGACGCTTGGCCCACAGCACGATGGCGTCACACACGATCACGACGGCATCCAGGAAGGGCTTCTTTTCGCACATGTCCTTGGCGCTGGCGGGATCGAGGGCGGCCAGCTTTTCCTGGGCTTCGCGCTTGATGTCGTTGAAGCCGCGCTTCAGGATCTTGCCGTAGTCATGCACCCACTGGATGGAGGAACGGAAAGAAGAGGTTTCGTTGACGATGAAGCGGGAGATCAGGCCCTTGGGATCGTCGTAGGTCAGCTTGTGGATTTCCGGAGGCAGAGCGGCGGCCAGAGCTTCGTGGTAGGTCTTGCCCTTCCAGTAAGGAGCGATCTCTTCGATCACGCGCTTGGCGTCTTCAGCGGTGATGGTGGCAGGAGAGGTGGCGCGGGTGGGCAGGTCTTTCACGGCCATGTCCAGGAAGTCGCCGTCCAGTTCGGGGTACAGGATGCCGTAACGGCCGTCGCAGCCGGCGCGGCCCAGCAGCAGCTGGTCGTCCTGCACGTACACGGTGATGTTCTGGGCGATGTGCATCAGAGCCTTGGCCCAGCGCAGCACCAGGGGCTGGCCTTCGGTTTCCTGCATGGACTGGGTGAAGTACAGGGCGCGTTCGATGTCGATGCGGGGCTTCATGCCGTCGAAGCGTTCCAGCATGCGGAACACGCGCTCGTGGGTGGCGCGGAAACGGTCGACCTTGCCTTCGATCTTATCGAGCAGGCGCTGTTCCTGGGGGGATCTGCATTCGCAAACGGTCTGAGACATATCTGTTCTCCTCTTGAAAGGGTGTTTGACATATTTCGCGACGAATCGCTTGCGAAATAAATAGCAATGCCTGTGCCATTTTGGTAACATATTGATTTTTTAATATATTTTTTTTATCCCCCCAGCGAATATATCAAAATGATGCAATTTTGCGTCTAAAATTTTTTTTCACAGCCTCTCCAGAGGACGATGATGCCAAAATGCACCATTTCTACGCCTATGAAAGTCGCGCCAAATGCGGTGTTTCGGCTGTGAAGGCTTGACTGTCAGATAGATCAAAAAAAAATTCTTCCCGAATTTTCCCCCGCCCAAAATGATGCATTTTTGCGCCAAAAATGTAATAACAGTTATCATAATATCTCAATAAACCCCTAAAATGACTGGCGCTTGTTGAAAAAAAAATTTTGCTCGTTTAGATATAACGTTACCTGTGAGATATACTGCCTGAGGTAGCCTCCTGCCGCAGGCCCCAGCCAACAACCAAGGAGTTCACCCATGAAAGTTGTCGACTTTCGATTCCGGCCCAACACGCCGGAAATCATCAACGGCATCAAGAACAGCACCATGTTCAAGGCTGCCTGTGAAGTCATCGGCTTCGACCAGCGCAAGCCCCAGCCCCTGGACGAGATCGTGGCCGACCTTGACGCCATGGGCGTGGAACTGGGCGTGATCACCGGCCGTGACGCCGAGACCACCTACGGCTTCCCGGCCAACAACAACAGCGTGCTCGAATTCTGCCGTGCCTATCCCAACAAGTTCGTGGGCCTCTGGGGCATCGACCCCCACAAGAAGATGGCCGCCGTGCGCGAGATCGAGAAGGTCGTCAAGGAATACGGCATGAAGGGCATCGCCATCGACCCCTATCTGGCCCACATGCCCGCCAGCGACGCCCGCTTCTACCCCCTGTACACCAAGTGCTGCGAACTGGATGTGCCCGTCTTCATCACCATGGCTCCTCCGCCGTGCGTGCCCGGCGCCATCCTGGAATACGCCGATCCCCGCGACGTGGACAAGGTCGCCCGTGACTTCCCCGAGCTGACCCTGATCATGAGCCACGGCGGCTACCCCTTCGTGGATGCGGCCATCTACACCTGCCAGCGCAACGCCAATGTCTACATGGACATCTCCGAGTACGAGCGCTCTCCCCAGGTCGAGACCTATGTGAAGGCCATGTGCACCACCATCAGCGACAAGGTGCTCTTTGCCAGCGCCCACCCCTTCATCGAGCTGCGTGACGCTCTGGACGCCTATGCCGCCTTCCCCTTCACCGACGAAGTGCGCAACAAGATCATGTACGAAAACGCCCGCAAGGTCCTGAAACTGGCCTAGCCGCACCCAAGGAGCAACGAGAATGAGCGATACTCCCAACAACGGACACTGCCAGCAGAACCTGCGCCGCGTGGTCATCTCCTCCCTCATCGGCGCGGTCATCGAATGGTATGACTTTTTCCTGTACGGTGTCGTGGCCGGCCTCGTCTTCAATAAAATTTATTTTCCCGCTGCCGACCCCACGGTGGGCACCATCCTTGCCTTCGCTACCTTTGCCGTGGGCTTCGTGGCCCGTCCTTTCGGCGGAATCATTTTCGGCCATTTCGGCGACAAACTAGGCCGCAAGAAGATGCTGGTCCTGACGCTGGAGATCATGGGCGTGGCCACGGTGGGCATCGGTCTCATCCCCAGCTACGACAGCATCGGCATCTGGGCCCCCATCCTGCTGGTCCTCTGCCGCCTGGCCCAGGGCATCGGCATCGGTGGCGAATGGGGCGGCGCCGTGCTCATGGCCTTCGAATCCGCGCCGCCTCACAAGCGCGCCTTCTACGGCAGCCTGCCCCAGGTGGGCCTGGCCCTCGGCCTGATGCTGGCCTCCGGCGTCATCGGTCTGCTGTCCTTCTTCCTCAGCGACGAAGCCTTCCTGGCCTGGGGCTGGCGTGTGGCCTTCATCCTCAGCGCCATCCTGGTGGGCGTGGGTGCCTACATCCGTATCTCCGTGCAGGAGACCCAGGACTTCTCCTCCGCCAAGAAGAAGACCGAACAGGTCAAGTACCCCATCCTGGCCGCCTTCAAGCACTATCCCCGCACCCTGACGGCCTGCGTGGGCGCCCGCTTCGTGGAAGGCATCGCCTTCAACGTGTTCGGCGTGTTCTCCCTGACCTATCTGACCAACTCCTGCGGCCTGGACAAGACCGTGAGCCTGTTCGTCATCGTGGGCGCCGCCGCGGTCATGGCCGTGGCCATCCCCTTCTGGGGCATGCGTGCCGACAGCTGGGGCCGTGCCCGCATCTTCGGCATCGCCGCCATCCTGCTGGGCATCACGGCCTACCCCACCTTCTGGGTGCTGCACAACTTCAGCCATAACGTGCCGCTGGTCTTCCTGGCCATCGCCCTGCCCTTCGGCATCATCTACGGCGCGGCGTACGCCACCATGTCCAGCCTGTTCTCGGGCAGCTTCGAACCCACGGTGCGTTACTCCGCCGTATCCTTCATCTACCAGTTCTCCGGGATCTTCGCTTCGGGCCTGACCCCCATGATCGCCACCATGCTGGTCAGCAGCAATGACGGCCAGCCCTGGTACCTTTGCGCCTACCTGCTGGTCGCGGCGGTCATCAGCAGCCTGAGCACCATCTGGATCACCCGTCTCCAGGGCAAGGAAGAATTGCCGCACGAGCCGGAAACCTCCGCCCGGTAGTCCGTCTGCCTTCCTGCCTCCCTCGCTTCTTCATCAGGGGGCAGACGGAGACAGCGCCCGGACCACACCCCGGGCATCGGACACCAAAGGGGGGACAGCCTGTCAGGCTGTCCCCCCTTTCCTTTGCCAGCGTATCGTCCCGCATCTCCGGGATCGTCCTCCGCCTGCGCATCCATGGCGCAGACAGCCCGGATACCGGGGCCATCCGCCGGACGGCATCAAAAATCAAGACTGAACTGCATACCGAGCCCCACGGAAGGATCGTTCTCCTCGGGCCGGGACTTCTTGCCCCATTCGTTGTGCTCGTCCTTGAGCATCAGCTCCGGACCGATGGTCAGCGAGGCATCATCGCTGTCCATGAAGTCGGCATAGGCCCGGACCACATGCCGCCGCTCCAGAGGCCGCAGCTCGTCAGGGCGGGCCTCGCTCGACGGCAGCTCGGCACGCCAGACGGAGTCATCGCGCCGGATGTTCATGCCGAGACGGCTTTTTTCCTCCGCCTCCCGTTCCGCCTCCTTGGCTTTGCGGGACTCGGCCTTGGCCTGGCGGTCGGCCTCGCGCAGAGCATGTTCGATGCTGGAGGAATTGCCCCTGTCCCGGCCCAGGGCCCGCTTGCGCAGGGAGTCCGTCTCCACGCCGTCATGCCACAGGGCATTGTTCCTGTCGCGGGAGGTGCCGAAACTCCAGGCCTGCCCGCCCTTGCTGTTGCCCGCAGCGGCCTTGCCCGCCGGGGCCTGCACCGCCTTGCCCTTCTCCACCGCCAACACCGGCAGAGGAGCAAGGGAGACCGTCAGGGCAGACAGGGCCAGACCAGCCAAAAACAAATGTACTCTATGCAGCATGGCCGCAGGATAGCCGTCATCCCGCCGGATTGTAAAGACATCCCCGTCGCAGGACATCCTCTGTGCCCGCATGCTGCCCCGTAATGCGGCCTCTCGGCCTTTTGGGGGATGGCCTGCAACATGGGACACAAAAAAAGGAAGGACGCCCAAAAGCGTCCTTCCTGTGTCTTTTCAGGGGGGGGATCGTGCCTACTGCTTGGCGGCAGGCTGTTCCTTCGCAGGAGCGGCCGCAGGCTGGGAGGCCTTCTGGCCGGCAGCGTCATGGGCCTTGACCAGCTCTTCCGCGTCAGCCACCGGGAAGGAAGGCTTGACGTTGGGATCCTGCCAGCCGCCACCCAGGGCCATGCACACGCTGACCACGGCATTGAGGCGGTCACGCAGGGCGTTGGCCAGGCTCAGCTCGGCGCTGAACAGCTGGCGTTCGGCATCCAGCACGGTCAGGTAGTCGGTGTAACCGTTGTCGTACTGCAGGCGGGCGATCTCCGCGGCGCGGCGCAGGCTGTCCACCTGGGCCTGGCTGGCCGCCACGATGGCGTCGGCCTCGCGCTGGGAGGTCAGGGAGGTGCGCACGTCCTTGAAGGCGTTCTGCACCGTCTTGCGGTACACGGCGATGGCCGCTTCCTTCTGGGCCTCGGCGTCCTTGACGTTATACCAGGTGCGGCCGAAGTCCAGCAGCGGCATGGAGCCGGTCACGCCGTAGCTCCAGGCGCCCGCAGGACCGCTGAACAGGTTCACCACGCTGGCGCTGAGGGTGCCCAGCATGCCCGTCAGGGAGATGGACGGGAAGAACTCGGCACGGGCCACGCCGATATTGGCGTTGTAAGCCATGATCATGTACTCGGCGGCGCGCACGTCGGGGCGGCGCTCCAGCAGTTCGGACGGCAGGCCCGCAGGCAGCACGGGCGGGGCCGGCAGCTTGCTGATGTCGCCGCCGCGCGGCATGACGGCGCTCATGATGTCGCGGGGCGAACGGCCCAGCAGTACGGCCAGGCTGGCTTCGGCGCTGTCCACGGCCACCGTGGAGCTGTGCACCTGGGCACGGGCCGTTCGGCGCGGGCACGCTGCCAGTCCAGCTCCGTGATGTCGCCCTGACGGTAGCGGCTGGTATAGATGCCGAAGGCGTCCTCACGCGTACGCAGGGTACGCTTGGCCGTGGCCAGCTGCATGTCCAGGGCCAGCAGGGCAAAGTAGCTCTGGGCCGTCTGGCTGGCCACGGAAAGGCGCAGGGCCTCGTGGCTGACCACGGTGTTCAGCAGCACGTCCGACAGCATGGTGTAGTTGTTGCGGTACTTGCCCCAGAAGTCCAGTTCCCAGCTGGCCGAGAGCTGGCCCTGGTAGTTCACGTAGGAACGGTCCGCGATGCTGTTGTAGTTGGCGATCTTGGTGGAGTTGCTCTGCGAGGTGGCCGCACCGGCGCCGCTCACCGAGGGGGCGAGCTGGCTGGTGCCCACGCCCAGCTTGGCCGCGGCGGAATCGATCTTGGCCAGGCTTTCCGCCAGATCCTGGTTGTTCTTCAGGGCTTCTTCCACCAGGGCATTGAGCACGGGATCATTGAAGCGGGTCCACCAGTCGGTGTTCAGCGGACTGGGTCCCAGATCCACGGAACGCCACTCCTTGGGGATGTCCTGCTCGGGACGCTTATAGTCGGGAGCCAGGGAGCAGCCCGTGACGGCCAGGCAGAGCACCAGCGTCAGGCCCGCTTTCAGCAGGGGGGTCATATATCCTCCTCCTCATCGAAGCTTTTCTTGCCTTCGTTGGGATCCTTCTTGCCCTGCAGCTTCAGGGAGATCCGCATGATGGTGCGGAAGAAGTAGGGAACGAAGAGCGTGGCGATGCAGGTTGCGGCCAGCATGCCGCCCACCACGGCGGTGCCGATGGCGTGACGGCTGTTGGCACCGGCGCCGGAGCTGATGGCCAGCGGCACGCAGCCCAGGATGAAGGCCAGCGAGGTCATGACGATGGGACGGAAGCGCAGGCGCGCCGCATGCATGGCGGCCACGGACTCCTGCACGGAGGCAAGGTCCTCGCGATAGGTCACGCCGTGCCAGCTCTCGTCCGTGTGGAGAACGCGCACCGTAGCGCGGTTGGCGGCAAGCTGGTTGTTGGCGACCGTCGGCAGATAGAACTCCGCCTTCAACGGGTTAACGGACACGGACTCCTGCAGGAAGCGTGGGAACTCTGCCGCCAGCTCGTCAAGGATGCGCGGCGTGAAGCCCCAGAAGTTCATGGAGACGGTCGTATCGCCGGACAGCGGGGTGAAATGCTCGCCGTCCTCCGTAAAGGCCGCGTCGTCGCCGCGCTTTTCGATGTGCGTGCGCTCCGTGATTCCGGTAAGGTAGCCG
>OOCM01000846.1_pt1 | contig 27367 bp, 25 predicted proteins | sample 1671111 | NCBI WGS metagenome assembly OOCM01 (sample SAMN06348123, study PRJEB24527) | human gut metagenome | biome: human gut; feature: ankylosing spondylitis patient; material: feces | host: Homo sapiens | place: China | collected 2015-10 | reverse complement strand
TGAAGGAGTACTGGGGCGAAGGCTCCAACCGTGCCCGCAACTGGCAGCGCTACGACTTGGGCGGCTCCACCAAACTGAGCTTTGAGGAGGGCGTGGACAGCTATGTGCCTTACGCCGGTCCTCTGGCAGACGGCGTGCAGACCACCCTGTACAAGGTGAAGAGCACCATGTGCAACTGTGGCGCTCTGTCCATCCCCGAGCTGCAGCAGAAGGCCAAGCTGACCGTTGTTTCTTCCACCTCCATCGTGGAGGGCGGCAGCCACGACGTTGTGCTGAAGAACGCCACCCCCAGCATCATGAACGGCTAAGCCTGTTCTGAAAAGAATCTATTGATTTAAGCGCAGAGACCGCTGCACAGCGTTTGTGCAGCGGTCTTTTTGCGCGAAAATACTTGCACCGGCAGGGGAATCGTGCTATCATGATAGAAACGCTCTGTCATGACAGGGCGGAGGATCCCCCTGCCGGGCAAGCGGCAGGCGGCGCGCAGTAGGGAAGAGCTGACGCCGGGTATAAATAGAGAGGAAAACATTCATGAACGAGATCAAGGTTGAGCCTTATATCCCCGATGAGGACTACGATAACCCCGCGATGGTGGTGGATTTTTATGAATTCACCATGGCAAACTGCCTGTTCCTGCATGGCTTTAAGAATACCACGCTGGTGTTTGATATGTTCTTCCGCAAAAACCCGGATAATCAGGGCTATTCCATCAGCGCAGGCCAGCGCAAGCTGACCCGCTTTTTGCTGGAATATCACTTCAATGAGCAGGATATCCACTGGCTGCGCACCAAGGGCATGAGCGAGGAGTTCTGCGAGTATCTGCGCACCTACAAGTGGAAGGGCGATATGTACGCCCTGCCCGAGGGCACGGTCTGCTACCCCCATGTGCAGATGGTGCGCATCGAGTGCGATCTGGTGGGCGCGATCCTCATCGAGACCTACCTGCTGCAGACCATGAATTTCCATAGCCTGATCGCCACCAAGGCCACCCGCGTCACCGGCCTGAACACCCACACCCCCCGCAACGTCATGGAATTCGGCACCCGCCGCGCACAGGGCGAGAGCGCCGGTAACGATGGCGCTTACGCCGCAGTGCTGGGTGGCTGCATCGGTACGGCCAACTGTCTGGCAGAGATGAAGTTCGGTGCAGAGGTCAAGGCCGTGGGCACTGTGGCACACAGCTTTATCGAGTTTTTCCCCACCGAGTTCGATGCCTTCAAGGCCTTTGCCGATACCTACCCGGATTCGGTCAGCCTGCTGCTGGATACCTATAATATTATGGAAAGCGGCCTGCCCAACCTGATCAAGCTGGACGATTATCTCATTGAGAAATACCCCAATGACCCCAATCGCCGTGTCAAGAGCGCCCGCATCGATTCCGGCGACCTTGCCCGCGGCTCCAAGCGGCTGCGTAAGGCTCTGGATGCCGCAGGCAAGCCCTACATCAAGCTGGTGGCCTCCAACGGTCTGGATGAGAAGAAAATCGCCAACATGGAACTGTACGAGCACGCACACTTCGACTCCTACGGCGTGGGCGAAAACCTCATCACCTCTGCCTCCGACCCTGTGTTCGGCGGCGTGTATAAGCTGGTGGCGGTGAAGAAGCCGGACGGCAGCTATACCCCCAAGATGAAGTGCTCGGACTCCGCCAGCAAGGCCATCATCCCGGGCAAAAAGATGCCGTGGCGTCTGTACGACGAAAACGGTCAGGCACAGTGCGACCTGATTGCCATGGACGGCGAGGTCATCGAGGCCGGTAAGCCGGTCACCATGGTCAATCTGGACTCGGACGCCATCGAACGCACCATCACCTTTATCCCCACCGCTGTGCGCCCGCTGTTGGTGCCGCATATTCTGGGCGGCGAGTTGGCCATTGAACTGCCCTCTATTGCAGAAAAGAAGGCCTATATTGCAAAGCAGCTCACCGAGGAGACATGGGAGAGCGAGTTGCGTCTGGAATGCCCCCACAAACACTACGTCAACATGACCCCCGCAGTGGCCGAGTGCCGCTCCCGGATGTACGCCGAGCTGCACGGAGGCAAGGTGTAAGCAGCACCGAATAAGCGGTTTTTCTTGACAAAATAGGGAAACTATTGTATCATAAAAGCCGCTGATTTAATAAAAATGTTAATACCACCAGATTGCGAATAGCAGTGTGGTTGTAATAATTTTTCCTCACACCTGTTATTCCCGGCTCCCTCTCAAGCCAGAGGGCAGCAGGACTTTGTAAGCCGGGGTTGCGCCGCTGTGGTGAAATTGGCAGACACGAGGGACTTAAAATCCCTTTCTGGAGACAGAGTACGGGTTCGACCCCCGTCGGCGGCATGTGAAAGCTCAGAATTGTTCGTTGATTCGAATGATTCTGGGCTTTTTCTTTTTATTCCATTTTCTGGAAGTGCTGAGCGGGCGAGAGGGATTTTTCGCGAAAAAAGGAGGAGTCTCTCTCGTGCGTAACCGTGATTTAAGACCCGCTGCCAAGGCAAACCCCACCATCCAACAGGCCTTTGAAAGGTTCCAAAAGTACAACCGCCTCAAGAACCTCTCCCAAGGCTCACTCGACTTCTACGCCGCAAAGGGCAGAAGCTTCTTTCGGTTTCTGGGGGATACGGAACAGCCCATTCATACCATCACAGAGGAAACGGTAGAGGATTATATCTTCTATATGAAGGACCAACAGCTCCACGATACGACCATCAATACGAATCTCCGTATGGTGCGTGCGTTCTTGTACTGGTGCATGGAAAAGAGCTATCTGGAAAAGTATCCGATCAGACTGGTGCGTGCAGATGATCCGATCAAGGAGCCCTACACCACCGACGAGCTACAGAAGCTATTGAAGGAACCGGACTGCAAGACGTGCTCTTTTGCTGAATACCGTAATTGGGTCATTGTCAACTTCCTGCTTGGTACCGGCTGCCGTGCGTCCACGCTGCTCAACCTGCAGATCGGAGATTTGGACCTTTCCGCCGGGACAGTATTTTTCCGCCACATGAAGGCGCGTAATCAGCAAATCGTACCGCTCTCTAAGGCCTTGGTCAAAATCATGGAGGACTATCTGGAGCACCGCAGCGGCGACCCTACAGCTCCGTTGTTTGTCTCGGAGTATGGCAACCAGATGACCCTGAATTCGCTTGGCAATGCGGTATGGAATTATAATCATAGCAGAGGCGTGGAGAAGACCTCTATGCACCTGTTCCGGCACACCTATGCGAAGCTGTATATCCAAGCTGGCGGCGACCCGTTCCGTCTGCAAAAGCTGCTGGGACACGCTGACCTTACCATGACCCGGCGGTATGTGGCACTGTATGCGGACGACCTGAGAGCCAACTATGACGCCCTGAATCCCCTAGAGCAGCTGACCCGCCAAAATCGCCACGGAGATAAAATCAAGATGGGGAAGGGGGAGTAAAAATGGGCCAATATCACTTGAGCAAAACGAGATGATATGGTATAGTGAAATCAAAAAAAGGAGACGCGGACCAATATGAGTGATGAAGAGAAGCGCTGGCCATTCGATGGTTTCTACCTGAAGCTGTCTGAGGCACAACGGGAGTATGAGCAGGAGCAGCACATTGACCCTGCCTCGTTGACGGAAGAAGAACGACAGCAAAAACTGCAGGAGATTCTGGATTGGATTACTGCCTCTCGCAAAAAGAAAAAGGAGGCTGACGAACAGCTTGATCCCATTGTGCCGGAGGCAGAACCGGAAACCGCCGGGGCAACTCCACAGCCTGCAAAACAGTACATCACAGATCTTGTTGGTGAGGATTACAAGAACTGGCATGGGATCGTGGTGTTTGATGCGGGCACGAACTCCGGCAAGACCTATTTTATTCTGAAGACATTGCTGCCGTGGGCATATGAACATCGTAAGCGTATCCTGATCCTGTGCAATCGCGAAGCTCTGCGCAACCAGATTGAGCGCGATGTGAACCGTTTGGGGCGTATAGAAGTGACCTACGAGGACCGTGATCCCGCGCTTGGAGGAATTGTTGACAAAACCGCCATAGATAACAAGTATGAGCACACCATCCGTGTTGAAACATACCAGTGGCTGGAAACCTTCCTGCAAAGGAATGAAGATGCCGCCAAAACTTATCTGAGATCGTTTGATTATATCGTGTCAGACGAGTATCACTACATGGTGACCGATGCCAGCTTCAACGATCATGTGGATGCAAGCTATGAGGCTATTAAAGAGCTGTGGACAACGAAGACCTGCATCTTTATGAGCGCTACCGCCCGCCCCTTCTTTGACTATTGGGAGCTGCGGAAAATGATCCCGGAGGGACAGCATTATCGTCTGCCGATGGATTATCGGTTTGTGTCAAGCATGAAGTTCTTCTACCGTGACGATGACGAGCTGGATATCATCCGCCGGGTACAGCCGGGAGAAAAGATCCTCGTTTTTGTGAATACCATTGCCAAGCTGCGAAAACTGCGGGACACTCTGAAGGCAGAAGGCATAGAGGATGTGGCGTGCCTGTGCTCCAAATACCGTCAGGAAGCGGAGGAATTTGACAAACTGGATGATGTGCTTGTGGGCAATGTTCTGCAGCATCAGGTCACACTGACCACAACGACCCTCTATAATGGTGTGGATATGAAAGACCGTGCGCTGAAATATATTGTCAGTGAACTGTGGAACCCGCTCGTTAATGCACAGATCCTTGGCCGCAAACGTCCCTTGGATGAGGGGGATACCTGCGCGGTGTATTTGCTGCATTACCCCAAAGAACGTCTGGAAGGGGAACTTAAAAAAATCGAGAAGTATCAGCTGGAACCGGTCGAGGCATATCGGAAATGGTTTGATGATAGGAAGGCATGGAAGACATACCTGCATCAGCCTGAAACAGTGGAAATACTGAAAAAAAGCCATACAGTCGTTCTGGATCCACGGGAAGGTGAATACTGCTGGCGGAAACGTGCGACCTTGCAGGCTCGTGTAGAACGTGTTTTCCTGTTGCAAATGCTCGAACAGGGGTATCAGACAGAGCTGCTGAAAAAAATCGATGAAAGCCTGCTTGCAAAAGTAGAGCGCCTTGAACCGCCGCCACTGCTTGAGTATCTGGATGACCATCTGAATGAGGAACGCTACTATCAAGATTGGCAGAAAATCTTCTTTGAGCTGGGGCACATCTACAACAAGGCAGATGGACACGCCGAGAAATCGTTGCCAAGCTATACCTTTGCGCGTCAATGGTTGCAGCGCTATGGATATGATCTTGGAAGTAAGCAGAAGCGATTTGAAGCAGGACAAAAGAAAATGGTCTGGTGGGTGACAAAATTAGAAAATTGATGCCTACGAAATTCACTCTACTATATAGAACAGTGAAAAATATAGGCACTGATGTCGCTCTATATTCGACTTCTTTATTTGATTTTTTGCGTGGTCGTGTTAGCCGAGTGCTTCTTGAACGGCCGAAGCATGAGGACGGGACAGAAACGCTCGGTTAACATGATCACGCCAACGGAAATCTTGACTAAGCGAACCTGTGAGCTTTTTCAAGATTGGAGTTGATCTAAATGGTATGAGCGTCAGCGAATACCTTCCTCTTTATCAATCCTTCACCAATAGGACGCATATCAGAAATGGGCGACGATTTGATCTTAGTGAAAAATCTCAAATAGTTGAGAAAAATATCTGCTGCAGTGTGATTCTATCTGGATTGATACAATTAAAAAGTATACCTCAAACAGAATATATCGTGTTAACGTATAATATAGGGCGTCTACACTGTGGATATCTTTTGATGGCGGAATTTTGCGCTGTCAAAAATGGACCATTCAAGACAATGCCTATACAACATCGAACAAATCGTTCGGAGTTCAAAAGCTCAACTCCCCTCAAGTTGAGGGTCGATGAACTGTTATCAAAATGATTACGGTTGGAAAAGCTCAGTGGACAAAACGACTGCCGAGATCCATATTCTATCGATGATACGACCAATGAACATTATCCAAATCGGTAAAAGTTCAACAGTCCTCAAAATGAGGAAAGTTCAATTGCACTTGGATAAAGGCGTCGGTATTTCGCAGTAGCCCTCGATTTGAGGGAAAGTAAAACGCCTCATAGTAGATGACGGTCTTTGTTACGCTCGTGACAGACGACAAATTTCCATAACACCACGAAAACTGTAGACAAAGAAATCGCGTTCCTCTGTGTGATTGACTACCTGAGTCCTCATTTTGAGGACACAGATCAGCGGGTCAAGGCGGTCTGCATTGCGCTGATGGGATTGCCGTATGAGACCCTGTACCAAACAGTACGCACCTGCAACGGCCTAAATTGGAGTGAGGTCACTTAGACTGACCCCATCAAGAAAGGTGTCCCCAATTTTGGGGAGATGTAGACGGTGCTCAAAAATGTTCTCTGTGCGCACAAGTGAGTATGCTCAAAAATGAGCGGTCCTCCATGTTCTATAAAACCAATAACGTTTGACCAAAAGTGGTCGAATGAAACTGTTCCCCCACAATTTCGGGGAGCCCCATAATCGAACTGCAAATCCGCCGGGATATGTGCTGTCTGATATTAAACGCGGCTTTTTAAGTTCACTTTCTGACTGAATACTGTATAAAATAGAAGGAGCCCTGCTACTCGTGCTGAGCGGCAGAGCTCTGTTGCTGTTATAGGAAATGATGGTTGGTGTTAGCGTTCAATGATCTCAGTGGTAACTTTCGTTTGACCCTTGCCAAAAAGTCCGGCATAGCCAAAATCAGCCAAATCCTTGAGCTCCTGTGCTTTTTCTCGCGTCTCACGGTAATCTTCACGAAGCAGAGTATCTCCATTTTCATCATGGAATACCGTTTTGACAACGAATTTATTTTCAGCCATAAGCTTACCTCCTGCTGCTGACAGAAGTGGTGACGATGGGCGCGATGTCTATTACCGCAGCTTTCTCATATATGCTTGGGACGTCCTTTTCTGGCTCTCGTAGAAGGTAACGCCAGTAACATCATCCACGACCAGATCATCATAAGGAATGCCCTTTTTGTTCAGATGATCAATGAACCAGCGCTTTTTCAGATAGCACCACGGGGTTCTGCTGAGGTCGCCGTAACTCGATGCAGGCCGCTCACATGCGTTGTAGGTTTTGCCGCAGATGCTCCACCATTCTTTACGCACTCGCTCCCGCATTTGCAGAACCTCAGAGGTGCCATGAAGGCCATGCTCCTCGCCATACTGATAATCTGCCTTCTTGATTTTTGCGTTCTGTCCCGCGCTGACTGCACCAGCTGCACCAAGACCCAACATGCCTAAAAATAACGAAAAAGCGCCTGCCATAATATTATCCTCCTGTATTTTGAAGTGTGTGTTTGCTGTACCTGAAGTCTATCAAACGGTGCGTCCGATAAGATGGACTTATGAGTGCGTTTTTAAAAATATGGAGCGTTCTGGCTGCCGTCGCGCAAGTTTATAGATGACCGCACTATAGCGCGCAAAAAGTCTCCGGTAAGGCCTCCGGTGGCGGGGCACACCTCACTCCGTCAGCCCCAACAGATAATCGGTCGACACCTGATAGAATTGGGCAAGCTGGATCAGATGAGGGATCTCGGGACATTTGTCGTGCTCCCATGCGTAGACTGCCCGGCGGGTCACACCCATGGTTCGTGCAAGCTCGGTCTGGGTATAGCCGTGCGTCAGGCGCAGGTGCTGCAAACGTTCTGATATAATGGTCATGGCTGCTCTCCTTCAATATAATGGGCATCCTCTCACAGCCCGGCGGATCTCTGTCTTTACGGGTGCGCTTTTAAACAACGTCAAGGGTAATGGTGCCGCCTTCTTTGGTGATGATCTCATACTCGGTGGACTGGATATCTCGCAATACCAGCTTTTCAATACTCAGGATGCTGGCAAGGGGGATGGAAAGCATGGTGTGTCCGGCCATGAAATGCAGCTCTGACTTGTTCCGGTGCGTGTGCAGCTGGATGTCTTGGAATGCGATGTCTGCCCCGGTAAAGACGACGCACCCACTGGCTTTGCACTCGGACGTCTCGGCAAGAAAGGTGTCAATAGCGATTTTATAAGTATCCATGAGGAGCCTCCTGTGAATTTATATATAGTACTACTCTCACTCGTGCCCTCGCTCTCTGTCCTGCTGTGATTAGTCAGCCTTCACGAACAGCTCCATGCAGTCCGCACAGATGACCCGCACGTCCTTGGTGCTCCGGATGATAGTACCGCACTTGGGACATACCCACCGCCGGGTGCTGCTCTTTGCTTTGGGAGGCTTGGGCGCTCCGGTCTGACTGCTGCCGGGTGCCTTGCTGCCTGCTCCGGTGCCTGCCATATCCGACCATGCCAGCCGCTCGCCCATCTGGATATCCTGCCAGCCTTGGAAGATGATGAAGTCCAACAGCTCCTCGGACGGGCTCGTGATGGTCCAGCCGTACTTTTCGTGGTGGTCGACAGTCAAGCCGTGTGTCTCAGCCTGCTCCTTAAAGCGCCGGTTGTGGTAGATCCCGTTGTTGCTGGTGTCCTTGATGCCGGTCTCCATGCAGTGTTCGTGCACCATCTCATGCAGCAGGGTGGATGCGGTCTCCTCAATGGGACGGTCAAGGGTAGCCGACGAAATATTGATCTCGTACTTGTTTTCGCCGCCTGCCTGCCAGACCTTGGAGCAGGTGATATGACCATAGGCGGACGGGGTCTTTTTCAGGCTGATGATGGGCTCGGGCAGCTTGCCTGCAAAGTAATGCTTGTTGAGCTCGCGGAACATCTTTTCCAGCTGACCAGCAGCGCGGGAGGTTTTGACAGTCTGTTTCATGATTTTTCGAACCTTTCTCTTGATAAAAAAGGCCGGGACAGGTATAATATTGGTGTAGCCCGCCCCGGCGGGTGTAGTGGGCTCTATACAACGCAAACTTTGGACGGTGGGCGCTGTATGGGGCTCTTTTCAGGTGATGCTCAGGCGGGTGCCGGTGACCGTTTTGCTGTACTGGTCATACAGGTCAGGGGCTACGGCCTTGATGGCTTTGCTGTCCAGTCGGGTGCTGGAGAAATCGGATAGGCGGACTTTGTGGCAGCCTACTTCCAGATAGTTGGTGGAGCGCTCTGCAAGGGCCTCGCGGATCTGGATCTTCAGCTGTTCCTGTTCAGCCTGTGCGGCCTCAATCAGTTGGGCGGCCTCCTTGTACTGCTCGACAAGGGTCAGTAAAACGTTGATACTCATGTGCGTACCTCTCTTCAAATTGTTGGTGAATGATTGGATGTGAGAACCGGTGTTCCCGATGGCATGAGTATACGCGTGATTGCACAATTATGCAAGATGGAATGTTGCACAAAGAAAAAACGATGATTTTATACATTGTGCATAATTGAGCAATCATGCGCGATAAACAATACATATAAGAGTGGAGAGAATACAATGGGTGGAAGAACCAGTGCGGCAAGTCACAACAAATACAATGCAAAAACCTACGACCGGATAAACCTTGTTGTCCGTAAAGGTCAGAAGGAGCAGATTCAGGAGTATGCTAAAGAGAAGGGGATGAGCCTGAATGCCTATATCAACGCCTTGATTCAGGCAGACATGGGCGAACACCTAACCCCGGGGGTAGTTAAAAATCTGGAAGGGGACGCTGACTCGGTAGAATGAGATAGTTGTTCCATCTCCCCCAGACCTGATTAAAATCTAGCAGCAGAAGGCCTCTGTCTTTCACAGAAATGTGATCGGCAGGGGCCTTTTTAACGTAAAAATAGCCTGACCCAGAGCAGGTGGTAGCTGCAGTGACGGGATGCAAGTTATACCTATATATAATAGGGGCAGCAGGGAAGAGAGTAAAAATTATATAGTACTGTGCGATATGCCTCGTCAGAACTCCTGATCAATGTGACGGCATAAACCGGCTTTTCCGCGCGAGGAGGCCTCTCTATTTAACGGCTGTCATTACATCGGAGCGGCTATCACACCTGACTGCACTCTCCAGCGCCTTGGACAACTATATGACCACACATTTTGTCCATCGATGATTTCATCTGGAGCTTTCATGCGAAACTGGGCAATGTGCAAAAAAGTTCTGGCTGAATCGCATTTTTTTCTAAAACATGGATGGATACATTTCCTCGGATTTCTATTGATTCCCAGATATAACCATGATAAAATAATAAGAGAATTCAGACGGCCACGTAGAAGAACTGGTATCCGCTGTTTTGTGATGGAAGGATACGCCTTGATTGCGGTAAGGAGGTGAATCCAGTGGGCTTATGTCTGTTTGCGAACAATTATGTGATAGATCAAAATAAAAAGCCCACTGCTGTTTCCCTTGCTGGCGTGATGCGCAAAGGTGAAAATGAAGTGGGCTTGTTGAGGTTCTACAAAAATGTGGAATATTGCATACTGGAAGCAATGCACATGCGGCGCTCGAGCTGTAGCATGACGTTCTGGTTTTCATTACGGCCACATTGCATTTGAAATGACCTTGGGCGAAGCTGTCGTCCGAGGGCTTTTGCTTGCCCGGAGATCAGGAATAACGGTCTGCCGGTTTTAGGAAAAGAGGAACGGTTATCTAAAAGGAAGGTGCTTGCGGGAACGGTGTGAGTTAAAGGGATTACTTTATAGCAGTTTGTGTTTTTAATGCGCAAGCAGCATCCGCAAACTGCATATCGCAAATATGCCGTGTTGATAGGGCACTATTTCTGAAAATTGCGATAAAACGAATGACGATAAGAAGTGCATAGATAAGGATTTATGTGAGGAGAAAAAATGGCTACGAATACTGTCGGAATCGATAAAGAAGTTGAAGTTGACCGCAAGGAAAATCTGCGCGACCATCGCCTGTACTGGATCGGACGTCGGACGCAGGACGTGATCTTGTCATCGCTGGCACTGGTAGTGCTGTCGCCGGTCATGCTGGCTACGGCTATCGCAATTGTGGTGGATGACCCGTCTGCAGGCCCTGTATTCAGTCAGGAGCGCATTGGCCGCAACGGCAAGCCCTTCAAGTTCTATAAGTTCCGCTCCATGTGCCCCAACGCAGAGGCAAAACTGGACGATCTGCTGGATCAGAACGAGATGGATGGTCCCGTGTTCAAGATCAAGGACGACCCCCGCATTACCCGTGTGGGCAAGTTTATCCGCAAGACCAGCATTGATGAGCTGCCGCAGCTGTGGAATATCCTGAAGGGTGATATGAGCATCGTTGGACCCCGTCCGGCACTTCCCCGCGAGGTGGAACAGTACGGCGACTACGAAAAGCAGCGTTTGTATGTGACACCCGGCCTGAGTTGCTATTGGCAGATTGCCCCGCACCGCAATGACCTCTCTTTTGAGGAGTGGATGGATTTGGACGTGAAATATGTCAAGGAGCGCAGCTTCTGGGTGGATTGGAAGATTATTTTTAAGACCTTCAAGGTGTGCCTGCTGGGGCGTGGGGAGTAAAAGGCTTACATAGGCTTGTGGAAAAAGTGACGAGGAATGTTTGAGGGATGAGGAAGAATAAAATCAGAATACTGCATGTGGCGCAGGCTGCAGGCGGCGTGGACCGTTACATCCGAATGCTTCTCAAGTATTTGGATAAAGAAAAGTTCGAGAATATACTAGTTTGCTCACAGGATTTCCATGAGGAAGATTACAAAGGACTGCTTGATTCTTTTGAACAAATTGAGATGACCAGAGCTATTGGAAGGACTGACTTAAAGGCCATAAAAGAGGTAAGAGCACTGATAAAGAAGTATAACCCTGATATTGTTTATGCTCACTCTAGTAAAGCTGGAGCCATTGCTCGTGTTGCTGATATCGGTATAAAAAATTGTTGTGTATATAACCCACATGGATGGGCGTTTAACATGCGATGCTCTGCGAAGAAAAAGGCAATGTACACAGCTATTGAAAAGATTGCCGCTCCATTCTGTGATAAGATTATCTGCATTTCAGAAGCGGAAAAGCAGTCTGCATTGGATAAAAAGATTTGCAGAAAGGAAAAGCTGCAAGTTATCTTTAACGGTGTGGATATCGAGGCCTATGAAAATGGCGTGCATGGTACAGTTAAAAGGGGAGACCTGAACATTCCAGAAAACGCATTTGTTGTTGGGATGGTTGGACGAATAAGTCCTCAAAAGGCACCGGATGTCTTTGTTAAGATGGCAAAGCAGGTGAAGGAAAAAGTTCCCAATGCACACTTTATTATCGTCGGTAACGGAGATCAGGAATCCGATATTAGAAAGTATGCGGCAGACAATGGATTCTCGGACAGTTTACATATTACCGGCTGGGTTGATAACCCAATGAGTTATGTAGAGCTTTTTGATGTTGCATGTTTGTTGAGCCGATGGGAGGGCTTCGGACTAGCACTTCCTGAATATATGATGGCAGGTAAACCCATTGTAGCAAGTAGTGTGGACGCTATCCCGAATATAATCCGGGATGGAGAAAATGGTCTGCTCGTAGAAGTTGACGATGATATTGGAGCAAGTGAGGCTGTGCTACGGCTCTATCGAGAAGATGAATTAAGAAATAGATTGGTGGCACAGGGCATGGAAGATGTACATAACAGATTTAATGCTCGGAGAGTTTCTGAAGAGCATGGGAAACTGTTTGAGAGAATGTAAAAAAGAGGAAAAAAATGAATTATCTTACATTAGATGAAGTAAAAAAACGGAATTGGATATCCTTATCCAATTTGATAATTTCTGCAAAAATGAAGGTCTGTATTATACATTATCAGGTGGTACATTATTAGGGGCTATAAGACACAAAGGTTTTATACCTTCTACTATTGCAAATATGGCAAAAATGGTGTGTGAAAAATTTGGTGATGGCAAGATAAATGTAGTGCTTGATATACCAGAATCAAATACATTTGGATATGCTTCTGACACGAAGATGAAGCTAAATTCAGATAAGCTTAAAAAATTAGGTTGGAAACCAGAAGTCGACTTAGAAGAATCGTATAGACGTATGATTTTAAGCATGAAAATCGCTAGTGATTGAAAAATCGTGGCAATATTTACAGCAAGTTGGTGCGTTCATTAAAGAGATTTGCAGAAATTATGAGAAAGGAGAGACTATATGAAAAAAACAATTGTAATAGTTTATGATGGGGCAGTCATCAACGGAGGTGCCGCAAAAATTGCTATTCAAAGTGCGGTTGAATTGGCAAAGAATCCGGATATTAATATGATTTATTTTGCCGCAAATGCAGAAGTTGATGAATGCCTGCAATCTAATGATGCCATCAAGGTAGTTTGCATTGATACACCGCACATTGCTAGTAACAAAAATAAAATTAAAGCGAGTCTGTATGGCATTTGGAATAGAAAGGCAAAAACAGAATTTGCAAAATTGTTATTGGATTTAGATCCCAAGCATACGGTTATTCATATCCATGGATGGAGTAAAGCTTTATCAGTATCTGTTGTTGCTGTTGCTCAGAATATGCATTTTCCGGTTCTCATTACATTACATGACTACTTTGCGGTATGTCCCAATGGAGGCTTTTTTAATTATCAGAAGAAAGAGCTTTGTCATTTAGAGCCGATGAGTTGGAAATGTATATCCTGTAATTGTGACAAACGTTCCTATTTTCAAAAAATTTGGCGCTGTATGAGACAGTCAGTTCAAAATCGATATGTAAAAAACGCTAAGGACATTCATTTTGCATATATCTCTAATAGAATTTTAACTTTGTCACAGCCATATTTGAAGTCGACAAAATTTCATTACTTGAGAAATCCCATCGACTTATCAGATCAGATGGTAATGAATCATCATTGTAGCAATATTTATCTTTGTGCGGGAAGAGTATCAGAAGAAAAGGGTGTAGAGGATTTTTGTAAAGCTATTACAGAAGTACAGAAAAACGTTGACATTCGCGGACAAGTTGTGGGAGTGGGTCCGTTGGTTGATACATTAAAGCAGAAATATCCTAAAATAGAGTTTGTCGGCTGGGTTAATAGTGTGCAGCTGACAAAATACTATCAGACAGCCAGAGCTCTGGTGTTCCCATCTATCTGTAACGAGGGATCACCATTGACCATCCCAGAAGCCTTGTCAGCAGGGTTGCCGTGTATTGTTACAGATTGTACTTCCGCTACGGAAACTATTACGGATGGCATAAATGGTTTAATTTATGATACAGGTAATGTAGAGGCTCTGAAACAAAAAATTCGGATTTCATTGGAAGATACGGTTATAGATAGGTTCCAAAAAAACATAAGAGACTCTTTCAAATGTGCGGATTATAGTTATGCAACATATGTTGTTCAGGTTAATCGCTTGTATGATAGTATTCTTATGGAGGAGCAGGAAAGATGAAAAAGAAAATAAAGAAGTTTTTGCATAATTTCTATAAAGGAGCTTATGCAGTTGGCTATCGGCATGTTAATGATAAGGCTACACATTTTGATAATACTCAGCCGTTTGAAGTGTTGGAGCCAACATTACATCGTTGGTATGCGGATTCCTTTCCTTTTGTTGAAAAGGGTCGGGAATATATTTTTGTAGAAATAATGGATGATGCTAACGGTGAAAAAGGAACGATCGGTGTAATTGACCTTCAGGATAATAAAGGATTTGTAGAAATTATTAATGAACCATTCCATATGTCGTTTCCTAATACTTTTAAATTTAAAAACGATATTTATATGATGCCGGAAACCAGCGAAGCTAATCAGCTGCGACTTTATAAAGCAGTAGATTTCCCTTATAAATGGGAACTGCAGTCTGTTCTGTGTGATGATATTGCGGTTGTGGATACCGTCTTTGTTAAGACAGAGGACAATATTATGTACGCTGTTGGACAGAAACTTCCGGAAAAAAAGAATGTGTTGTTCAAAATTGATACAAATACATGGAAGGCAGAACTTGCTGCACTTAAGGGAAACTATGTGGATAAGCGACCGGCTGGTAATTTTATTCAATATGATAATGGAATCTATCATGCTTTGCAGGAATGCGGTAGAGTATATGGTGAATATTTACATTTGTGCAAATTAGATTCCTTTGATGGCGAGACGTTGCAGGAAAAAGAAATTGGTACTTATTCCGTCTCTGACATGACCATAAATAGTAAAAGAAACTATCGACGTGTACATACACTCAATAAAATGGGTAGTCTTGAAGTAATTGATTTGCTGTATTATCAGTTCAATCCTACGATTTTGTTGGAGAAAGCGAAGCGTGTAATAAAGAAATAGGAGAGAGATAGAGGTTCATATATGAGTAAAGAAAAAGTTGGAATCATTACATATCATTTCGCCAGAAACTATGGAGCAGTTCTACAGTGCTATGCCCTCAGAAAATATTTGGAGAAAGTGGGTTGCGAGGCAACGGTACTGAATGCAATTTCCAGAGTTCAGGAGAAAAACAATTCTGTTTTTCATAAAAAAGACGGAATCAAGAATGTCATTGTGAATGTTGTATTGCTGCCATTTGTAAAGCAGAGGCTCAGGAAAGAAAAAGGGTTTGCAGATTTTGTAGAAAATTATATTCCGCATACAGAAAAAGTTGTAAATGTGGAGCAGCTAAAAGCATTGGTGGACCGGGAACAGTATCGGGCCATTATCACCGGCAGTGATCAGGTGTGGAATCCGCATATCTTTGATTTTGACGAGATGTTCTTTTTCCCATTTGAGACGAAGGCGATAAAGATTGGCTATTCAGTAAGTATCGGAGAGTCATCTTTGGAGGATATTCGTGGATATTCTAAATACGCAAAGGATTTTCCGTATGTTGGTTTGAGAGAAAAGGGCGCGAAAGAAAAAGTAGAAGCAATTTGCGGGCACAGTGTTGTGGACACAGTTGATCCGGTCCTTTTACTGACAAGAGAAGATTGGGAAACATTTGTAGATAAAAGCAGTCCGCTTGCTAAGGAAAAATACCTGTTTTGCTATCTCATTGATAAGAAACCTATCAAGCAGAACATGGCAATTGCAGAGCAGATTGCAAAAGAGCGTGGACTGAAAATTAAGTATATTTGGATGCATTTGGAAAAAGAATCCTTCCGTGGCAATTTTATCAATGATGCAAGTCCGGTAGAATTTTTGAATTATATGTATCATGCTTCGGCTGTCATGACAGACGGATATCATGGTACGGTTTTCTCTACAATATTTAACAAGCCCATGTATTCCGTGATCAATAACAGGCAAAGCACTGATTCCAGAATTCGGGATTATCTGACCTTGATTGGCCTTGAGAGTAGAATTTTTTATGGTGATGCACCAGTTATTCCAAAAGAAGAGATTGATTACACAGAAGTAGACCCCAAAATTCGATCGGCTGCAGATGCATCAAAGGCATTTCTTCAAAGTGCAATCGATAATGAGAGGGTAGTGAGATGAAAAAAGTTATCTATATAGTGAAATCTGAGTTACATATTTATCCCCCTTGCATTGCACAAATTCGTATGTTGAAGAAGAACGGTGTGGATGTTGAAGTATGGTATGGCTCTTGCGCTAAGCAGCTGCTGGCCATTTTTGATGCAGAAAATATTCCTTATGTTGATCTTCACGAACAGCGTGGAAAACTGCCCGGAAAACTGGATAGACTCAATAACTGGTATCAGTTTGCTTCTGCAGTGAAAAAGAAAATGAAAACTGTAAAGGATGCTTCACAAACGCTGTTTTGGTTTGGAACTGCAGAGACTGCCATGCCGATGGTGGGCAAGTTGAAGGGATATAATTACGCGCTGACGTCCTTGGAACTCTTGGATGACAATAAGACTAAGAACAGACTTTTTAGTATGCTCACAGGAGATGCAAAGTTCATTGTTTGCTGCGAGACAACGAGAGCTTTTATTATGAGAAACTGGTATGGTCTGAAGAAGTTGCCTTATGTTATGCCTAATAAACCATACGATTTTCAAGACGCAAGACGCAAGACTCCATCTATTGAAGCAACCAAGAAAGCAATTGAACTGGTTCAGGATAAGAAATTTATTATCTATCAGGGAATCTTGAAAAGCCGGGATTATATGTTGGAGATGGCAAGGGCAATTCGCGATTCCGGTACTGGCTATTACTTTGTATTGATGGGTCTGGATCCGGAAAATATTTTTGCAGATATTAAAAAAGAATACGATAAGAGTATTTTTATTAAGAACATTCCTGCACCATATCATCTGGAAGTGACTAGCTATGCTGCCATTGGTTTTGTTTTTTATGACGATCGGAATAGTCTGAACCGTGCATTTTGTGCGCCCAATAAGATTTATGAATACTCCGGCCTGCGCATTCCGGCAATCGGAAATGAAGTTCCTGGTCTGGTTAATACAATCGGGGCTGCCAAGGCTGGCGTTTGTGTACCCATGAAAAAAGATGCTTTGATGCGTGCAATTCGTGATATTGAAGAAAACTATGATTTGTATGCTAAAAACGCCTATGATTTTTATCAGGGAACAGATAATGAAGCACTGATGAGACGGATTATTGAGGAAAATGGTATTTTATGAGGCAAGTGAATTATTTTATACAAAAGAGGTAGATTATGTCTCCCATTGTAGACTGGCTAATGATTTTGTTCACAACGATTCTAACATATAAATCATATAAAAAACTTGTTTTTTATAGATATTGTTCTGTATCGTTTTATGTGATATTAATTGTATATATTTTTTGCTGTGTTCCAATTATATTGAATTATCTAATTGGAATGCCCCAATACAACGTTGTATATTGGTATAAAGCTTTTATTGAACCCATGAATAACGTTGATGTTAGTGCCATTTATGATATTTATATAACATTTGCAGTTTTTGCTTTGTATATGTATGGCACTAAAATGAATAGAAGATTGATATCAAGAGCAACTAGATTAAACACAGCTTTGAAAAATGAAAATGAAAAGCCTTGGATTTATGTTTTTGGGATTGCTTCGCCAGCACTTTATGTGTTGTTATCTGGTAACGCTAGTAAATTTTTAATTTACAGTTCTATGAGCTTGAGAGGTGTAAGCGAACAGGACAATTTAATTCTAAATTCGCTGATTCTTGTCAGTCTGTTTTGCACATGTATTATGTTGTTCTCTGGAAGAATCACGGCAAAAAAGATGTGCGTGTTAGCATTGATTACATTCATTCTTATTTGGCTACAGGGAAAGCGTTTTATTATTGCAGTTATGGGCGTCTTTTATCTCTTCTTCCTTACAAAGTCAGAATTGGGAGAAAAAGGAAGAACAAGAGTCTTTTGGATACTCCCGATTATGGGAATTACGTTGATTGCTTTCTCGGCCTTTTACTTAGCTATAATTAAACCTCTTTCAAATATGAACTTTGATAGCGTGTACGACATGCTTCGAGTTGATTTCGGAAGAGATGATGTTATTAAATATGTTATATATGAGGAATTTTTCAAAAAAAATCACATCTTGGATTATCCGGGACAAAGTTTTTTTTCTACACTTTTCATTTTTGTTCCGAGAATCATTTGGCCCAACAAGCCATATAGTCACTATCAATATTTGACGTCATCTATCCTTGACCTTCCTATTTCAAATTTGCCTGCGGGAACAACACCTTGCTGGTATGAAATGACATTATGCAATTTTGGATATTTTGGTTATCTGGTTGGTATATTCGGACTGATAGGCTTTTGTTATTTTGCAGACGGTATGAAGAAAACTAAATCAAAATCTTTGGTTTTTATGCTCATTCTGGTTTTGCTGACACAGAATACAGATGTATATGTTGTCTATATTCTTTTTATTTTTATGTATTATCTAGAGCAGCATATAAAACATCCGAAAATAGTGTTTAGAATAGGCGGAAAATAGAAGGAGAAAGAGAATGGAATTAGCAAGTAAAGATTCCTGTACTGATTGCGGAAATTGTAGATTGGAACAGATAAGTAAATTGAATAATATTAGTGCGGTAGGAAAAAAATGTTGCGGATGCACTGCCTGTGTGAATGTCTGCCCCCAAAAAGTAATTTATATGGTTGAAAACAGTGAAGGGTTTTATTATCCAAAGATTGTCGATAAAGGATGCATTGAATGCGGTTTGTGTATTAAAAGCTGTCCGGCGTTGAATAGTGGTGAGTTTAAAAATAAAACGCTTGTGGGATATGCTGCGACATCTCAAGATATAACAACATCAGAAAATAGCAGCTCAGGTGGAATATTTGCATTAATTGCAAGAGAATTTCTTAGGAATAATTCATGGGTGATTGGTGCCAAGATGGAAAGTGATTATTGTCTAAAACATGTAGCAATCAATCATATAGAGGAACTTGAAGGTCTGCAGGGAAGTAAATATGTCCAAAGCAACATGGATGGAATCATTGATAAGATTAGTGAGTTATTATCTAATGGAAGTCAGGTTTTGTTTTCTGGTACACCATGTCAGGTATCCGGATTAAAAAAAGCGATGAAGATAAAGGGAATTGATGTTAAAAACCTTGTTACAATTGATATTGTTTGTCATGGCGTACCAAGTCCGAAGTTTTTTAGGGAGCATGTAAAATTCAAATATGGTAAAGTTTCCAATATAAAGTTTCGGCATAGAACAAAACATGAATTAAATGGCTATGCACTTGGATTCCAAAAATCAGGAAACTATAAAATTATTCAACCTACAAATCGAGATTTTTACTATGCATGCTTCTCAAGTCAGGTTTCCCTGAGAGAATCTTGCTATAATTGTGCCTATACTACAGCAAATCGTGTGGGAGATATTACTCTCGGTGATCTTAGTACTCATAGGTTATATGATTCTTATTTTAAAAAAGATCGAGCTTTGTCTATTGTGGGTGTCAATACTGAAAGAGGAAAACATTTATTTGGAAATCTGAAGAATGTTGACTTTATTAAAGCGGATTATTTAAAAGAGTGTTCTGTAAATGCTCAAATGAATCATCCAACTGCACGACCGGATGAAAGAGACAATTTTTATATTGCGTTATTTCAAAATGGCTATTCTGAGAAAAATGCTGATGAGTATAAATATCGATATTCCTTTAAGGAAAATGTTAAGAACTGGATTACACTCAACACTACGCCAAGTTTTCGCAATAAACTCAAAAAACTACTAAAAAGCAATGAAAACTGATGATGCTTTTGTGAAAATGGCCGAGCATGGAGTTTGCTGAGCTAGACACGAGGTTAACCATGATTAGTAAAGTAATAAAGCAACTTACAACTTCAAAACTAATAAAAAATGGATTCTGGCTATTTGTATTGCAAGTATTTAACACTGTTGTTCCAATGTTTACATTACCATATATAACGAGAATTTTAGGCCCGTCTGGATATGGTGACTTTTCTCTTGCTCTTAACTGGATTCTTTATTTACAAGTTATTGTAGAGTATGGTTTTGGTTACTGGGGGGCTCGAAAGATTGCGACTAGTGGAAGGGAAGAACTTCAAAAAATCTATAGTAGTATTATTACTGCAAGAATTGCATTGATGATCTTTTCTTTTGCTGCAATGTGTCTTGTATATATGCTTAGTGGAAAGGAATATACACATTTTGTATGTATGTGTATATTGTTTTCTATGGTTATTGGAGTAGCGTTCCAATTGACATGGCTTTTTCAGGGAATGCAAGATATGAAGTATATTACTCTTATTAATGCAGTGTCAAGACTAGTATCAGTGATATTGATTTTTTTGATGGTAAAGAGATCAACAGATGTGTATTTATACTGCTTTCTTTATTCCTTTACGTTTATTCTTTCTGCAATTATTGGGTTGGTTTTAGCACATAAAAAGTATGGCGTAGAGGTAAAGTTATGTAAATTTTTAGAAATTAAAATGGCACTTCAGGAGGCTTGGCCGTTGTTTGTTTCTCAAGCTATGTCAAAGGTTTTGAGCGGTTTTGGTGTTACAGTGTTGGGAATGACAGTTACCAGCAGTGCAGTGGGTATCTATTCTGCTATCTATAAAATTCCCTATACGATGGCATTGTTTTTCAATCCTATTAGTCAAGCAACCTATCCGGATATCAGCGTGGCCTTTGGCAAGTCCAAGGAAAGTGGTCTGAAGCGAGTAAAGAGGATTGCTTGTATAATTGTTCCGATGTTTGTTGGGGCGGCTGTTGTATTGATGTTACTCAATAAGCCTATTGTTACATTGCTTTTTGGTGATGAGTATTCAAATAGTAGTATGATTCTTGCTCCACTGTGTCTGTGGTTTGTGCTGAGTGTGGTTAATAATTTTTTAGGTATACAGATTCTTGTGGCATCAGGACATCAGAAGGAATACAGTAACGCATTTTTGATTAGTGCGGTAATGTCTATAGTATTATATTTTATTTTGGGGAAACTGCTTGGTATGTTCGGCATTGCATTTGCAACTTTTTTTGCAGAGCTTGCTCTAACCATATTACTGCTAATTCGAGTGATAAAAATATGAGATAAGTAAACTATTGCTGGTGAAAAATAAAGAATAATATTCGGAGGAGAACATATGAAAAAAGTAATGTTGGTCTTTGGCACAAGACCGGAAGCAATTAAAATGTGTCCGCTTGTAAATGAACTGAAAAAGCGAAAAGAATTACAGACAGTAGTTTGTGTGACGGGTCAGCATCGTCAAATGCTGGATATGGTATTGGAAGCGTTTTCTGTTACACCAGATTATGATTTGTCCATCATGAAGGATAAGCAGACGCTGTTTGACGTAACTACCAATATTTTGAATAGCATCAAGGCTGTTCTGGAAAAGGAAAAACCTGATGTAGTATTGGTACACGGCGATACATCTACGACCTTCGTGACTGCATTGGCTTGCTTCTATATGCAGATTCCTGTAGGTCATGTAGAAGCTGGTCTGCGCACCTACAATATCTATAGCCCGTATCCGGAAGAGTTCAACCGTCAGGCGGTTTCCATTATCAGTAAATTCAACTTTGCTCCTACAGAGCTTTCTAAGCAGAATCTGCTGAAAGAGGGCAAAGATCCTGCCAGCATCTATGTTACCGGAAACACGGCTATTGATGCTTTGAAGACCACTGTGCGGGAAAACTATACGCACCCTGAACTGGAATGGGCAAAGGACAGCCGTTTGATCATGATTACTGCACATCGCCGTGAGAATCTCGGTGAGCCGATGTGTCACATGTTTAAGGCAATCCGCCGTGTGATGGATGAGCATCCTGATGTTAAGGCAATCTATCCCATTCACATGAATCCTGCTGTGCGCGAAACCGCAAATGAGTATCTGGGAAATGACGATCGCATTCACATTATTGAACCGCTGGATGTTCTAGATTTCCACAACTTCCTGAGCCGTAGCTATCTAATTCTGACGGATTCGGGTGGAATTCAGGAGGAGGCTCCTTCTTTGGGTAAACCGGTTCTGGTTATGCGTGATACCACGGAGCGTCCGGAAGGTATTGCAGCAGGTACGCTGAAGTTGGTTGGCACGGAAGAAGAAACGATTTATAAAGAGTTCAGCCGTCTGCTTTCTGATAAAGATGAGTACGAGGCAATGAGTAAGGCAAGCAATCCGTATGGCGATGGACACGCCTGTGAGCGGATTGCGGATATTCTGTGTGAATAAACCGCGCTGGGCGCACATACAATCATCGTCGAAACATGGGGAGGAGCGTTCTGCATGAAAAAACAGTCATACCAACGCATCCTCGCTGTGCTGATCAGCCTGATGATTCTGCTGACGGCGGGTATGGCCATCGTCGGTGCTGGACTGCTGCAAACCCGCGAGGATTCGCCGGACATTCTGCCGGAAGCGACGGATACCGCGGATTCGGGCGATCTGCTGATGTCCTCCGACCTTGCACCCGACCCGGCAAAGTGGTTTCTGCCTTACGACGGAGATCTGACCGACGCGGACGGAAATCCGGTGCGCCTATCCGCCCTGCGCGGACAAACGACGATCCTGCTGTTCTGGTCAAGCTGGTGTCCGGACTGCCAGGTGTACTTGGCGGGCGACTTTGGGGCGGCGGTACAATCTGCACAAGCGGCGGGAGCGCAAGTCGTCCTTGTCTGCCGAGAGGGGATTCGCGGCGACACGCGCGAGAAGGCGGAAGCAGAATTGACGGAATGCGGCATTACAGGCATTCCGTTGTACATGGATGCGGACGCGGCGCTCTTTCACATGCTGGGACTGCGGAGCGTGCCGTCTCTGGCGGTTTTCGATTCGCAGGGGCAGTTGCTTCGCGCAACGGCGGATATGCCGAATGCGGATGAAATGGCGCAGCTGCTGGACGCGGTGCAGCGTCCGGCACAGCAGACAATCGCTTTTCTGAAACAGCTGATGCAGGCGGATGGGGCGATTCCATCCACCTATACGCTGTCCGGCGGCGCGGTTCATCCGGGCGATACCGTGCTTTCCGAGACGATGGGGCAGACCATGCTCTATGCGGCGCAAACGGAGGATACGGCGCTCTTCTCCGATGCCTGGCGTTATGTCCGTGACAAAATGACCGTCGGCGGCTTAACTGTCTGGCGGATTCAGGCAGGCGAAAAAGCGGCGGCTAATGCGTCGCTGGATGATTTGCGCATTCTCCGCGCGCTGATGGAAGCGGATGCGGTATGGGGCGGCTATGAGCGTGAAATCCGCGAACGGGCGGCGGCGCTGTACGCTGCCTGCGTGGTGGATGATGCGCTGGTCAGCTTCGCGAACGTCGATGGTTCGGGGCGCGGCGATAGTGTCACCCTGTGCTATCTGGATGTGCAGACGATGCGCGCCTTATCCGCCTATGATGTCCGATGGACAGCCGTCGCGAACCGCAGCGAAGCCATATTGACTGATTCGCGCGCGCTCATGAGCAGCGAACTCCCGCTCTACCGCGCCTCCTATACCCCGGCAAAGGATATGTTCAGCAATGCGGCGGCGCAGATGACCGAAGCGGCGCTGACAATCCTGCACGCGGCGCAAATCAGCGCGGCAGGGGAGCATGCGCTGGATTGGCTGGATGCGCAGCTTGGCGCAGGCGCAATTTATGCGCAGTACGATTGGATCGTATGCCGTCCTGGCACAGGTCGGTGCCGTCAGCGGGCGTACGGAGCTTGCGCGGCTGTCGCTGGCGAAGCTGGAGAATCGCCGCGTTGCGACGGGGACATTCGCGGGCGCTTATGGCAGCGTCAAAGGCGAAACATCCTATACATTTGATGAATTGGAAGCTCTTTTTGCGCTCATGGCCATGAAGCCGTAACGCAGGAAAGGAGAGTGCAGTGTGCGCGCGATTGCGTGGCTGATTGTGAAGCTCAGCGGCTTGTTTGTCAAGCTGTACCACCTGATTTTGAACGCCATCCGCCGGTTTGACCGCGCGATGCGCAAGCGCTACCGCCCCAAGCACCTTGCCCTGATGGTGGTGCTGGTGATTGCGATTACAGCGTCGATTACACTTTTTGTCCCGCCGTATCTGGGACTGTCCAACGACGGCAGCTTTGCCGCGGGCCGCAGCCAGGATACCGGCCTGACGATGCGCATTTCCAACATGACGCTGGCCGAAAAGGGCCTGCCCGCCACACGGCAGCAGATCACCGACAACCTGTTTGCGGCGCTGCAAAGGCTGGACTACGTCCCGGCCACCGTGACGATGCCCGGCGACCCGGCGTTTGAGCCGGGGGACCGCGTGGCGCTGCCGATGGAGGACGGCACTGCGCCCGAGATGCTCGTGACGCATTTCGTCTGGCGCTACCGCGGGCGGCAGACCTTAAAGGGCGTGGGCCGCAACCCTTACTTAGGCGGCACAACGGACGGCGCGACGGAAAAAGCGCTGCGCCGCTTACAGAACAGCGCCGAGAGCAAGCGGATCGTGTATTACAGCTTCACGAACCCGGCGGAGCTGGCGGTGCAGACCGTGGAGACGCCCGCCGTGGCAATTGCCTTCACGGCGGTGGAGGAGACGAGCGCTATGTTCCTGGCGCAGCTGCTGCTGGACGCAGCGCCCGACACCGGCAAGGTACTGACGCTGACTGTGCGGTACTATATAAACGACGTGCCGGTGGAAAATTTTGCGCCACAGCAGCGGCTGGAGACGGGCGCACACACGCTGGCGCTGTTCTACCCGTTTGCGTTGGTGGAGGCCGGGACGGTCACGCGGCTGTCGGTGCGGCTGGTCTGCGCGGGCGGCACGGTGAAGATCGCGCCCTACGGCATCAAGGCCACCGTGACCGGGCAGGGCATGGCAAGCGAGACGCCGTGGGACGGCACGCTGGAATGTGAGGAGACACTGCTGCCGATTGCAATAAAAGCACGCAGCATCGATGTATAAAACGAAGGGAGCGGATGCAATGACCCTGCACGGTCATACGCGCATTGAACTGACCGATGTGCACACCGGCGCGGTGGAGGTGGTGGAGAGCGATAATCTTATCACCAACGCAGTGTCGGATATTTTTAACGGCTACGGCGGCAGCCTGAACAAGGCCATGCTGCTGTGGCGCGGCGACCAAGGGTACACGAATGCCCCGAAGGATCTGGTGACGATGTTTTACGGCGGCCTGCTGCTGTACGACACGCCGCTGGGCAGCGACCCGGCCACAGTGTTTGCCCCGGCGGGCGCGGGCGTTGTGGGCACGGCAATGGCCGGGCAGGTCAACGCGACCAAAAACACGGTGCGCGGCAGCGCCAACCTGACCGAGACGAAGATCGACCCGTGGAGCGGCGTCGTGACCTACGTCTATGAGTTCGCGACGAGCCAGGCCAACGGCGTCATCGGCTCGGTCTGCCTGACCCACCCGATGGGTGCGTACTACTCCGAGATGATCGACGCGCCGGACGCGGCCGCCTGCAACGCGGACCGGCTCGGCTTTGGCGGGGCGCTGGGCGGTGACCAGCTGCTGACGGGCCTTTTGGCCAAAACGACCTACCCCACCGACGAGAAGGGCGTGCTGCTCTACGCCGACCCCGAGGCGGACGAGGCCGTGGCCGGGTATCTGAACGCCGACGAGGGCGTGCTGGAGCTGCGCCATCATGCGCTGGGGCTGAAAACGCTGGACCTGTTCCGCCGCGACCCCACCGGCCTGTGGGACAGCCTGCAGAGCACCGACACGCTGAATGTAGGGGACTTTTTGCAGGTGGATTCCTCCGCCGGGGAGGACTACTGCCGCATCTGCTTTGACGCGGAGGCGGATAAAATCTATCTGGTGTCTGCGCCGGAGGTTGACTACATTGACGCAATGGGCGTTGTAAAAATACGTGAGTACGACAGAAAAACGCTGGCGGCAAAGGACTACACCGTGCCGAACAACACCGGCGTTGATCTGCAGTCCTTCATCAGCGAGAATCGCGGCACGCCGCTGAACGGCACGGTCTACGGCGGCAGCCTTTACATGGTCCAGGACCAGGCTGAGCAGATCTATCGCTTTCCGCTGGCTGACCCCACCGATGTGCAGGCCGTGACGATGCACGGCGACGACATGGCGTACCTGTCCGACGCCCACGACGGGCGGCTGTACTGCTACTACCGCACCCGCGCCGTGGTGCTGAACACCGGGAAGAACGAGCTGTTCTCCTGCGAGGCGGCGGGCTACGACAACACGACGTCGGGCTTTTCCACAACAGCGCCGGTGCTGGGCGAGCCGCTGACGCCGCTGCGCCGCTACTACGGCGACAGCCGCATCCGTACCGAGCGTGTGCTGCGGGCAAACTATCTGGCGACGATCAACGACCTGCCGAAGTCGGTGGAAAAGACCGCCGACAAGACGATGAAGGTCATCTACACCCTGCGCAGAGGAGGCTGAGGATGCAGCAGACAGGAATTTTTGCGGGCCGCACCGAGGTGCGCTGCCCCTACGCCCGCTGGGGCTGGACCCGCGGCGGGGGTAAGGTCTGGCACGGCGGGCTTGACCTGGCCGGGCTGGACGACGCGACGATCCGAATGCCCTACTATAAAGGCAAGCGCATCACGGGCCGCGTGACCCGGGCGCGTATCGTCACGGACAGGCGCGACAAGACCTGGGAGTGGGGCTATTATGTCTGTGTTCAGCTGGACCGCGGGCAGACGCCCGACGCCGTGAACTTTTTGTATTTTGCCCACTGTGCGTCGCTTCTGGTCAAGGCCGGGCAGCGCGTGGCAAGCGGGGACGCGCTGGCTGTCATGGGCAATACCGGCAATGCGGCGCTGGCCGACCCGCCGTACAGGCACTGCCACCTGGAGGTGCGCGCCGCAGCGGGCGGCATTGGACTGGACCCGACGGTGTATGCGGGGTGCGAGAACGCTGTCGGTGTGTACGGCGCGGCGGGAAGGATGCAGGTCATCACGGTGGGGCCGGTCACCCAGGGCGATGCGGACGCGGTTTTGGAAGTCTGCCGGGCCCGCGGGCTGGTGGATGCCGGACTGTACAGAAGCGAATGGAGGGATGCTTAATGGAAAAACGAAATCTGTTTGTCAGCGGCAAGGCCGTTGTGGCGGCGGTGTGCGGGGCGTTCACGGCAGCGTTCGGCTGGCTGGGCTGGCTTGTTGTGGCGTGGGCCGCCTGCATGGCGCTGGACTGGGTCAGCGGCAGCGCCGCCGCGGCCAGCAG
>OOCM01000845.1_pt1 | contig 27461 bp, 27 predicted proteins | sample 1671111 | NCBI WGS metagenome assembly OOCM01 (sample SAMN06348123, study PRJEB24527) | human gut metagenome | biome: human gut; feature: ankylosing spondylitis patient; material: feces | host: Homo sapiens | place: China | collected 2015-10 | reverse complement strand
TCATCAACGGCGGCGCGCATGCTCCCAACAACCTGGACATCCAGGAATTCATGATCATGCCCGTGGGCGCCAAGACCTTTGCCGACGCTCTGCGCATCGGCGCCGAAGTCTTCCACACCCTCAAGAGCATTCTTGCCAAGGACGGCCATGTCACCTCCGTGGGCGATGAAGGCGGCTTTGCTCCCAACCTCAAGAGCCACGACGAAGCCTTCAGCTACCTCATCAAGGCCATCGAAGCCGCCGGTTACATTCCCGGCGCCGAAGTGGCTCTCGGCATCGACGCCGCTTCCTCCGAATTCTACAAGGACGGCAAGTACGTCATCGCCGGCGAAGGCCTCGAACTCACCAGCGAACAGATGGTGGACTGGCTGGAAGACTTCACCGAACGCTATCCGCTCATTTCCATTGAAGACGGCATGGCTGAAAACGACCGCGAAGGCTGGAAGCTGCTTACCGACCGCCTCGGCGATCACATCCAGCTCGTGGGCGACGACCTGTTCGTCACCAACCCCGACATTCTGGCTGAAGGCATCGAAGACGGTCTTGCCAACGCCGTGCTCATCAAGGTGAACCAGATCGGCACCCTGACCGAAACCCTCGATACCATCGAAATCGCCAAGAACGCCGGTTATGCCACCATCGTGTCCCACCGTTCCGGCGAAACCGAAGATACCTTCATCGCCGATCTCGCCGTGGGCACCAACTCCGGTCAGATCAAGACCGGCTCCGCCAGCCGTTCCGACCGTATAGCCAAGTACAACCAGCTCCTCCGCATCGAGGAAGAGCTCGGCGACGTCAGCTTCTTCTTCGGCCCCATCCTCGCCGACAACTACGGCCTCACTCAGGCTGAAGACGAAGAATAGCAACCGTGCGGGGAGGCTTTCCTCCCCGCTTTCCTTCCCTTACGCGACCGGTTTCCGGTCTTTTCCGGCCTCTCCCGCAGGCCTCCGTCATTTCTTGCCGTCTGGCGGCGTCGACCGCCTTTTCCGGGAGAAATAAGGATTACATCATGAGCCGATTTCTGCGGATCTTCTTCTGTGCCTTTCTTGTTCTGGGACTCTTTGTTCAGAACGGTCGGGCTGCCGATATTTCCTCCGTCGTGACCAGCATGCAGGCCGCCTACGCCTCCATGCAGAGCTTTCGTGCCGATTTCACGCAGCAGCTTCTGCAGCGCGAGAGCGGCGTTGTGGAAGAGCGCCACGGCGTGATCACGTTCAAAAAGCCCCTGCTCGTCCGCTGGGAAACCGCTGCTCCCCATGCCGAACTTCTCATGGTTACGGACAGGGAAATCTGGAACTACCTGCCCGACGAGGAGCTGGCCTACCGTTATTCCCGTGAACTGGCCGAAGATTCCCGTTCTCTCATCCAGGTCATCACCGGGCAGAGCGCTCTTTCCCGCGATTTCGATCTGGAGCCCTCCCAGGCTCCGGAAGACGGCAAGCTCATCCATCTTCTGCTCTACCCCAAGGAACCCACTACGGAACTGACCGAAGCCCAGCTCTGGATCGATCCCGACACGTCGCTTATCCGCCGCGCCATGGTCATGGACTTCTACGGCAATACCAACACGATAGAGCTGAAGAACCTGAAGCCCGACGTTTCCGTTTCCGCCAAGGACTTCACCTTTACGCCTCCTTCGGGCACGGAAGTGGAAGACCATGTGGAAGCGCAGCACCCCGTGTCGAGGCCTCTTCTGAACTGACGACATAAGGTACTGTGAGGCGGCTTCCGCCTTCGTTTTTAGGGGAGCTTTCTCCGCGGCAATCCTTCCGCGGGGACTGGACTATCCTGATAATTAAAGCTACATAGACTTTTCGCATGGAACAGCAGCACGGCATACTGGTACTGAACAAGCCCAAGGGGCTTTCTTCCGCGCAGACCATTGCGCGCATCAAGCGTCTCGGGCAGAAGAAAATCGGCCATGCAGGAACCCTCGATCCCATGGCCACGGGTGTGCTGCTTGTTCTTCTCGGCCACGCCACCAAGCTTTCCGGCTACCTTTTGGAAGGCGGCGTGAAAACCTACGGCGGAACGCTGCGTCTGGGCGTGACCACCGATACCTGGGATGCCGAAGGTTCCATTGTTTCCGAAACGAAGCTGACGGAGGAGGATCTTCTCCCCGGCTCCGCGCTTGAAGAGGCTGCCCGTCGTGAAGTGGCGGCCTGGCTGGATGTGACGGAACAGCCCGTTCCGCCCTATTCCGCCGCAAAGCACCAGGGACAGCCCTTGTACAAGCTGGCCCGTGCCGGCATGGAAGTGCCGGTCAAGGTGAAAAGCATACATGTTTCGTACGCCGATGTTCAATGGGTGAACATGCCGGACGTACGATTCCGGGTAACGTGCAGTTCCGGTTCCTACATACGGTCCCTGGCCCACAGCTTGGGGATTCGACTTGGGTGCGGAGCCATGCTCACGGAACTGACCCGGGAATACAGCCATCCGTTCGGACTGGACGTCGCTCACACGCTGGACGAGGTCCTTGCCGAGCCCGAAAGGCTGCCGGAATGGATCATGCCTATCAGTGCCGCCCTGCCCGGCTGGAAGAATATTTCCGTCGGCAAAGTGCAGGAAGCGAATCTGAGAAACGGCATCGCCGTTCCCCATCTGCCGGAATTCGGTTCTTTCGAATCCGGTGAACGCGCCGTCATACTGGCGCAGGATGGCTCGCCTCTGGCTCTGGCAGAAGCCCGCATGGACAGGGATCGTCCTGTCTGGGCAGTACTTCGGGGGCTTTTTACCCACTAACCTCTGACGAATGTCAGAGAGGAGGATACCGCTGTGGCTATGGATTCCGCTCAGAAGCAGGCCGTCATCGCTCAGTTCGCCAAGCACGAAGGCGACACCGGCTCCGCTGAAGTTCAGATCGCCCTTCTTACCGCCCGCATCAACGGCCTCGCCGGCCACTTCAAGGCCAACAAGAAGGACTTCCACTCCCGTACCGGCCTGCTCAAGCTGGTCGGCCAGCGTCGCAAGATGCTGAACTACCTGAAGAAGACCGACATTCAGAGCTACCGTGCCCTGATCGAAAAGCTCGGTCTGCGCAAGTAGTCGGAAACGATCCGGAAACAAGGGGGAGCGGAAGCGATTCCGCTCCCCCATCCTGCAAGAAAGGGGCACTGCCCCTCAACCTCAACGCGAGGAAGGAGCATCCGCGAACAGAGGCGAAGCTTTCGTCTTTCTTCACGGAGTCTCCTTCCAGGAGTAACCATTATGGGTCTGCTCAACAGTACTCGTGTGTCCGCCACCGTGGGCGGCAAGGAAATCATTCTGGAAACGGGCCGTGTGGCCCGTCAGGCCAATGGCGCCATCTGGATTCAGTGCGGCGGCACCGTGGCTCTCGTCACCGTTTGCGAAGCTCAGCTCGACACCCCTAAGGACTTCTTCCCCCTTACCGTGGAATACGCCGAACGCATGTATGCCGCCGGCCGCATTCCCGGCAACTTCTTCCGTCGTGAAATCGGCCGTCCCAGCGACCATGAAACCCTCGTGGCCCGCCTCATCGACCGTCCCATCCGTCCGCTCTTCCCCAAGGGCTACGGCAATGAAGTGCAGGTGCTTGCCACCGTCATTTCCGCCGACGGCGAAAACGATCCCGACGTGCTCTGCATCACCGCAGCTTCCGCCGCCACCTGCATTTCCAGCATTCCCTTCGCCGGACCCGTCGCCGGCGCCCGTCTCGGCCGCGTGGACGGTCAGTTCGTGCTGAACCCCACCAATGAAGAGCTGAAGCGCTCCGACATGGACATCGTGCTCGCCGCTTCCCGCGACGCCGTGGTCATGGTGGAAGGCGAAGCCAAGCTCGTCAAGGAACAGGATCTCATCGACGGCCTCAACTGGGCTCACAAGGCCATTCAGCCCCTCATCGACGCTCAGGAAGAGCTCGTGAAGCTGGTCGGCAAGCCCAAGACCGAATTCGTGCCCAAGCAGGACGATCCCGAACTCTTTGCCTATGTGGAAGAGCTGGCCATCAAGTCCGGCATGGAAGACGCGCTGCGCACCACCGACAAGCTGCTGAGAAAGGATGCCCGCAAGGCCGTCAAGGACAAGGTGAAGGCCCTCATGGCCACCGACGAACACTATGCCGACGATCCCGTTGCGCAGGCTGCCATCGGCGAAGTTCTGGAGCATCTGGAAAAGAAGCTCGTCCGCCAGAGAGTCATCAACGAAGGCACCCGTATCGACAACCGCGATACCAAGACCGTTCGTCCCATTGAAATCGAAGCTTCCGTGCTTCCCCGCGCTCACGGCTCCGTCATCTTCGCCCGCGGCGAAACCAAGACCATTGCCGTCACCACGCTGGGCAGCTCTTCCGACGAACAGAAGGTCGATACCCTGAACGGCGACGAAAGCAAGCGCTTCATGCTGCACTACAACTTCCCGCCCTTCACCGTGGGCGAAGTGAAGTCCGTGCGTGTGTCCCGCCGCGAAATCGGTCACGGTCACCTTGCCGAACGCGCCCTCAAGGCCGTGCTGCCTTCTGCCGAAACGTTCCCCTACACCATCCGCGTGGTGTCCGATACCGTGGAATCCAACGGCTCCTCTTCCATGGCTGCCGTGTGCGGCGGCTGCCTCTCCCTCATGGATGCCGGCGTGCCGATCAGCGCTCCCGTGGCCGGCGTGGCCATGGGCCTCATCAAGGACGGCGACACCTATACCGTTCTGACCGACATCCTCGGTGACGAAGACGCTCTCGGCGATATGGACTTCAAGATCGCCGGTACTGCCGAAGGCATCAGCGCCATTCAGATGGACATCAAGATCAACGGTCTGCCCACCGAAGTCATGGCCCGCGCCATGGAACAGGCCCGCGTGGCCCGTCTGCACATTCTCGGCGTCATGGCCGAAGCCATGCCCGCCGTGCGCGAACTTTCTCCCTATGCTCCCCAGCATGAGGAAGTGTTCGTGAATCCCGAGATCATCCGCATGATCATCGGCCCTGGCGGAAAGAACATCAAGGCCATCACTTCCGCGACCGGCGCCGCCATCGACATCGAGGATTCCGGCCGCATCACCATCTTCGCTCCCACGCAGAAGGCCATGCAGGCCGCCAAGGAAATGGTGCTCTACTACGACCAGCATGCGGAACTCGGCAAGAACTACAATGCCAAGGTGAAGCGCATTCTGGAAATCGGCGCCATCGTGGAAATTCTGCCCAACCTCGAAGCTCTGGTGCACATTTCCCAGCTCGACACCAACCGCGTGGAAAAGACCGAGGATGTGGCGCATCTGGGCGAAGACATGATGGTCAAGGTCATTGAGATCAACGGCGACCGCATCCGTGCCAGCCGCAAGGCCGTGCTGCTGGAAGCTCAGGGCATCGAATGGAAGCCCGAAGATACCGCTCGTCCTGCCCGTCGCGAACGCGGCGAGCGTGGAGAACGCGGGGAAGGCGAACGTCGTGATCGTCGCGGTGAACGCCGTGAGCGCAGCGATCGTCCCCGTCGCGAACATAAGGAAGACTGATAAGGTGCGGGGAAGTGTTCTTCCCCGCGCTTCATGATGCATACAGGGCCGCCGTCCGATTACGGACGGCGGCCCTGTTGTTTTTAAGCAAAAGCACGTTGTTCCGGCCACGAGGTGGGGCAGTCGGGGCTTTTTGAGGCGTGCTTTGTGTTTTTTTGGGGGGAAAACGGCGTTGCCGGGCGCAAGACGCGAGTGCGGAAAGCGCCTCAGAGCATGTTCACGGGGTCGAGATCCAGCGAGATGCGCATGTCGTGCGGGAGGGTTCCGGCGTCGCGCAGCGCCAGCGCATAGGCGAGCCGGATATGCTGCCAGGTATCGGCCTTCATGAGGCACTGGAAGCGCATTCTGCCCTGAATGCGGGCCAGAGGGGCCGGGGCGGGACCGAGCACGGTAAGGCCGAGTTCACGGGCATGCTTCCGCAGCGAGGCGGCAAAGGTATTTACATGGTTCAGCCCGTCCTTCCAGTCCCAGGGGTAGGAAAGGCGGATAAGCGCAAGCTTGACGAAGGGCGGATAGCGGCGCTGTTTGCGCAGCGCTATCTCATGCTCGTAGAAGCCCTCGTAGTCGCCGGTCTGCACGAATTTCCAGCAGTAATGACCGATGTCCCTCGTCTGAATGAGAACGCGCCCCGGTTTTTCTCCTCGTCCGGCGCGGCCCGAGGACTGGACCAGCAGCTGGAAGGTGCGTTCCGCCGAACGGTAGTCGGGCATATTCAGGCCCATGTCGCCGTCGGCCACGACGGCAAGAGTGACGTTGGGGAAGTGATGCCCCTTGGAGAGCATCTGCGTGCCTACAAGCACCTGTGCCTCCTGCCTGGCAAAGGCGGAAAGAATTTCCTCCATCCGGCCCGGACGGCTGGTGCTGTCGCGGTCGAGGCGAAGCACGCGTCCGCCGGGGGGCAGCGCTCCGGCAAGTTCCTCGCCTGCCAGACTTTCTTCAAGCTTTTCAGTGCCTTCGCCCATCGGCAGAAAGTTCAGACCGCCGCATTTTTCGCAGGGCGAGGGAAAAGGGCGGGTATGTCCGCAGTAATGGCAGACCAGCTGCTCGCGTTTCTTGTGATAGGTAAGCGCGATGTCGCAGTTGGGGCATTTGGCCACGGCGCCGCAGTTCAGACAGTACATGAGCGGCGCATAGCCTCTGCGGTTGAGCAGCACCACGGCCTGCTCGCCGCGCTGCACCGTTTCCCGCAGGGCCTCCACGGCCCGGGGAGAAAGCAGACGCGAGGCGGGCTGTTCCCGGATGTCCACCAGTTCTACGGTGGGAAGCGTGCCGCCTCCCGCCCGCTGCGTCAGCCGGGAAAGCGGAAAGAGGCCTTCCTTCGCCGCGTGGAAGGTTTTTATGTCGGGCGTGGCCGATCCCAGCACCAGAAGGGCTTTATGCCGTCTGGCGCGTTCCCAGGCCACTTCCTTGGCCTGATAGGGAAGCCGGTCTTCCTGCTTGAAGGATCCGTCGTGTTCTTCGTCGAGCACGATGGCGCCGAGCGGCGGCACGGGCAGAAACAGCGCCGAGCGTGTTCCGATGATGATGCAGGGATCGCGCCGGGCGGCAAGTCGGCGGAAGGTCTTTTCCCGCTGCTGCTGGCTCTGGTACCCGTGATAGAAAAAGATGGGCGTACCCGGAAAGCGTTGCTCGGCGTCTCTTCTGAGCTTGAGGGCAATGGCCACTTCCGGGGCCAGAATGAGGGCGGAGCGGCCGCGGGAAAGACAGGCGTGGGCCAGTTCCAGGTAGACGGCCGTCTTGCCGCTGCCCGTGATGCCGAAAAGAAGATGTGCGAAGGGGCGTTTTTCTCCTCCGGCGAGAAGATCCATTTCCCGGCAGTACTCGTCCAGCGTCGCCTGCTGCTCTTCCGTCAGCTGAAAGGGCGGCTCCGGCGGGGGAAGAAGGGATTCGCCGGGTTCGCACTCCTCCTCTTCGGCTCCGGCCGGACGCAGTTCCACCAGCTTGTTTTTGACAAGCGCCGTCAGGGCGGGCGTGGAGTCCGGAAGTGCGTCGTGCAGCTTTCTGCGCGAGGATACGCCGTTCTGCAGCAGCCATTCGAGCACTTCGCGCTGCTTGACGGCGTTGGGGCGCACAGGCCAGGGCGGATCGCAGGTCAGCGCGCACAGCTCGCCTGCGGCGGCATCTTCGGCCAGCATGAGAAGTTCCGCCCTGCCCGCCATGAAATCCGACGCAAGCGATAAGCGCTCCGCGTCAGGCATGGCGGGGATGTCGCGCAGCGCAAAAAGTTTCGGCTTCTGCCCTTTGCCGTCGAGGTCCGGAAGGTAGCGTCGTACCCGGATGCGGGCGGTCACGCGCAGGCCCTGCGGAAGAAGGTTGCCCAGAATGCGCCCGGGGGAGGAATACTGGCGCGCCGCGAGCTGCTCCACGGTATCCATGTAGTCCTGCGGCAGAAGCGCCGTCAGTTCCAGCGGCCAGGTGAGGGGACGCAGCGTGATGTCCCCGTGCTTTTTCATGCTGTGCTGCCCGGCGGAGCCGCCTTTGAGCGCGTTTTCGTCGTCATCGGCAAAAACGCCCGTGATCACGCCCGCGCGTATGGCTCCGTTGCCCAGGGGCACGGCCACGCGCATGCCGACCTGCCACGCAACGCCCGGAAATTCTTCCGGCGTGAGGTAGCTCAGCGTGGCATAGGGAGGCGTGCATATGGCGACATGGCAGATCATGTTCCCTGTCCTATCCGAAGCGGAAACGACAGGCAAGAGCGGAGAAAGGCATCCGACTCTTCCTGTCGTTTCGGCAAAAGCAAGTCATGGGAAACGGCAATCAGCCCTTGAAGACGAAGAACGCCCCTGCCACGATGAGCGCAAAGCCCACGGCATGGTTCCAGGTGAGGCTTTCTCCCAGATAGACCGTGGAGAAGATGCCGAAAATGGTCAGGGAAATGACTTCCTGAATGGTTTTGAGCTCGGCTGCGGAAAAATAGCCGTATCCCACGCGGTTTGCGGGAACCTGCAGGCAGTATTCAAAGAAGGCGATGCCCCAGCTGACGAGAATGGCGCCGATGAAGGTGAGGGAGTGATGACGCAGATGCCCGTACCAGGCATAGGTCATGAAGATGTTGGAACCGATGAGCAGAATCACGGTGATGAGGGGAACGGGAAGATGCAGCGTCATGGCGACCTCACCGAAGATGTTCGAGTCGGAGTGAAAAAAAGAAAGGGGAGCGCACTCCCCTTTTCATGATATGTGTCCGGATGGAAAAGGTCCGGTTTACAGATCGAATTCCTTATGCAGCACGTTGACCGCAAGTTCCAGATCCGCTTCGTCCACGAGGCAGGAGATCTTCACTTCCGAGGTGCTGATCATGAGCAGGTTGATGCCCGCCTTGTACAGCGCGTCGAAGGCGCGGCTGGCGGCGCCGCTGTGATTGCGCATGCCCACGCCCACCACGGAAACCTTGGCGATGTTGGAGGAGTGTTCGATGCTGCTGCAGGAAGGCGCGGCCTTTTCCAGCACTTCCAGCGTGCGCTTCAGGTCCTTGCGGGACACGGTGAAGGCCATGTCGGTCACGCCGTCGCGGCTGGCGGTCTGGATGATCATGTCCACCACGATGCCGGCGTTGCCCAGAGGACTGAAGATGCCGGCCGCAGAACCGGGTCTGTCATGCACGTCACGGAGCGTGACTCTGGCCTGATCCTTATCGAAAGCGATGCCCGAAACGAGCACGGACTCCATCATGATGTCCTCCTTGGTGACCAGCGTGCCCGGATCATTCGAGAAGGTGGAACGCACCCGGACTGGAACATTATATTTTTCAGCGATTTCTACGGAACGGATTTGCAGAACCTTGGCGCCCATGGAGGCCATTTCCAGCATCTCGTCATAGCTGATGCGGTCCATCTTGTGGGCGTCCTTGCACATGCGCGGATCGGTGGTATAGACGCCGTCCACGTCGGTATAGATGTCGCAGCGGGTCCCGTCGCCGAGAGCGGCTGCAACAGCAACGGCGGAAGTATCCGAGCCGCCGCGGCCGAGCGTCGTGAGACGCATGTCGGGCGTGCGTCCCTGGAAACCGGCCATGACCACGACGTCGTAGGTCTGGAAGGCTTCCCGGATGGTGTCGGCACTGATGGTGTCGATTCTGGCGCTTCCGAAAGCGTCGTCGGTGATGACGGGAAGCTGGAAGCCGAGGAAGGAACGGGCCTTCACGCCCGTATCATGCAGGAGCATGGAAAACAGAGCCACCGATTCCTGTTCGCCGGTAGTGAGCAGCACGTCGAGCTCAGCGGGATCGGGTTCGTCCGACCACTGATAGGCTCTTTCCAGCAGACTGTTGGTCTGGCCGTAACGGGCGGAGAGGACCACCACTACCTTGTAGCCCTCCTCAAGAGCGGCGAGCACCTTGGTGCGCACCTTTTTCATGCACTCCAGGTCGGCGACGGAGGAACCTCCGAATTTCTGCACAAGAATACGCATAGGACATCCTGAAAAAAGGAGATAAGGAACGGTTAAGCCTCATCCACAGGCAGGAAACGCTGTTCGAGTCTGGGGGTCAGTTCACGCAGAACGGCATAGGCGCTTTCTCCGTGGGCTTCGATCGTTGCCAGCCGGAAAGTCTGGCATGATTCCTCAGTCTTGTCCAGAGGTTTTGCCCCATCTCCCTGCACGGGAGTCAGATGAATGTCGAGTCTTTCCGGCGCATAGCGGTCTGCAGCCAGATACTGGGGCCACTCGAGGATGAGAAAAGGATTGCCCTCCTCCAGCATTTCCTCCATTTCCTCGGGGAGCGTGGCCCCTTCGGAAAGGCGGTAGAGATCGGCATGAAGCACTTCGGGACTGGTCGGATAGACATTGCAGAGCGTGAAGCTGGGACTGGCCACCTCGGCATGGTCGCCGCCGGGAAGCGCAGATACGAAGCCCCGGGTGAAGGTTGTCTTGCCGCCGCCGAGATCGGCGAAAAGGTAGAGATTGCGCACGGAGGAGGCGCTCATGCTCCGGGCCAGCATGCGGCCCAGTTCCATGGTATCTTCAGGGCTGTTCAGAAGGAAAGGCATATATCCCCCTTGCAGGGTTCGCCTGCCGAGGCGAGCACGCCGGGCAGGGCATCGGCTATGTCATGCGGGCCGTTGCCGCGCATGGGAAAGTCCCGGGAAAGACGCATGCCGGCAAGGGCATGGATCCATACGCCGAGCGTTGCGGCCAGATCGGAGGCGTGGCCGCGGGCAATGAGCGCTCCGGTAAGCCCGGCGAGCACGTCGCCCGAACCGGCAACGGCGAGCTGCGGCACGCGCCAGGGTGAAATGACGGAAGGTTTGCCCGGAGCGGCGATGAGCGTGCCCTCCCCCTTGAGCACCCATACGGCCGGGGCAAGATCGGCCAGACCGCGCAGCGCGGCAAATCGGTCCGCCTGTACGGCGGCGGTACTGATACCGAGGAGCGTGGCCGCTTCTCCCGGGTGCGGTGTGAGCACGTCGCAGGGGCGCAGGAGGGAGAGAAGATCCTCTCGTCCGGCCAGAGCAAAGAGGGCGTCGGCATCCAGCACCATGGGCGGCCGATCCGGCAGATGCAGCAGCGCTTCGGTGAAGGCGGCGGCGCCTTTGTCGCGCCCCAGTCCCGGTCCGAAGACGACGGCTCCGAATCCGGGCAGCGCGTCGGAAAGCATGGCGGCGTCTTCAGCTCCCCAGCTTTCGTTTCCGGCATGGTGGGAGAGCGCATGAAGCGTGAGCGCGGGCATGGAAAGGCGGGCGGCGTGAAGAACTTCTTCCGGCCCGGCCAGCATGACGAGTCCCGCTCCGGCCCGAAGCGCCGCCCAGGCGGCAAGGCATGGCGCGCCCGTATAGGCGGGGCAGCCTCCTATGACCAGCACCCGGCCTGCGGCTCCCTTGTGGGCCGGGCCCTGCGTCGCTTCTTGCCGCGGGCTGTCCAGATGCTGAAGAACAGGGGCAGATACCTCATGCTCCAGCGTGTAGGGAGCTCCTCTGTCGGTCGTTTGACGGAAAGGCAGCCAGGTGCGGAACGACGGCGGATTCTGTTCCTGTACGGCTCTCGGCATGCCTATGGGGCGCACGTCGAGCACGCCGGTGAAGGCGGATGCTTCCGGCAGAAGCAGACCGGGCTTTGCGGCCTGAAAGGTGACCGTCACATGGGCGCGCACGGCATCAGGCGAAGGACGGCCCGTGCGGGCCGACAGTCCGGAAGGAATGTCGAGCGCCAGAACGAGCCGGGCTCTGAGTCCGTTCAGCTTTTTCACGAGTCTCGCTTCCCGTTCCCTCAGCTCACCGTGAAAACCGGTGCCGAGAAGACCGTCCACCACGATGTCGGGAAAATCCGGGATGTCGGCATCGCCGTTTTCCCAGGCGTCGGAGGAAAAAACGGGCACGCCGAGAGAGACGGCCACGTTCAGCCAGTGACCGGCGGCTCCGCGGTATTCTTCGGACTTTCTGGTGCGGAGAACGACGGGCTTTGCTCCGGCGTCCAGAAGATGACGGGCCAGGCAGAAGGCGTCTCCGCCGTTGTTGCCGCCGCCGGCGAGCAGAAGCACCGGGGCATCTGCCAGAGACAGCCCCCGTTCGGAAGCCTGTCTGCGCAGAGAGTCCGCTGCGGCACGTGCCGCGTTTTCCATGAGGGTTTCTTCGGAAATTCCCGCAGCTATGGCGGCAGCGTCCCAGCGGGCCATTTCCTCCGGAGCGGGTACGGGAACGAACATTGCTTTTCTCCTGTTTGCGGCCTTTGCCGTGCAGGCGGCGAAGGCCGGAAGTCTTCAGGATTCGAGGATGACCACGGCTCCAGCCATGTCGCGTTCATGGGAAATGGAAACGTGCACGGCGCGCACGTTCATGGCGGCGGCTCTCGCGGCGGCCTGTCCGTGCAGGCGAAGTTCCGGTCTGCCCGAGGCGTGCGTGAGAATTTCCACGTCGTGCATGCCTATGCCGTGGGCAAAGCCGGTGCCGAGCGCCTTGACGGCCGCTTCCTTGGCGGCAAAGCGTCCGGCTACATAGGCGGTTTTACCGGCGGCCGCCTCGGGAAGTACCTCCCGTTCCTTTTCCGTGAGCACGCGGGCGAGAAAGCGCTCGCCGTAGCGTTCGAGCAGCGCCCTGATGCGCGGCAGAGCCGCAAGATCGAATCCTGTACCTTGAATCATAAGCGTCAGTGAAGAATGTTCCAGAGCATTTCACAGGCCGTCACATACAGAAAGACGGCAAAGAAGCGCCGAAGCGTGGGGACCGGCAGCGTATGGGCGAGCTTTGCGCCGAGCGGCGCGAAAAAAATGCTGGAGCAGGCGATGCCGAGCGTGGCGGGAATGTTCACATAGCCGAGGCTCCATGCCGGGAGCAGTGGATCCGACCAGCCCACGATGATGAAGCCGATGGTTCCGGCAATGGCGATGGGCCAGCTTATGGCCGCGGACGTTCCCACGGCCTTCCGCATTTCCACTCCGCACCAGCGCAGAAAAGGAACGGACATGCTGCCGCCCCCGAGTCCCACGAGGCTGGATACGCCGCCGATGGTGAATCCTGCCGCGGCAAGCACTCCCCTGCCCGGCATGGAGCTGCGCGGATGCGGATAGAAGTCGAAGAGCATCTGCGTGGCGATGCAGAGAAGAAAGACCACGAAGAAGCCCCGGAGTCCGCCTGTGGACATGCGGGAGGCCAGCCATGCCGCGCAGAACGTGCCGAACACGATGGCGGGGGCAAGGCCCAGCACATATTTCCAGAGAACGCCTCCCCTTCTGGCATGGGAGCGGGTGCTGGATACGGCCGTGAAGAGAATGCTGGAGAGCGATGTGCCCACGGCAAGATGCATGATGAGTTCCGGAGGAATGTTTCCCTGAAGCCGGAAGATCATGTTCAGAAGCGGCACCACCACGAGTCCGCCTCCTATTCCGATGAGACCGGAAAGGAAACCGGCAACGGCTCCGCAGAGCAGATAAAGAATGATGATGGTCATAGCAGGAGCCTGAGCAGCACGGATGCAGGTACGGCGGCCGGACCTCCGAATCCGAAAAGGGTCAGGAAAAGGAGCGTGAACATGCTGCTGGAGAAGGTTTTCCGGCGCGTCAGGCCCGGAAAGAACGTGCGGCCGGTCCGGCGAACCGGACCGGCCTGAAGAACTAGGCCAGGATGTCGGCGCTGATGGACGCGATGTCCGCGCAGCCGGTCAGGGCCATGGCCGAGGTGAGCTGACCCTTGATGTCGGCCACATAGGAGGCCACACCCTCGGTCTGACCGCCGACGGCGGCCACGGAGAAGGGACGGCCGATGAGCACGGCTTTGGCGCCGAGCGCGAGCAGCTTGAGCACGTCCGTACCGGAACGTACGCCGCCGTCGGCCAGCACGGGAATTCTGTCGCCTACGGCCGCAGCAATGCCGGGCAGCACGTCGGCGCCGCCGGGAGTGCCGTCGAGCACGCGTCCGCCGTGGTTGGACACCACGATGGCGTCCACGCCGGAGTCGATGGCGATGCGGGCGTCGGCCACGGTCATCACGCCCTTGATCATGAACTTCGCGCCGCGTTCATGCACGAAACGGGCGATTTCCGCCAGCTCTTCCGCGCTCTTGGGCGAAACGGGGCGTCCCTGCAGGCGCAGCGTCACAAGACCTGCGGCGTCCACGTCCATGCCGACCACGGGACAGCCGGTGGCCGTTGCCGCTTCCAGTCTGTTCCACAGAAAATCGCCTTCCCACGGCTTGATGAAGGGAATGCCCCAGCCGTCGGCCTTGCGGATGGCTGCAAAGGCGCAGTCCGTGATGAGGGAACCAACGCCGTCGCCGCCGCAGCCGATGATGCCCGCCTGTTTGGAGCCGCAGATGACGGCTTCGGCATAGGCGGCTTCGTCCACGGGATTCTGAGAGGCGTCGCCCATGTTGAAGGCCACGCCGCCGATGGGAGCGGCGAGCAGCGGCAGAGACAGCTTGAGACCGAGAATTTCGGTGGAGGTGTCGGGCTGGGCAGCGGTGTGGAGGCAGCGCATGGCCAGCTTCACACGGGCCAGAGCCTCGATGTTGGCGCGGAAGGAAGAGCCGGTGCCGAGGCCGCCCATGCCGGGCACTTCGCCGGCACAGACCTTGCCGTCGCACTGGGGGCAGACGCGGCAATGGCCCTTCATGCGTTCACGGGCCAGCTGCTTGATGGATGCGTCCATGAAAGTTCTCCTGTACGGTAAGGGGTCATTCGACTCCGGGACCGGTGAAGGCCCCGGAAGAGAAAGAGACGAAAAGGTCTCAGGCTCCGTGCCTGGCTTCCAGTTCGGCGGCGGCCTTGCTTACGGACGCCTTGTAGCCTTCACGCTCGGCACGGATGAGTTCCGCCACGCGTTCGTCGTGCAGGGCGATGATCTGTGCGGCCAGCCAGGCGGCGTTCTTGGCGCCGTTCAGGGCCACGGTGGCCACGGGGAAGCCCGAAGGCATCTGCACCGTGGCGTACAGGGCGTCGAGTCCGCCGATGGAGGATCCGGCCACGGGAATGCCTATGACCGGCTTGATGGTGCGGGCGGCCACGGCGCCGGCCAGATGGGCGGCCATGCCCGCGGCGCAGATGTAGACTTCACAGCCGTCGGCTTCCAGCTCTTCCATGAGCTGCACGGTACGTTCGGGCGTGCGGTGAGCCGAGGTGACGGTGTAACGATAGGAAATGCCGAGCTTCTTCAGCACGTCGGCACAGGCGCTCACGACGGGATCGTCGGAGGCGGAACCGATGAAAATGGCAACTTGAGTCATGGGAAAATCCTTGCTTGTTTACGGAACGTGAGGGCCCTGAAGGCGTAAGGCGCTTCAGGGCTCATGCTCATGCCAGTCCCAGGCGCTTCAGGCCCTTGAGGCCGATATCGCTGCGGAACTGGCTGTGCTCCATGGAAAGACGATCCAGGCCTTCATAGGCACGCTTCTGCGCATCCTTGAGATCCCTGCCGAGCGCGGTGACGCAGAGTACGCGGCCGCCGTTGGCAAGCACACTGTCGCCTTCCCTGCGGGTGCCGGCCTGAAAGACCTGCACGTTGTCCAGCTCTTCGGCGCTGTTGATGCCGGAAATGGGCATGCCCTTGGGGTAGGAACCGGGATAGCCTGCGGCGGTGAGCACCACGCCGAGCGCGGAGCGTTCCTCGATGTCGAGCTTCACGGTGTCGAGACGGCCTTCGATGCAGGCCGTGACCACGTCGACAAGATCGTTCTTGAGGCGCATGAGCAGGGGCTGGCATTCGGGATCGCCGAAACGCACGTTGTATTCGAGCACTTTCGGTCCATCTTCGGTCATCATGAGTCCGGCATAGAGAATGCCGGTGAAGGGCGTGCCGCGACGGGCCATTTCCGCCAGAATGGGCCGGGTTACGATGTCGGCCATGGCGTCGAGCTTTTCGTCGGGCAGAATGGGGGCGGGGCTGTAGGCTCCCATGCCGCCGGTGTTCGGGCCCTTGTCGCCGTCGAAAACGGCCTTGTGATCCTGGGCGGAAGGAAGCGGCAGCGCGGTTTTGCCGTCGCAGAAGCACAGCAGGGAAACTTCCTCGCCCTTGAGGAATTCCTCGATGAGCACGGTGCCTGCGGCATCGCCGAAGGCATGGTTCTCGAACATGAGATCGAGCGCGGCGCGGACTTCCTCATCCGTCATGGCCACGATGACGCCCTTGCCTGCGGCAAGACCGTCGGCCTTGATGACGAGCGGCGCGCCGTGGGCCGCGGCAAAGGCCTCGGCATCGGCACGCGTGGTGAACACTCCGGCCGCGGCCGTGGGTACGCCCGCCGCCTGCATGACTTCCTTGGCGAAGGACTTGCTGCCTTCCAGTCTGGCGCAGGCCGCCACGGGACCGAAGCAGGGAATGCCCGCTTCCTTCATGGCGTCCACGACGCCCAGCGTGAGCGGCAGTTCCGGGCCGGGAATGACGAGATCCACGGCTTTTTCCCTGGCAAAGGCCACGAGGGCGGGAATGTCGCCATCCTTGATGGGCACGTTGACCGCAATGCCCGCCGTGCCGCCGTTGCCCGGAGCAACGTACAGCTCCGTCACGTCGGAGCGCTGCTTCAGCTTCCATGCCAGAGCATGTTCGCGTCCGCCGGAACCTATGATGAGTATGCGCATGGCTAACCTTCCTTATTTCATGAACAGCATTTCCTGATAGCTGGGCAGAGGCCAGAGATCGTCGGCTACCAGAGTTTCCAGCTTGTCGGCCCAGTGCCGCAGCGTTTCCATGGCGGGCAGCACCGTCTGCAGACAGGCTTTCGCGCTCAGGAGCAGACGCTCTTCTTCCGGCGTCCAGTCGAGTTCGGCGGCAGCGGCCTCGAGGGCGCGCAGCGAGGATTCAAACCCGGCGATGACTTCGGAAAGTTCCTGCAGCGGTTCCATGCCTGCGGGCACGCCCAGCGCGGAGCAGGACGAAATGGAGGAAGCGAGTTCCTGACGGTAGCGTATCGCGGCGGGATAGATCTGAGTGCGGGCCATGCGGATGGCAAGGCTGCACTCGGTGTGCACGGTCTTGATGTACTGCTCGAGCTGAATGTCTTCACGGGCCTTGAGTTCCTGGCGGGAGAAGACCTGATAGCGTTCGCACAGTTCCACCACTTCCGGAGAGGAGAAGACCGGAACGGCGTCGGGCGTGGTGGGATAGTTGGGCAGGCCGCGGCGTTCGGCTTCCCGCTGCCAGATTTCGGAGTAGCCGTTGCCGTTGAAGATGACGGCGCTGTTCTCCTCCATCACGTTCTCGATGAACTTCTGCACGGCTTCGCCAAGCGTGTGCTTGTCGTTCTGCATGGCGTTTTCAAGGAACGTGGCCGCGTAGTCCAGCGATTCGGCCATCATGGTGTTGAGCACCACAAGAGAGTCCGCGGCGGACATGGAGGAGCCGAGCGCGCGGAATTCAAAGCGGTTGCCCACGAAGGCGAAGGGGCTGGTGCGGTTGCGGTCGCCGGGATCGGCGGGGAGAGGCGGCAGCGTGTCTACGCCCACGTTCATCATGCGCTTGCCCGCGGAGCCGACCACATGGCCCACGCGGAACTGTTCGAGCACGTCGGTGAGCTGATCGCCGAGGAACAGGGACATGATGGCAGGCGGAGCTTCATTGGCGCCGAGTCTCCGGTCGTTGGACGCGGAGCTGACCACGGCGCGCAGAAATCCCGCATGCCTGTGCAGCGCGCGGATGACGGAGCACAGGAACACGAGGAACTGGGCGTTTTCGTGGGGATTGTCGCCGGGCGCGAAGAGGTTGCCCACTTCAGGGCTGCCGAGGGAATAGTTGAGATGCTTGCCCGAACCGTTGATGCAGTCGAAGGGCTTTTCATGCAGCAGGCAGGACATGCCGTGGCGGCGGGCCGTCTTGCGAAGCACGGTCATGATGAGCTGGTTGTGGTCGCAGGCGAGGTTGCCGGACTCGAAGGTGGGCGCGATTTCATACTGGCTGGGCGCGACCTCGTTGTGACGTGTCTTTACCGGAATGCCCAGGCGGTAGAGCTGGCGTTCCACGTCGGCCATGAAGGCGAGCACGCGGCTCGGAATCACGCCATAGTACTGATCCTCGAATTCCTGTCCCTTGGGAGGACGGGCGCCGTACAGGGCGCGTCCGGCAATGAGAAGGTCGGGTCTTGCGGACACGAAGGTGCCGTCGATGAGGAAGTATTCCTGCTCAAGGCCGCCGTTGGAGGTGATGGGCATGGTCGGATTCACGCCGAACAGGCGCAGCACGCGGGCGGCCTGCTGGTTCAGCGCCTGACCGGAACGCAGAATGGGCGTCTTCTTGTCGAGGGCGATGCCGGTCCAGGAAAGAAACACCGTGGGAATGCAGAGCACCATGCCCGCGGGGCTTTCCATCAGATAGGCGGGACTCGTGACGTCCCAGGCGGTATAGCCGCGCGCCTCGAAGGTGGAACGCAGGCCGCCGGAGGGGAAGCTGGACCCGTCGGCCTCGCCCTGAACAAGGGCGCTGCCGCTGAACTGGGCCAGCGCCCCGCCCCTGCCGTCGGGATCAAGGAAGCTGTCGTGCTTTTCCGCGGTAAGGCCGGTGAGCGGGTAGAAGACGTGGGTATAGTGATCGGCGCCCCGCTCCATGGCCCAGGACTTCATGGCGTTGGCCACCACGTCCGCCACGGCGGGATCGAGACGACGGCCGAGGTCGATGGTGGTGCGCAGGGACTTGTAGACGGCCTTGGGCAGATAGCGCCGCATGGCCTTGTCGTCGAAGACGTTGCATCCGTAGTATTCGGTGGGATCGGTGTGGCCTTCCTCCGCAACGGGGCGGCCTCCCGCAAGGTATTCCGCATCACGGCGCCGTGTGGCGACGGAAAGCACGGCATGACTGCGGCTGGCATTGGCAGAATTCATGAGAACTCCTTAAAAAGAAAGATAAGCGGCCCGACGGGCGGGCCTTCAGTGTGGGGGCCTGCGCCCGCAGTCAGTCTATCGAAACCACTTCCAGAGCGAAGGTGAGATCCTTGCCGGCCATGGGATGATTGGCATCCAGAACGATGTGCTTGTCGGTCACTTCGCTGATGGTGACTTCGAGTTCGCCCTGATCGGTGGAAACATGCAGCATCATGCCGACCTGCGGCTTGATGGTGGGCGGCACCTGCTCCAGCGGAACGGAAAAGAGGAGTTGTTCCTGTCTGTCGCCGTAGGCTTCCGCCGCGGGAATGGTCACGGAGAACTTGTCGCCGATCTCATGGCCCGTCACGGCCTTGTCGAAGCCGGGAATGACCTGTCCGGAACCGACCTTGAAGCGAAGCGGATTGCCTTCGCGAGAACGGTCGAATTCGGAACCGTCGTTCAGAGTGCCAACATAATGGACAGAAACAGTGTCGCCGGGTTTAATGGGCATGGGAACCTCTGTGGAAGATGTTGATGGGTTGCGGAACCGACGGGTCGGGTGCTCCCCTGAAAGGACGGGACGGCAGCGGAAAGGTCTTTCCGATTGACGGCATCGGCACAGAACGATACCTAACACAGACATTGACCAACTCCAAGCGCATTTAATGGATGGAGGCCTGCAGATGACTCCGGAAAAGGAAGGCGGCAGACAGCCGGGACAGTTCAGTCTTCTCGGTACGGCAAGCACCATGGGACTTCACATGGTTTCCGGCCCGATCGTGGGCGGCGTTCTCGGCTGGCTCGTGGACAAGTGGCTTGATTCCTGGCCCGTGGGCGCGGCCGTGGGACTTCTGCTCGGTCTGGCGGCCGGCTTCCGCAACGTGTGGATAGACGCACGCTATCTGGCCAGAAGCAATGCCGCGCGCGACGCCGAGGAAAAAGCCCGCAGAGATGCTGAAGAAAAGGAGCGGAAAAAAGCCGTGCAGAAGCAGACTGCAGCTCCGGACCCCGCCCGCGCCGCGCTGATTCCCGATTCCGAGGCGTCTTTGCGTGCGGCCGAGGCCGAGTCGGCAGAAAAGGACGCTCTGACGGCGTCCATTCTGGCCGGAACGGCGGATCCTGCCGACCGCGCGCTTGAGGAACTTGAAGAATCGCTGGAGGCCATACGACAGGCCCTTAAAGATGACCGCAGCAGAGACCCGGACAGAGGCGACAATGGGCATAATTGAACAAGCGGACCGTTTCTTCTGGAGACGCGGTTTTATCCATGCGCCCATACGTCGGGCGGCAAGAAATCTTTTTTTAGTTTCCGCATGCCTTTTTCTGGCCGGTCTCGCGGCGTTTCCCTGGGGAACGTTCCTTCTCTGGGTAGGCGTAATGTCGGTGCTATCTTTCTGGAATTTTTATACTCTTGCTCTTTTTATCCAGCACGTTCTTCCTGCTTCCATGCCCGAAGAAGACAAGCTCGGAGCCGGTCGGGCGCACCTTGTGAAAAAAGGTTTGCTCATCAGAACGCAATTGAGGCTTTTCATTACCGGAATTTTCGTGTATACAGCATTAGTGTTTTTTCAGGCGAGTCCGGTTGCCCTTGCGGCCGGTCTTTCCTCAGCAATGATAATCATTCCGGTCTCTCTGATTTTCCGGGGTTGAACAAGCCTGGCACATACAGGAGGATTCCATGGCTGCATCTGGACTGGCTCACCCGCTTCTTTTGTCGACCGTCTTCCACATGGATCAGATCACGGTCGCGGGTATGACCATTGAAACCAAGTATGTGTTTTTCACCTGGCTCGGCATGGCCATTCTGCTCGTGGCCGGCATCGTGCTGCGCAGAAACATCAGCCTCGTGCCCGGCAAGTTCCAGCTTTTCTTCGAGACGCTCGTGGACGGACTGGAAAAGTTCGTGCTGAACAACCTCGGTGAGGAGAAGGGACGCCGCTTCGTTCCCCTGCTCGCCTCCATCTTCATCTACGTTCTTACCATGAACCTGCTGGGTCTTGTGCCCGGCTGCGACGCTCCTACCGCCAACCTGAACACCACCATTTCCATCGCGCTGTGCGTGTTCATCTATTACAACTATGTGGGCATCCGTACCTGGGGCTTCGGTTACATCCACCACTTCACCGGTTCCAGCAAGCCGCTGATTCCGCTGATGTTCCCCATTGAGATCATTTCTCACCTCGCCCGTCCGCTCTCCATGTCGCTCCGTCTCTTCGGCAACATCTTCGCCGAAGAAATGACGCTCATCATCTTCTTCGGCTTCGGCGCCAGCATCTACGTCGGCGTGCTGCTCGGCACGGTTCCGATGTACTTCCTGTTCCTGCTCGGCAAGGTGCTTCAGGCCTTCATCCTGTTCATCCTGTCCATGATCTACATCCAGGGATCCGTGGAACACGCCCACTAAGCCGACCTGATCTCGGGGGAATGGCCTTTCGGCCTCAACACTCATAATTGTAATGGAGTTTTACCATGCGCAAGATCGTTCTTACGACCCTGACCACCCTCATGCTCGTTTCCATCGCTGCCGTGGCTTTCGCTGCTGACGGTGCTGCTTCCAGCAGCTTCGGCATCGCCGCCGCCGGTATCGCTCTCGGCATCGGCCTCGCCGCCACCGGCGGTGCCTGCGGCCAGGGTGCTGCCATCAAGGCTGCCTGCGAAGGCATCGCCCGCAACCCCGACGCTTCCGGCAAGATCTCCCAGTCCCTCATCCTGGGCCTCGCCTTCATCGAATCTCTGGTCATCTACGCCCTTCTCGTTGCGCTCATCCTGCTCTTCGTGAAGATGTAGTAGTTGCATTTATCGGGCGGGAAGGATATATTCCTTTTCGCCCTTATTCTTTTAACCGGCCAAGACGATGAACCAGACTCCCAAATACGAACATATTCCCCGCGCTACCATTCAGCGGCTCGCCACCTATCTCCAGGTTCTTGAAGCTATGGACAAGGATGGCGTTCAGGTCATTTCTTCCGAACCCCTGTCCCGTGCTTGCGACGTCAACGCCTCTCAGGTTCGTAAGGATCTTGCCTATTTCGGCGAATTCGGCGTTCGCGGCGTAGGCTACTATGTGTCCTATTTGCTGGAAGTCATCAAAGCCTGCCTCAATGCCAACCGCGAATGGCGCGCCGCGCTGGTCGGTGTCGGCAACATGGGCAGAGCCCTGCTCAACTATCAGGAATTCCGTCGTCACGGCTTCACCATCGTGGGCGCGTTCGACTGCGATCCCTTCAAGATCGGCGAAAAGCTTTATGGTCTTGAAGTGTACTGCACCAAGACCCTCATGGAAAAGGTGCCCGAACTCGGTATCGAAATCGGCATCATCACCGTTCCGCCGGAACGCGCTCAGCGCGCAGCCACCCAGCTTGTGGATGCCGGCATCAAGGGTATTCTCAACTACTCTGCTGCCCGCATCACCGTACCGGATCATGTGTTCGTGGAATACGTCAACTTCTTCCATCAGATTTATTCCCTGACGTTCAATATCTCCACCAAGCAGCGCTGATCTCAGGCTACCTATTTTATATCCGCCGGACTCCTTCGGGATTCCGGCGGATATTTTTTAATCCGATCCTGAGGATTGAAGCGTATGAACATTCTGCCTACTGGCTTCAGAATATCAACTATTCCACATTGTTACTGCATCTAGTAAAAGAAAATGTCTGTCGTCGATGTATGAGGATGGTTGCTGGTGGAAGGCTTGGAATACGATGTTATGGCATATATTGTGCTTTAAATCACATAACGATGTTTGGAAAAACTCCCGATCAATCCTGATCTTCATTACTCTTTTCAAGGTGTTTTGCCGTGTCATTTCTGAGTTGGGGAAAAGGAGAAAAAGTTGTTTCAGGGGAGGCGGATGGCAGTGTTTTCTTGCATGCTAACATCTTGTTATTGTTTGATATTGTTGATAAGATGATAAATTTGAATGATTTTTTATCTGGGCGGGCGGCAGCCTCCGGGGTGCAGCATCGGCATGCTGCCTGCATGCTCATAAACTGTCACCTCGAAGGCGTCAGGGAGGCTGAATACAGGAAGCCCGGCTTTATATTTTTTTTGGGGGGCTATTCCCGTGAGGTGACTCACGTTTGCCGGAAGACGCATCTGCGGGATGCTTTTTTGTGTTTTTCAGCAGACAGCCACAGCGGAACAATCTCAGAAGCTGCGCGTCAGTGCAGTGTCCGGAAAAAGCAGAGGGAATCGGAATGGCCGTTTCCCGAACCGGGAGAGCTCCAGAGCCGCTTGCCGTGGGGTGACCGTATGTCTGCCGGACTCGGCGGGAAAAGCGTGTGAAGTATTGGTGTTTGTTTTTGTGGGGCGTGCTGCTTAAGTTGTGAAAAACTGTCCCGCCTTCACTTTCCCTTCAAAAAATTTCTGATTGCCGGGCGCCCCGGTTTTCCGGATTTTCATACGCCGCCTTTGGAAGAAATCATGCGCTCTCAGTCTACTCCGGCGTGAGACCCGGTGATTCCGGGCCGGTTTTCTTCTCTGTGAAAGAAGTGTGAGGTTCTTTCCGGGTTTTTCCTTCAGAAGACGGACCGGAGCGGGACGGGGATGGGGCGGAAGCGCGGATACGGGGCGCTTTTTTACTTTTTCTGCGAACTTTGCCAATAATGGGCGCTCTATCTACTTGCTCATCCGGCCTCCATAGCTTATCAATAAGGAAAGAGCGCTGAAAGAAACATTGCCGTCATATCCCATGTTCGCAGCGCTTAAAGCAGGGCCGGAACATCCGGCGTGTACAAAAATTCTCGGAGCCGTTCAGGTGAAATCCTGCCGGTTCTCAAGGAGATAGAAGAGTTATGGAAAAGTTGGAACTGCTGGCTCAGCGTATCGATAGTCTCATTCAGGAACTGGATCGCCTCCGTGCGGAAAATCATCAGCTCCGTGAGGAAGGAAACCGTCTCCGTGAAGATCTGGAACTGGGGCAGATGGCCTCGGAAGAGCTTCAGGAACAGCTCAACCGTGAACGCAGCGTCCGGGATGAGACCTGCAACAGGGTTGACGCGCTGATCAGCCGTATCCAGAGCACCTTGCCTGCCGCTGAACCTCAGCAGAACGGTTAATGGCAGGCGGCCGCCATGCACAGCTACCATCTTGATCTTTGCGATCTGCAGGTCGCGTTCCGTACCGAAGCCGGACCCGAACGGGTGGAACGAGCCAGACAATATGTGGAGCAGAGATATGGCAGAGTGAAGGCGCAGGGCGGCCAGTTCGGCAGAGACAGGTTGCTGGTCATGCTGCTCATCAGCATGGCGGACGACCTGCTGGAACTGCAGGAGAAAAACAGCCTGACGGATTCACGGCTGGATGAACTTCTGCAGTGTTTGAAGGAAAACACTCCGGCAGAGAGCGGCAGGGAGTAATACCGCTCAAAGGCGTCATTGCCTCACCGGAACCCATATTCCCTGGGGTGTGCGTGGAAAGCTGGCTTGCGCCGGCCTCACTAGCGTTAGCAGGGAGCCAGTCTCCGAAATGGTGTGCATACCCGCCACGAGCGGGCAGCCTGAAGTTTCGGACAGGCGCCCACTTGGAGACCACCAGGTCTCGTGCCAGCAGCTTTTCACGGCATCCCGGGTTTTTTTCCTTTCTCTGCATTCTTTTCCGCTTTCAGAGCGGAATATCCCGACATGTTTTTCCGGAACGCGGCTCGGTCGCGGAAATCCGTCGCGCCCTTTTGCAGCGTCAGACCTATCGGGCCTTGCCCGTCAGCATATTACAGGTACTATCATGGATGATATTTTTGTGTACGCCTTTGCGCTGGTCAGCCTTGTGGCCGGCGCGCTTCTCGGCGTCTTCATACAGCGTCACGTGACCAGCAAACGCATCGGCGAAGCCAACGATCTGGCGCATCGCATCGTGGAAGAGGCCCGCAAGGAGGCCCAGGCTCAGAAAAAGGAAATTCTTCTGCAGGGACAGAACGAAATTTTCAGCCAGAAGCATTCCTTTGAAGCCGAATGCAAGGAGCAGGAACGCGCTCTCAAGAACCGTGAGAAAAAGCTGCAGGACATCAGCGATCGCATGGAAGAGAAAATGGAGCGCATCACGCAGAAGGAACACGACATTCTTGCTCTGGAAAAGGAGCAGACGCAGCGTGAGCGTGTGCTTGCCGAAAAGGAAATACAGGTTGAAGCCAAGCTGGACGAGCAGGAACGTCGTCTTCAGGAAGTTTCCGGGCTGACGGCTGAAGAAGCCAAGACCCGCCTTTTTGAGGAAATTGAATCCCGTACCCGCCACGAAGCCGCCAAGATGATGCGCGTCATTGAGACGGAAGCCAGGGAAACCGCAGACAGAAAGGCCAAGGAAATTCTGGCATGCGCCATACAGCGCTATGCCGGCGACTACGTCGGCGAGCAGACGGTGACGGCCGTCACGCTTCCGAGCGAAGACATGAAGGGCCGCATCATCGGTCGCGAAGGCCGCAACATCCGCGCTCTGGAAGCCGCCACGGGCGTGGATCTCATCATCGACGACACGCCGGAAACCGTCATTCTTTCCGCCTACAGCCCCATCCGTCGTCAGGTGGCGCGTATGGCCCTCGAACGCCTCATTCAGGACGGGCGCATTCATCCCGCCCGTATCGAGGATGTGGTGCACAAATGCGAACAGGAGCTGGAAGTGCAGATCCGCGAAATGGGCGAGCAGGCCACCTTCGACGCCGGTGTGCACGGCATCAACCCCGACATCATCCGTCTGCTCGGTCAGCTCAAGTACCGTACGAGCTTTACGCAGAACGTGCTTCAGCACTCCCTCGAAGTTTCCGCGCTCTGCGGCATGATGGCGGCCGAGCTCGGCATGGATATCAAGCGCGCCAAGCGCGCCGGTCTGCTTCATGACATCGGCAAGGCCGTGGACCATGAGGTGGAAGGTTCCCACGCGCTCATCGGTGCAGACATCGCCAAGAAGTACGGCGAAGGCAAGGACATCGTGCATGCCATTGCTGCCCACCATGAGGACGTGCATCCCGAAACCGCGCTTGCCGTACTCGTGCAGGCTGCAGACTCCCTGTCCGGCGCCCGTCCCGGCGCGCGCAAGGAACTGCTTGAGAACTACGTCAAACGCCTTGAGGACCTGGAAAACATTGCCGATTCCTTCGAGGGCGTGGCCAAGTCCTACGCCATCCAGGCAGGCCGGGAACTGCGCGTCATCGTCAATTCCGACAATGTGGATGACGACAGCACCTATCTGCTCTGCAAGGACATTTCCGCCAAGATCGAGGAAAATCTTACCTACCCCGGCCAGATCCGCGTGACCGTGATCCGTGAACGCCGCGCCGTGGGCTTTGCCAAGTAGATCATCATACTGGCGTCATCATGACGTGTCATGATGACGCCATCGAGTGCAACTTCATAAGGATGCCGTCTCATGTTCCAAGCTCCCTCTGACTTTACCCCTGATTTCTCCAAGGCCGGAGGACTCATTGCCGCCGTTGCTCAGGACGCCGCTACCGGCGAAGTTCTCATGCTGGCCTGGATGAACCGCGAAGCCTGGGAGGCCACGCTGGCCACGGGCGAGGCCCATTACTGGAGCCGCAGTCGTCAGAAGCTGTGGCATAAGGGGGAAAGCTCCGGCAATGTGCAGCTCGTCAGGGCCATCCGGCTTGACTGCGACTCCGACGCCGTGGTGCTGGAGATCGAACAGGTGGGCGGATCTGCCTGCCATACCGGCAGAAGAAGCTGTTTTTATCGGCGGATCATGCCCGGCAGCGGCGAAGCGGACATCTGCAGTCCGCAGGTTTTTGATCCGTCCGAAGTGTACAAGAAGTAGAGGCTTACCATGAAAGCGCAGCTCAAGCTCGGCATTCCCAAAGGTTCTCTGGAAGACGCTACCATCGCCCTGTTCGACAAGGCCGGTTGGAAGATTCATAAGCATGTCCGCAACTATTTTCCCGACATCAACGATCCTGAACTCACCGCTCGTCTCTGCCGCGTTCAGGAGATTCCCGAATACATTCAGAACGGCATTCTGGATGTGGCCCTGACCGGCAAGGACTGGCTGGAAGAACGCGGCGTGTCCTACGGGGGTAAGGACGACAGTGATGCTCCGGTGGTGGTAATTTCCGATCTCGTGTACTCCAAGGTGTCCAACCGCAAGGCCCGCTGGGTGCTTGCCGTGGCCGGAGATTCTCCCTATCAGTGCGCTGCCGATCTGAAGGGCAAGCGCATTTCCACGGAACTTGTGGGCGTGAGCACCCGCTACTTTGAGGAAAAGGGCGTGCCGGTGCAGATCAACTACTCCTGGGGTGCTACGGAAGCCAAGGTTGTGGAAGGACTGGCCGATGCCATTGTGGAAGTGACGGAAACGGAAACGACGATCCGTGCTCACGGTCTGCGTGTCATTGACGAGGTCATGGCCAGCAATACCGTGCTCATTGCCAACCGCGATGCGTGGAATGATCCTGAAAGCCGCCACAAGATCGAACAGATCGATCTTCTGCTGCAGGGCGCTCTGCGGGCGGAGAGCTTCGTCTGCCTCAAGATGAATGCGCCGACGGCCCGTCTTGAGACCATTCTCGGTCTTCTTCCTGCGCTCAATTCGCCCACGGTGGCTTCCCTGCGCGATCCTGCCTGGGTGTCTCTGGAAACCGTGGTCGATACCCATGTGGTGCGCGATCTCATTCCTCAGCTGCATGAGCTGGGGGCTGAGGGCATTCTGGAATACAGCCTGAACAAGGTGATTTAACGTTTCGCTTTTTGAAGCAGAGGCGGCCTGAGCAGAACATGCTCAGGCCGCTTTTTTGGTTAAAAGAAAACCCCCAGCTAGGCTGGGGGTTCCCGAAAACTTAT
>OOCM01000843.1_pt1 | contig 27524 bp, 11 predicted proteins | sample 1671111 | NCBI WGS metagenome assembly OOCM01 (sample SAMN06348123, study PRJEB24527) | human gut metagenome | biome: human gut; feature: ankylosing spondylitis patient; material: feces | host: Homo sapiens | place: China | collected 2015-10 | reverse complement strand
ACTGTATTTCAATAAATTCAGAGACCGACCAGCCAACTTTTATTGGACAGTAGTGAACTAATATATAAAATCAATGAGTAATATTAAGAGAAACTATCAGCTGGATTTGTTGAGGGTGTTGGCTTGTTATCTGGTGATTCATCAGCATGCCAGCGAATTCTTTTATATCGGAGCCGGTGGCAGTGTGGTAAGAGGCGACAATACTTTTTTTATCGGTTTGATGACCAGTATCGCACGTATGTCTGTCCCTCTGTTTGTAATGATATCCGGTTATCTGCTTTTGCCGATGAAAGGTACAACATCCGATTATTTCAAGAAAAGGTTCACCAGAGTACTTTATCCGTTTGTAATCTGGTGCATATTGTACGCTTTCTATTTTGTAATCTATCGCGGTGACACATTCGGACAAGCCATTGTCAATATCTTTCATATACCGGTTAATTATGGTGTGGAAATAGGACATTTGTGGTATGTTTACATGTTGATAGGATTGTATATTGTGATTCCTGTGATTTCTCCATGGCTGTCAGCATGTCCTAAAAAGGAAATTCAAGGCTTCCTTGCATTATGGGGACTTACAACTTTGCTTCCGTATATCCATCTGATATATCCTGAAGTTTTGGGTGAGTGCTATTGGAATCCAACTCCCGCTTTCTACTATTTTAATGGCTTTATTGGATATTTGCTGTTGGGCTATTATATCAAAAAATATGGTCCGTTGTCAATGCCTTATGCAATAACTGTTTCTATAATAGGATATGTTATTACGGCATCTGTCTTTTGCTTACGAATAGATATGACAGCTGCAGTGCCGGAGTTGGAATTGAGCTGGGGCTTCTGCACTGTTAATGTTGCAATGCTTGCTTATGGAGTTTTCTCGATTTTCATGAATATTTCTGCAAGTGGTGAAAGCAGATTTGGAAATCTGGTTCAAGACGTTTCAATAAATAGTTATGGCATTTATCTGGCACATATAATGGTATTGAATATCTTCTACCGTGTTTTAAGTCCGATATTTGACACAACTTTAATATCTGTTCCTCTAATTTCTATTTGCACATTTGTGTGTGTCTATATCATTGTAAGAATACTTTCCAAGACTCCTTACAGCAGATATTGGTTGGGATAGGTAGTGATGGATAGTTGCTGTTGATATTATGTCGTACATAATAGTCCCTTGTTTATATCATAAAATTGATATGAACATAGGGGCTATTTCTAATTCTTGCATATACTTGTTTTCTGTATTGTAGATAAGTTTTTGAAAAATTCTGAGCGCTCGCGGATAAAAATACGAGGGCTCGGAATTTTGATTGCGAGCCCTCGGGAATAAAGTTATGTAGTAAGTGCTTTTTTATGTCAGAGCAATAAGGTTACTTGTGTCTTTTGTTTTTTATGAGTTCTTTGGCTACAGTTATTGCCAGCCATTTGCTTCCTGATTCGTTCGGGTGAAGCATGTCGATTGTTTCCGCTGTTGGTTTGTTGTAAATGATAGGTGATGCTTTTGTTCCATTTCCAGTATGTGCCGGATTGTTGAATATGTAAGTCAGACGGCCTTCCTTGTCCCAGTTGATGGTTTTGACGTTTGATAGTGATGAAGCCTTTCTGATTTGTTCGGCTTTCAGAATAAAGTCAAATGGTCGGGATGTATGTCCGTAGTATAAGCCCGATGGGGTGGTGACCATGATTTGTGCGTGCGGGAAAATTGAGTGCAGTCGCTTGCTCAGATAAGCTATGGCACCTGCGAAGTTTGTTCTTGTGTCGTTCTTGACCGCAAAGCTGTATGCTTGCGATGATGCGGTAGGGTCGGGATTATCATTTATTCCTCCCTGCAGAATAATGTAGTCTGGCGAGTAGCTCGCAGGAATTACGGCTGTGCCGTTGCCGTGCATGAGCCGTATGAGTTTCTCCACCTGACAAGCCAGAGTATTGTTGTTGCCTCGGTTGTCGCTCTTGTCAGGTCGGCTTGTGTATGGAGCCTCAATATAGCTGAAATTGTCCTTGAGAGTTGCACTGCTTACTGCCAGGTTGACAATCCTTGTGTTGACAAATTCGTGCAGGTGTTTTGTCCAAAGCCCCTGTTCTGAGTAGCTGTCTCCCAAAATCAGCAGGTTGCCTATATTCGGTTTTTGCGGAGCTGGATTCCATACGAATGAATAATCTGCCAGCATCTCCCAGTTTTCGTCTACGAACGGTACTGCCAGCATATTTGCAATTTTCTTTATCTGATTGATTTTTCTGCGTTCGTTCCTGCCGGCTGTGCTAGTTTCTTTCACTGGAGGTGCGATAAATATCAACGCTTGAGGCCATTGTGTACGAACTTTTGAAACAAGCTTTACCATTGGTCCTGCAAAACTTGAATTGCTTATGTCTTTCATGTCTATTCCCACAGCAACCTTCTTGTGGCGTCGGCCTGTGCCTTGGGTGTTTTGTATGTATGCCAATGGATAGTCGAAGATGTGTGAGCTGTAGTTGGCAACAGCCGTGTCGGCATCAGGATTGTCATTGCATCCAACCTGCAGCAATACAATGTCCGGAACAGCGGCTTTGCTGCTGAGCGTCAGTTCTGCATGATTTTCGCCTTGTTTCAAAGTCTTTCCTTCAAGCGATTTGTCTATCCTGATGTCTACGATGTCTGTTCTGTGGAGTCTCTCTATCCAGGGAGTTGAAATTTCGATGTTGTCTGTGATGTATAGAGCCGAGCCGTAGGTCTTGCCCTGTTCCTTCCATTTACGGACATAGGTCATGTCGGTCTGGTCCGGAACAGACTTTTTCCTTTTAGATATGGCATTGTCGAAAATAATGCTGATGAGTAGGATGGCCATAGCTCCAAGTGTACCAAACAGCAATGCTCTAACTTTCATCATCATGTGTTTATATCAGATGTAACCCTAATAACGCAAAAATACGTAAAAATAAGCAATTTGCCTGCTGGAGGCTATAAAAAATGCCTGAATGTGCCCTTTTGCGGCAATGATGGAGGCTTTTTCGGCGTATTTGCGATGTAACCGTCTTGCTTCCTGCAATCTGCACTCGTCATCGGCATGTTATGGCAGATGCACCTGAAACTAATTTTTAATTTGATTTATTTGTGCATTTGGATTCAAAGGGATATTTTTGTACAAAATAATAAAATCAAAGTAGCTTAAAATGGGAAAAGTTATAATTATCGGTGCGGGTGGCGTTGCCTCCGTTGCTGCACATAAGGTTGCCAAGAATCCGGATGTATTTACTGATATAATGATTGCCAGCAGAACCAAGTCAAAGTGCGATGCACTTGTAAAGGCTATAGGTAATCCTGCAATAAAGACTGCTCAGGTCGATGCTGACAATGTTGATGAGCTTGTTGCACTTTTCAACGAATTCAAACCGGACATCGTAATGAATCTTGCTCTTCCTTATCAGGACCTTACCATCATGGAGGCTTGTTTGAAGAGCGGTGTAAACTATCTTGATACAGCCAACTACGAACCGCGCGATGAGGCTCATTTTGAGTACAGCTGGCAGTGGGCTTTCAAGAAACGCTTTGAAGATGCCGGACTCACAGCTATTCTCGGATGCGGATTCGACCCGGGTGTGAGCGGTATATATACAGCATACGCTGCCAAGCATCATTTCGATGAAATACAGTATCTCGACATTGTAGACTGCAATGCCGGAAATCACCATAAGGCTTTTGCAACAAACTTCAATCCTGAAATCAACATCCGTGAGATTACACAGAAGGGACGTTACTACGAGGACGGCAAATGGGTTGAGACTGGTGCTCTCGAAATCCACAAGCCTCTGACTTATCCTAACATCGGCCCGCGTGAATCATACCTGATGTATCACGAGGAATTGGAGTCGCTCACAAAGAATTTCCCTACAATAAAGCGTGCACGCTTCTGGATGACTTTCGGTCAGGAGTATCTTACTCACCTCCGTGTAATTCAGGATATAGGTATGGCGCGTATTGATGAGGTTGACTACAATGGTGTGAAGATTGTACCTCTTCAGTTCCTTAAGGCTGTACTTCCAAATCCACAGGATCTTGGTAAGGACTATGAGGGCGAAACAAGCATCGGATGCCGTATACGTGGACTCAAGGACGGCAAGGAACGTACATATTATGTATACAACAACTGCTCTCATCAGGCTGCATACAATGAAACAGGTATGCAGGGCGTAAGCTATACAACCGGTGTGCCTGCAATGATTGGTGCTATGATGTTCCTTAAGGGCATCTGGAAAAAGCCGGGTGTATGGAACGTTGAAGAGTTCGATCCGGATCCATTCATGGAACAGCTCAACAAGCAGGGACTCCCTTGGCATGAGGTGTTCGACGGCGATCTCGAACTCTAAGTCTGTGCTGAAACTGAATTTTCATCTCGGTACGTGTTCGGCACTTTAAAGACGTACATAGCATATTGAGTGAATAAGCAAAATGCCCATGCCGTTTTGTGCATGGGCATTTGTTCCGATAAAAACAAGCAAACAGAATCAAGAATGGCAATAGAACAGAATAGCGCCGAAAATGCGCAGAAGTTGAAAGCTCTGCAGGCGGCGATGGACAAGATCGAGAAAAATTTCGGAAAAGGCTCGATCATGAAGATGGGTGATGACAAGATTGAGGCTGTCGAGGTAATACCTACAGGTTCAATCGGTCTTAATGCTGCTTTGGGCGTAGGCGGATATCCACGTGGCAGAATAATAGAAATATACGGTCCTGAATCTTCAGGTAAGACCACCTTGGCCATACATGCAATTGCCGAGGCGCAGAAGCAGGGCGGAATTGCGGCCTTTATCGATGCGGAACATGCGTTCGACCGTTTCTATGCTGAGAAGTTGGGAGTAGATGTAGACAATCTGCTTATTTCACAGCCAGACTGCGGCGAGCAGGCATTGGACATTGCCGAACAGCTTATACGTTCGTCTGCCATAGATATAATTGTTGTGGACTCGGTGGCTGCTCTTACTCCTAAGGCTGAGATTGAAGGTGATATGGGCGATAATCGTGTGGGACTCCAGGCTAGACTTATGAGCCAGGCTTTGAGAAAGCTCACTTCGACTATCAGCAAGACAAATACCACTTGCATATTCATAAATCAGTTGCGAGAGAAGATCGGCGTGATGTTCGGCAATCCGGAGACGACAACCGGAGGTAATGCACTTAAGTTCTATGCATCTGTGCGTCTTGACATACGTCGCGTTTCGCAGATAAAGGACGGCGAGGATGTCAAGGGTAATCAGGTCAGAGTGAAGATTGTAAAGAACAAGGTGGCTCCTCCTTTCCGCAAGGCTGAGTTCGACATAATGTTCGGAAGCGGTATTTCGCGCAGTGGCGAAATCATAGATCTGGGTGTGCAGCTCGGTATTATAAAGAAGAGCGGAAGCTGGTTCAGCTACCGCGACAGCAAGCTGGCACAGGGTAGGGATGCCTCTAAGCAAATGATGGAGGACAATCCTGAACTTGCTGAGGAAATTGAAAGCCAGATAATGTCAAAGCTTACCGGCAAGGAACTTGATTTGATTGAAGATAAGGAAGCTGAGGAATCTCAGGATTGACCAATAAGATTTTAGATGGCGGCTTTCCGGCGCAGTTGGCCGGAAAGTCTGCTTTCTTGTTTATTAGCACTCTATGACGCAATGCATCCCAGAATAGCAATAGTAGACAACAATACGCTTCAGGCAATAGGACTGAAATGCATGCTTTCGGAAATCATACCTAAGGTGGAAATATCTATATTCTTCTCATTTGCTGATTTCAGTGAATGCGTCGATGCTTCTTTTTTCCATTATTTTGTTTCGCCTTCGGTATTGGTGGAGCATGTGGACTTTTTCTTGGAAAACAGGAATAAGACTATTGTTATGGTGGGTACTGCGCAGAACAGTGCGCAGATGACCGGATTCAGGACCTTGATGGTCGCACAGCCGGAAGATATGCTGGTGCGTTCCCTCTTAAAGCTGCATCAGGCCGGTCACAGCCATGGATATGGCCAGAGCAATATTCCCGAAACGGAAATAACTGGTCCGCGTGTAGAAGTGAGTCCGCGCGAATCGGAAGTTTTGGCACTTCTGGTAAAGGGCCTCCGAAATAAGGAAATAGCTGATAAACTTAATATCAGTCTCACTACAGTTATAACTCATAGGAAAAATATTTCAGAAAAGCTTGGATTGAAGTCGGTTTCGGCTCTTACTGTGTATGCTGTTGTCAACGGACTTGTCGGGATTGACGAGATATGAGTGGCGCCGGCAGTTGTTTCATCGTATAAATTCCTCATTTATTAGGATTGATTGACGTTTGTTTATATACGACCTTTGCAGTCCAAAGTTCAGGTTTTTATATGGATGATAATAAATTATTTTCAGGAATTCTTGTTTTAGGACTTTTTGCCGTTTCTCCTGTCTGGGGAGAAGAGATACAAGAGGCAGATTCGGTTGTCAAGAACATATACGTAGATGAGGTGGTTGTTTCTGCCGATCCAAAATCCAACGTAGCCGTAGATAAGCAACCGGTCAGCTATACCGTGATAAACAGAAGCGAAATGGAGCGTTTGGGCATTAACTCGCTTAAAGATGCTTCACGCTATGTCCCGAATCTTTTTATGCCCGACTATGGGTCTAAACTTACCAGCGCTATATATATAAGAGGTGTAGGCTCGCGTATAAATACGCCTGCTGTAGGTCTCTACGTGGATAATGTTGCCTATACTGATAAATCGTCTTTCGACGTGAGCCTTATGGGTGCAGAGAACATTGAAGTGCTGCGTGGACCTCAGTCTACTTTGTATGGACGCAATTCTATGGGAGGTCTGATAAAAGTCAATACCCGCGACCCTTTTATGGTTCAAGGCACAGATGTCAAGGTCGGACTCGCAAGTGCCAGTTTCCAGCGCAAGGTGCAGTTTATAAGTTCTCACATGCTCAGTGACCGATTTGCTTTCTATGTTGCCGGTTTTTATGAAGGCAACGATGGTTATAACAAGCATTCCTTTACTGGTGACCGCACGAACGGATACAATTATGGTGGCGGTAAATTGAGAGGAATATATAAGTTTAATGATAATCTTAAGGTTGATCTTACGGCTTCGTATGAGTATGACGATGAAGACGGGTACGATTATGTCTATACAGGCATTGGCAATGACGCCAGCTACAAGGATTATGTAGGACTTATTGCTGAAGGTGAACAAGGAGGCTATCGCAGGAATATGTTTAATGCCGGAGTAAACGTCGAGTACCTGGGGCGTAATTTTATTTTCAATTCCATAACCGGCTATCAGTATCTTTCTGACAGGATGAAAATGGACCAGGATTTTTCGCCGATGAGCATATTCACTCTTACTCAGAAGCAGAAGATAAATAACATTTCGGAGGAACTTTCATTCAAGAGTCGTAACGCTTCGAAGGTGGATTGGACAGCGGGTGCTTATGTCTCATATCAGTCTTTGAAAACAGATGCACCTGTGTGTTTCGGTGTCGACGGTGTAGATTCGCTGATTCAAGGGAACATAAACAAGGCTTTCGATAAGGCAAATGCTGCTATGGCTCCAATGGGGATGTCGATAGGCCTGGACATATTGGATGATGAGATGACTGTGGACGGAACATTTGATACTCCTACGTTGAATACGGCAGTGTTCGGACAAGCTACAGTCAAGAATCTTCTTTTTGATGGCTTTGATGTTACAGCCGGTCTGCGCCTGGATTATGAATCTATGTCGATAGACTACAAGTCTGGAACTGATGTGGGATATCGTTTTCAGATGAAGCGTGGCGGTAATACGATGATAGACAAGACTCTTTCTACTTCTTCCTATTATATAGGTGATATGAGAGACGATTACTTGCAGATGTTGCCTAAACTGGCTTTTACATATAGGTTTGATGAAGAAAAGATGGTCTATTTGAGCATCTCTAAAGGATTCAGATCTGGTGGATACAACATACAGATGTTCAGTGATCTTATTCAGGAAAGTCTTAAGAACGATATGATGAAGGATTTGGGTGAAGCTGTACCGCCAGCTTCGTCATTCATTCCTGTCGGTACTAACCCTTCTGCCGATTCTGCTACTGTGTATAAGCCTGAAGTGAGCTGGAATTATGAAATCGGAACTCATCTTGACTTTTTTGACAGACATCTTACTGTTGAGGCCGCTGTGTTTTATCAGTTGACGCGCGACCAGCAGATTGCAAAGTATGCAGAAAGCGGACTCGGGCGTATGATGGTCAATGCCGGTAAAAGTGAAAGCTGTGGTGTGGACTTGTCGCTTATGGGGCGTTTCAACATAGGAAAGAATATAATGCTTCTGAAAGGCTCTTATGGATATGTTCATGCTGTGTTCAAGGAGTATGACGGTGGTGTCAATGATGGCGAATCGTATGACTATACAGGAAATTATGTGCCTTTTACACCAATGCATAATTTTGCTGTGGCTGCAGAATACGTGGTTCCGTTCTCTGATTCATTTGTAAAGAATCTGACATTCGGTGCACAGCTTACAGGTGCCGGACGTATTTATTGGACAGAGAAAAATGATGTGAGCCAACCGTTTTACGCTTTGCTCGGTGCACATGTTGCGGTAAATATGGGTACTTTTGAAGTTGATTTCTGGGGAAAGAACCTTACGGACAACAATTATGTACCGTTTTACTTCGAAAGTATGGGCAAAGGATTTGCACAAGTATGTAAACCGATGCAATGTGGAGTGGATGTAATATTGCATTTTTGATATTAAAAAATCTAAGTTTTGTAATAAAAAATGCAATAATAACACATAAAATGGAGGTGTGTGCGTAAACACATGTTTTCTAACATAGTAAAAAGGGTTGTTTTAAAATATTGAATGCGTACCTTTGCAACATCCTAAAACAATCTTTTTACCTTAAAAAATTAATACTTATTGAGAACAAAAGAGGTGTCCGTGAGGATCCCTCTTTTTTTGTATGTATATTCCATGTGTATATTCCTTGAAATATCTTTCAAATCCAACGGTCTCTTTTGGGAAGAGGACATGATTGTTGGATGTATTACATTTGTTATTTGAAATAGCATGAATAAAACATAGGCTTTTATATATAGGTAAGGTTGTTTTTAATGTTGCTGCATATTGGACGTTTTGAAAAACTTTGAAAAAAAACTTCGGAAATATTTGCACATGTTATTAAAAGTCCTTACCTTTGCACCGCAATTGAGAAAGATACCTCACTTGAAAACATTGACATCGCGGGGTGGAGCAGTTGGTAGCTCGCCAGGCTCATAACCTGGAGGTCGTTCGTTCGAGTCGAGCCCCCGCAACTAATTAAAGGCTATGCAGATTTGCATGGCCTTTTTTCTTTATATATATGTTGCCCTGTAATATGAGTGTAAAGTTTGTTTATGTTAATATTGAGAGCGTAGCCATGTGTTTGACTGGATTTGTAGATGAATGATTGGTTTGGTTTATTATAAATTGTTGTCTTTTTATTGTTCTTTGTCTTTTTATTATGACGAACATGTGTTCTATTACAGTTTGTGACGATAAATCTTATATTGTTTTACTTTTATGGGTGATTTAATGATAAAATGTAAGTTTTTCGCATGTTGTTTGTATTAATATACTCGATTTTTTTGGCTATTTAAAAAATCCTTACGAAATTCGCAAGCAAATGTTCTAATTATAAAAAAATAGCTAATTTTAGTATTATGCCGATAGGCAAGTTGCTATACGGCTGTGGGTTGATATTTAATTTAGTATTTTTAATTGTTATACATTATGAAGAAATTTCTACTTCTTGTTTTCATGCAGTTGCTTTTTTGCAATCTGTTTGCTCAAACAGATGTTTCAACTGCTTTAGATTTGAAATCAGGTGTGAATTCTTATGAATTGGAAGAAGCATCTGGTTATGTGACAGTATACTTCAAGTATACGGCTCCAGCTGAAAGTGGACAGCTCATTTCTGTAAGTTCTAATGGTCAGGCTTCGGGATTGAGTTTCAGCATGTCTGAGGATGGAACTTACAATACTCAGATTTATGGTATTGTATCTTCTACTGGTACTGTCTTTCCTGTAAAAGCTGGTCAGACTGTTTATTTGGCTGTCGGTGTTTATAATACGACAACCGTAGAGTTTACAATGTCGGCTGAAAATGCTGTTGTAGAAGGTGGTGCTTCATGTGACGATGCAATCGCTATAACAGATGGCAAGCAGATGTTCATCCCTAGTCATTATGACAAGCAGACATATAAATCTGAGACTTATTTGTCTTATGCTTGCGCCGAGACTGGTGTTTTGGAAATGACATTCAGCAGTTATGTAGCTCAGGTTGCAATAAGCGAAGGATGCGACGGCGAGAGCACAACCATTTCTTTGTCTTATGGAAGCGCTGGTGCTATGTCAGGAAAAGCACAGGTTGAAGCAGGAAAGACATATATAATAAAGGTAGTTGCAAGCTCTACACCATTGATGGGTACATTTGTATTGACTCATCCTACATTGGGCTCTTCTTGTGATATGCCTTTTGATGGTAAGGAAAGTGGCAATGTATTGCCTGCAGAAGTTGGCAAATATTGGTATGCATACGTAGCAGAGAATGACGGATTTGTTGAAATGAGTTCTGAGGCTGGTCTTCCTGGTGGTAATATCAGTGTTTATTCTTCTTGCGGACAGTCTAATGCTGATGCAAGCGTAGATGGATGTTTCCTCATGCGTTTCAAGGTTACAAAGGGATATACTTATTTTGTATGCATCGAGAAAACAGAAAAGACAGCAACTGAAGAACTGTTCAATATGACTTATCGTGCAGCTTCAGAAGGTGACTCTTTTGAGAATCCTAAGACTATAGAATTTGGAGAATATACTGCACCAGAATATAATGGTACATATTATTATAAGGTAAATATCCCAGAAGGTGGCAGCAAGTTCTTGAAGGTCACTTCTGATGCTTCATTCTATAGTGCAAGTACAACTGTTGGCATATATGATGTTAATAACCGATACAGTGCCATTGTCAGCGGAACAAATGATATCAAGGCTGAGGTTAAGGGCGGTTCTTCGTATATTATTGTATGGAATCTTGATGAAGATATAAATGGATTCAAATTTAATGTTGAGGTTGAAGATATAGCTGCTGGAGAAGTTGCATCTAATCCTATTCAGGCTGTTGTCGGTGTAAATGAATTGGCTGGTGGTAATGACAAGTACTATAGCTACACTGCAACAATAGACGGATGGTTGAAGATCACTCCTGATGATATTCTTACAGAAGTCAAGTTCCCAATAGTTTCAGGCTCTTATGTTTCATATAGAACAGCTGTTAAGGATGCGTTCTCTACTAAGACAGAAATCAAAGCCGGCGAAACTTATCTTATACAGTTCTCTGGCATGAGCAGTGACTGTACATTTGAGCTTGCTGAAAACAATTATGGCGAAGGTGAATCAATGGCTACAGCAATTCTTGTTGAAGGTGCTTCGGCTGCAGTTCCTGAAAAAGCACAGAGTATATGGTTCAAGTATGTTGCTCCTCAAAACGGAATGCTGACTGTAACATCTGATATCTTGTTTGAACAGGATGCTACTTATCAGTCTTCAATGGTAAGCGTTCAGCGTGAAGGTGACCAGTATCCTGTAAACATTATAAAGACTGATAGCGAAGGTTCTGAATTCAGAGGACAGTTCTCTGTTGCTGAAGGCGAAACTCTTTATGTAAAGGTAACGACTCTCTCTGCTCAGAGCGGCAAGACAGTTTCATTTGAGATCCGTGATTTCGAACCAGGTGAATCTTCAATGACTCCTATTGAACTCAAAAATGGAGAAAATACTTTGGGAGAGGCTACACGCCAGAATCCAATATGGTATTATGCAGACCTTAATGCTGGATCTATAAAAATATCATCAAAGGATTACTTCATGATGTCTCTTTATAAGGCTGATGATCTGAATACAGTTCTTGCTACATCAACTTACGTTGCTGGAACAGCACCTGATTATATCGGCTCTTATGTTTTGGACTATGCAGTAAGCGAAGCTGGACGTTACATTGTAAAGGTTGAGCAGACTAATGCTACAGGTGCAATTGTTACAGTTGAAGCTTCCATCAATACTGGTATTGCAGGTGTCGAAGGCGAAGGAGCTGAGGTTGTACCAGGCGTATCTTCTGTAATTGTTGCTCCTGCAGATGGTTCTGCTGTTGTTGAAATATATGATATCTCAGGAAAGCTTGTCAAGTCTGCTGATATTGCCGGACGTACTCAGATATCATTGGCTGAAGGCTTGTATCTGGTTAAGGTAAATGGCCGTACAGTTAAAGTTGTAGTTCGCGACTAATACATCTTATCTAATATTTATACGGTAGAGGCTTGAAAGAGCCTCTTCCGTTTTTTTGTTTAATCAATAATCAATAACCAATGTCAAAATTAAAGAATTTCATTCCTTTTGTACTTGGTCTCTTGTTTTGTTTTTCGGGAAATGTCTATGGCATCAAATCGAATCCAAAACCGGTTACTGTGGTACAGCCAGATGGTTCGTCTTTGACTGTTCGTATTCATGGTGATGAGAATTTTCATTACATGACTACTGTCGACGGTTTTCTTATCAGAAAGGATAAGGACGGATTCTTCAAGTATGATCAGCTGGATGCAAAGAAAGGTGTTCGCCTTCTTTCTGCACAGCGTGTCAGCAATGTCTCGGAGCGCTCTTCTAAAGAGCAGAAGTTCGTCAGCGGATTGACTCCGGTTCGCAAGCAGATGGACTTTCTTATGTCTTTCAACAAAGGTGTTAGAAAAGCTCCTGAACAGATCCTTTCGAAAAAGGTTTCATCTCCTCAGATTACAACTTGGAGTACAACCGCTGAAAGCCAGTATCTTGTGATACTTGTGAACTTTAAAGATAAGGCTATGTCTTTCCACAATGAAGACTTCACTTCATGGCTGAACGAACCAGGATTCTCTGTTGATGGCGGAACTGGTAGTGTCAAGGACTATTTCCGTGACAACTCAATGGGTAAATTCATCCCTAACTTTACAGTTCTTGGACCGTATACCCTCGCACATGAGCAGACATACTATGCTGCAAATGATGAGTCTGCCGGCGGTGATGTCAATCCAAGAGACATGGTAGTGGAAGCCCTCACAATGGCTAAGGAGAACAATCCTGACATTAATTTCGCCCAGTTTGACAACGACGGTGACGGCTTTATGGATAATGTTAATATCATATATGCCGGTTACAGTGAAGCCAGCACAGGTAATGAAGATGACATGTGGCCTCATTCATGGACTCTTGGTGATCAGGCTTTTCAGATTGACGGCATAACATGCAACAATTATTCTTGTTCTGCAGAACTTGTCGGTGTTACAGGCACAAAGATGGACGGAATCGGAACTTTCACACATGAATTCGGACATATACTTGGTCTTAAGGACATGTATGATACAGACGATTATGTTGACGGCTACGGTATCGACCCAGGAGCTTACAGCTTGTATGCATCTGGAAGCTATAATAATGACAGCCGTACACCTCCTTGTCTTATGGCTTTCGAACGTATGCAGATGGGATGGTGTTCGCCAAAGGAAATAAAGAATGCGGAAGATGTAGAACTCAAAAATATAGCTGACAACGAAGCCAGATACATCAATTGCCAGCCTGATAGAGAACCGGGTACAGGTTTTGAGTGGTTTGTTCTCGAAAACCGTCAGCAGACTGGTTGGGATACATACATACCTGCTCACGGACTTCTGATATATCATTATGACTATACCGATGAAATGGTTGATGAGTATTGGTCGATAAATGGACCAAACAACAATGCAAAGCATCGTTGTATGTATATAATGGCTGCAGACGGTGTCGATGATGCTAATTCTCGTGCAGGAGATACTTATCCTGGACGTTCTGGAAATACAGAATTTACTTCAACTTCAAATCCTGCTGCAATAAACTGGAACGGTGATGCTGTAGATGTTGCTGTTACAAATATAAATGAATCAAACGGTTTGGTTTATTTCCAGGTTAATGGCGGTGTTGTTCCTAAATCTGTAATTCGTACTGAAGTTCCTACTGATGTCCGCGATACATATATAGGTGTTGATGCTACAATCGTCAAGAAACTTCAGGATGTAAAGGAAATGGGATTCTGCTGGGCACTTAATGAAGAGCCTACAAAAGACGGCAATCATATAACTGTTCCTGTTGCCGACAAGGTAAACGCTAAGATCAGCGACCTTGAACCGGGAAGTCTCTACAATATACGCGCTTACATGGTCATGGCAGACAATTCTGTTGTTTATGGTGCTTCTATTCCTGTAATAACAGAGTGCAAGCTCATGGAAGCACCATTTATCGGTGACTTCAGTTCTTGGACAAACGGTGAACTTGACTGCTGGAAGATTGTCGACAACAATGGTGATGGAACGACTTGGATATACGACGAGGCGGCACAAGCTATTGTATACCAGTTCGATTATTGGAATGATGCAGATGATTGGCTCATTTCTTGTCGCATGAAGGTTCCTGAGAACGGTGCACTTTACTTTATACGAGGTGTAACTGAAGCTACTACAGTTGAAGACCTTGATGTATATGTATCCACAACTACAAGGAATGTTGAAGACTTCCATCTCGTGAAGAGATTCTCTTTTGCTGATAATTTCGGTGTGCAGGTTCCGGAAGAGGTTGACCTCAAGGAATATGCGGGCAAGGAGATTTATGTGGCATTTGTCTGCAAATCTAAGAAGCTTCAGACCAATCTTTGGTTGTGGCAGGTATATCTTGCTCAGAAGTTGGGTACTCCGACAATAACAAAATTCACAGCAGTCGACAATGGTCTTTCTGTAAATTGGACTCCTGTCAAGAATGCCACAAACTATTACCTCGAATTTTACGAAGTAGATGATGAAGTTTACAATAATACAGTTTTTGTACCTCTGAATGATTTCGAGAAAGTTTCCGGCAGTGTTTATCCTAGAGCCGGTTCTTTGTCATTCTACGGAGATGGAGTGGTTGAAACCCGCGATTATCCTGATGGAATAACAGATTGCAAGTTCATTCTTGAAACCGGAGGCCCGTTCGGTTCAAGTACTGTAAACATAGAAGGCACAACAGATGGCAAAGTTTGGGAATCTGTAGGTCCAGGTATTACTGTTTCTGAAGTCAATACAGAAGGTTCAGAAGTTATGCTTGAAAACTATGTTAAAGGAAAGAAATACCGCAGGCTTCGCTTCACTTTCGATTTCGGTGGACGTACAGCCAATATCAACTATCTGACACTTTCTTATGACGATGGATATGTATGGAACACTCTTGCCAGCGGTAAGGTAGAAGGTACAAGTTTGATTATAGAAGAAAAGACTCCTGGTGAATTCCTTGGAGGCAAGACTTACATTTCAAGAGTTACAGCGGGTGACAATATTCTTTATTACGATTCTTCTGCACCGGCATATTTCACTTACGATCCTGTAGGTGTTGAGGAGATCGGCTCTGATGAATTGACAGCTGCAGCTTCTAATGATGCTGTAACAGTAAGCGGCCTGAATGAAGGCGATAGAATCTTGTGTACTACATCGGCTGGACAGATTGTATATTCGGGCAATGCTGAAGGCAATTCGTGCCGTTTTGCAGTTAATGGCTACAAGGGATTGCTTCTTGTACAGATTTCCGGACATGCAAGCAAGACTTTCAAATTGATGGTAAAATAAAATAGTGACATAAAAATGAAATATTTTGGTTTAATTGCTTTATCCTTAATGTCTGCGGCCTTGGCAAATGCCTCTGTCTCAGATACAATTAAAAAGGTCAAGCCTAAGCAGGTTGCTCCTCCACCGACGGCTCAATCGTGGAAGACACTGGATCGCTTGTCGTTGGAAGGTGCCGCAGATGGCGTTCCATACGGGCTGCACCTTGTTGGCGTAGAAGACAAGACTGTAACTCTGCAGTGGAACAATCCGGAACCGATGGACGGATATTTTGATGATTTTGAAGGCCATTCGGATTTTGTCGTCAATTCTTCAGGAAATATAGGATGGGATTATCTGGATATGGACAATGCCTACACTTACACATGGACTGCTACATCTTTTCCAAATCAAGGAGGCAAGATGGCATTCATGGTGATGAACGTAGACAAGACTTCGCCTTCGGTAGCCGACTATCCGGCAGCGCGCCCGTATTCCGGAAGCAAGATGCTCGCAGATTTTGCAGTTGACGGAGGAAACAATGATTTTATTATTTCTCCAGAATTGAGCTTTTCGGAAGATTTCCAGATAAGCTTCCGTGCCAAAAGCTATACTGAATCATACGGGCTTGAACGGGTGCGTGTAGGTTATTCTACTACGGGAAAGCGTGCATCCGACTTTGTTTGGGTATCAGAAGGTGACTACATCGAGGTGCCTGCGGAATGGACTCTTATAAGTTACTCTATACCTAAAGAGGCCAAATATGTTACGATAAATTGTGTCTCGCAGGATGCATTCATTCTCTTTATCGATGACATTTTTGTCGGAACAAACAAGATACGTCCAAGAGCCGCTTCAGGAAACAAACTTAATGGATTCAACCTCTATCGCGGTACACAGAAAGTGAACTCGGAACTTATCAAGGACATGGTATATGCTGACATAGTTCCAGAATACGGAGACTATACTTATAGTGTGTCGGCTGTATATTCAGACGGAACAGAATCGGCAAAATCAGCCGTGCTCAGTGTTAATGTTCCTGACATTCGTCTTTTGCCTTTCGAAGAAGATTTCAGCACATGGGTTCTCGATGCCGACAAATGGTCTACTCCTGTGGACAGCATCAGCGAGCCAGTAAAGTGGAGCGTCGACTATTATACTTACGGATTGGTAGATCCATGCGCCACTTACCAGTATTCTTCGTTGAAGAATTATTCTCAATCACTTGTCTCGAGCGAACTTAATACAACTGACAAAGCCAATACGTTCCTTCGTTTTGACCTGCGTACGCTGAATTATGAGAATGTGACAGAAGATACACTTTCAGTTGAAATCTCATGTGGAGGCAAATGGACGGAAGTTGCTTGCTATACGAATGAGGAAGGCACTTATGCCTGGCGTCAGGAACTTATCGATTTGAGTCCTTATCTGACAAGCAATCTCTTCAGCATACGCTTCCGTGCACATGGTCTGGATGCCTCATATATCGACTACTGGTATGTTGATGACATCAAGATTTGGAATCCGCAGTGGACTTCCGGCAAGCTTATGCTTATGTGCGGAGCTTCTCCGATGGCCAATGTTCCGGTACTTATTGAAGGTGCAGGTGGAAGCCGTGATACACTGGTTACCGGAAATGATGGAACAATAAGCATTTCCAGGCTTGAAGCCGATGATTACAGCTTGACTGTAGATGTGGAGGATTGCAATTTCTACAAAGGAACGTGGACCGTTTCAGCATCTGGTTCCAACAACTTCACCATTCAGCTCACTCGTCCAGAAGTGAAACTCAGCACCGATGATATACATGTTGACATGAACGTTGAAGACAAGCTGGAGAAAACGGTCGATATAAAGAATGAAGGTGACGGAGAAGTAGTCTGGAGAATGCTTCAGGACAATCCTGCCGGTTCTGGCGACATATCCAGCCGTTTCCAGCTGCAGAAAGACTTCAATGCATCCGGCGATCTTCAGTCTGCAGTTGTATTTGATGGTGAATTCTTCTATACATCATCATGGTATAATGTCGGTCAGTTCTACAAGTACGACAAGAATGGAGAGTTCCTTGAGGAGTTCCACGTAGAGGGTATGTACTACAAGGTTGATGATATGGCATTCGACGGTGTATATTTCTATGGAAGTGACGATACAAACACAATCTTCCAGATTGATATGCGCAATAAGCGATTGGTAAAAACAATCACAATCGTCGATGATCCTGATATCAACATTACTCACATTGCTTACGACCCTCGAACAGATGAATTCTGGGTTGGAGCTTCCAACACATTGTGCCGTGTGAACCGAGAAGGACGCATAACAGTTGCTTCACACTCTATATCTGACGATGAGAGTCTGGACATATACGGTTCTGCATACGATAATGTTACTCCAGGAGGTCCATATCTCTGGTTGAGCCATGAAGAGATTTCATACGAGGGAGTTGAACGTATTGTTTTGCGCCAGTATAATCTTAATACCCGTAAGCTTACTGATGTAAAGCATGAAGTTTCCGATTTCGAAGGATACCAGTACGGACCGATGACCTACGGTGCCGGAATCGAAACAACCACAAGTTTTATTGATGGAACATTGTCGCTTGTCGGAATCATGGAGCAGTCACCTGCACACATATATGTCTATAATTTGTGCAATGCAAGCGATTGGCTGTCTTATTCTCCTAAAGCCGGAGTAATCAAGCCGGGAGAGTCTCAGACCGTAACTCTTTCTTATGATGCCCGCAACGGAAAAGTAGGAGAAACATTCGAGGCTGATCTGAATTTGTATACTATTCCAGATGCAGGCGAACATAAAATTGTTGTCGGATATACAGCTGCAGCTCCTTGCAAGACTCCTCGTCCTGTATCGCTTACAGCTTCCAGCGACAATGGTTATGATGTAAATCTCGCCTGGAAGAGTGGAGAAGCGGACAAAGCCCCTTCTGGATACAATGTTTATCGCAATGGCGTCAAGCTCAACTCTTCGCCTGTTGCCGCAACATCTTATGTTGATAAGGGTGTTATAAGAGGCAATTACTATTATTCTGTTACAGCAATCTATGATGGCAAGGAAACAAACCATTCTGACTCTGTTGCAATAGAGCTTATTGTCGGTGCACCTTATTATGCTCCTACAAATCTTGTTTCTTCCGTGTCTGGCAACAAGACTGTTTCATTGACATGGAAACAGCCGGGGCTCATTCGTCAAAATGAAGCAACTCTTCGTTACGACAATTCTGCATGTGCCAGCGGAGTCGGACTTTCTGAAGGCGGTTTCTTCTGGGTTGGTGCTAAATGGGACGGCGATGATCTGATTGAGTACAGAGATATGATTCTCGACAAGGTTGATGTATATGTAAAGGAAAGATGTACTGCATTGTCTTTGAGAATATACAAGGATAATAGTGCTGCCGTTACTCAGATTGTAAATGTCGGTGACATAAAGTATGGCCAGTTCAATACTGTATCTCTTAAGTCGCCTTTGAAGATTGAGCGCGGACACGAGTATATCGTTTCTTTCCTTGTTGTTCATGATGCAGGTGTCCTGCCAATCGGTATGGACGGCGCAACAGCAGTTGAAGGCAAGGGTAACCTTATCTCTACAGACGGAAAGAACTGGTCTACATGCACACGTATGGATTGCGGCAACGGAAACATAAATATTGCCGTTCATTTCTCTCCTGCGGCAGATCTAGAAGAAGCACCTGTCGGTTATGATGTATTCCGTGATGGAGTGAAAGTCAATGCTTCAACTGTTGCTGCAACATCATTCAAAGAAGATCTCACTCAGGCTGGTGTTCACACTTACAATGTAAGATCTGTATATGCCGACGGCGGTCTTTCTGCTTTCACTTCTGATGCTTCAGTTGAGATTCTTCAGCTCGGAACTCCTGTTGCTCCGGCACATGTAAATGCTGATGTTGAGCTCAACCGCACAGTGCGTCTGCGTTGGGACTTCCCTATTGAAGGAGAATCTTCTTTACCTGTAGACATCAAGACTACAAAGATTACAACAAAAGAAGGAACTCTTGAGTATGTGAACCAGTTTGACGGAAGTATGTCAGGCGAGATGGGTATTGCATCTGACGGCAAGTACATCTACACTACGCTTCATAGTGCTGCCGGTGCAATCAACAAATATGCGCTTGATGGAACATTTGTTGAAAGCTTCGTCATTTCTGGCATAGAAGAAGGTATCCGCAACCTTGCTTATGATGGTGAGAGCTTCTATGCTTCTACTACTGAAAGCTGCATCTATAAGATTGATATGGATGCACATGCAGTTTCCGATAAGTACTCTATTTCAGAGATTGCCCGCCATATTGCTTATATGCCTGATCTTAACGGCGGACGCGGCGGATTCGAAGTCGGCGACTGGGAATCTTCAATCTATGTCGACAAGCACGGTGCAAAGATTTCTTCAGGACCGGTATTGAACGGTGCCGCAGGAACTGCATACTACAACGGCATAATCTATGCATTCGAGCAGGGTCACGAAAATCCGTTCGTAATTACGCTTTACGATGCACAGACATATAAGGCTGTCGGAAGTGTAGATCTTAAGGATTATGCAGAGCTTTCTCCAGAGACAGGTTCTGCTGCCGGAGGCATGTCTCTCATCACCACTCCGGAAGGACTGAATCTGCTTGCCATGGTTCTCCAGACATCTTCAAGTGCTCGTTTCATCTTCCTCGATCCTGGAACAATAAAGGGATTGGAGGGCTACAACATTTACCGTAATGGTGTCAAGGTGAATGCGGAACCTCTTAAGTATCGTTCTTTTGAAATTGATGAAAATGAAGCCGGCAAGTACAGCTACACAGTGCAGACAGTGTACATCGACGGTACAACTTCCGGCTATTCTCCAGCGGCGGAGGTTGAAATCGTTGAGCCGGGCAAATGTCCTGTTCCTTCAGACGTTAAGGCTGTTCCTGCTTCTTGCGGATATAATGTAAACGTTTCGTTTGTCGATCCTGCAACACTCGGAGCAGATGTTTATGAAAGTGCAGAGAATATTGCAGACGACCAGCCGTTCACTCACGACGGATGGACAAATCAGAACAATGCGTGGACTGTTTCATCCGATGCAGCTTATCAGGGAAGCAAGTCCATCACTTCCGATGCATCTTCCGAAGCACTTCTCATCATGCCTGTTGCACATGCAGACGGAGCCGACATGCTCTTCTCATTTGTAGCACGCAATTCTGATGACCTCAAGGCAAACGGACGTGTTGTCGTATACACATCTGTCGAGGATTCACCTTCTGAGGTGGATTTCGTCCAGTATGCATCGGTTTCAACAACCGAAGCTTGGCAGAAGTCTACATTTGCACTTCCTGCATCCGTACGCTATGTCGCAATCAAGCATGTTGCCGGTGATCCTGCACAGTATGTCGATGCAATTTCAATGAGTGCGTCCGATCCTGAACTTATCCACGGATACTATGTATATCGTGACGGAGTGAAGCTCAACTCAGAGCCGGTTACATCTGTAAGCTATACAGATCACAATCTGCTTCCAGGAACATACAAGTATCAGGTAAGCGCTCTCTATAAGACATCTGGATTGAGCGAACTGTCAGATGCCGTTACTGTAAATGTCGATTACAGCAATAATTACCAGGCACCAGGACAGCTGTCTGCCGAAAAGATTTCAGGCGGTATCCGTCTTGACTGGAGTGCTCCAGCTCTCGGCGATGCTGTCAACCTCAAGTGGCACAGCGGTACTGCTCACGATGCAGCCGGAATTCCTAGCGGCGGAGCATTCTATGCAGGAGTACAGTGGAGTGCAGAAGACCTCGTTCCATATGAGAGCCTCTCACTTTCCGAAGTTGAAGTTTACGTAAACCAGCTCCCTGACCAGATGTTCCTTCTCGTATATGAAGGCAACGACCTTGTTCGTCAGCAGTACGTTCCAACTCTCAAGCAGTACAGCTTCAATTCAATCAAGCTCGACAAACCGCTTCCTCTCACTTCCGGACGTACATTGAGGGTTGTAATCTACGTTCAGCACAATGAGATTACAGTTCCTCTCGGATACGATGAAGGACCTGCTAAGACCAGCCGCGGCGATTTGTATTCTTCTGACGGCGTTACATGGAGCACTCTTACCGATAATGATATCGACGGCAACTGGAACATAACACTCGTCCTCAGAGCTTATGCCGACAACGAAGCCGCCCAGGCTTCTGCCGCTCTTCCTCGTTTTACAGCTCACACAAGCGGTGTGAACGCTGGCGGGAAGCTCATGACGCAGGCTGTACCTGAGGCTACTTCATCGCTTTATGCATTCGACGGATACAATGTTTACTGCAACGGCGCCAAGTTGACAGCTGAACCTATATCTGAAACTACATACTTCGACCGTGAGCCTAAGACTGTTGACTACTGTGAATATCAGGTTAAGGCTGTTTATTCCGGCTATGGCGAAGTTGGTTCTAACGTCGTACGTGTCATAACTACAGGCATTGATGGTGTTGAAGGCTATGACGGCATAAGCATTACTGCTTCAGATGGTAACATATATGTTTCAGGTCTTGCATCTGGTGAAAATGTATATGTTTACGATTCAGCCGGACGTATGGTAGTTTCTGCTGTTGCCGGCAATGATGCCGTTCTCTGCATCAGCATGTCTGCCGTACCTGAAGGTGTTTACATGGTGAAGACTTCAGGAAAGACTGCCAAGATCAATGTGACAAAGCGTTGATCTGACATTCTTATCTGAAAAGAATATCTGTTTAAGGGGATGTTCCGCACATGTGTTGCGGGACATCCTTTTTTTATGCCCTTTTTAAATCGCTTGCACTTTGCCGTGTTTTGTTTCTCGAGGGCCTGCATCGTCTTTTCCGAGGGCTCGCAGTTCAAGTCGCAAGCCCTCGCGATTGCAGTTGTGAGCCCTCGCATTTTTTGTAATTTGCGCTTATGTCGCATTGATGGCTTGTGTTGTATGCCGGATGCTTTATAGTTTGGCTGAAGCCTTGATGGAAACCGCATTGTGCGCCATCAGATAAAGTTGTGGATTGATGTGATAATTTTGTTTTCTTGTGCAGCTCTTCAAAAATATTTGTTAAGTTTGCATAACTCAATCAATTGATGCTGTAGAGAAATGAATGTTAAGATACGTAAGAGAATTTTTCGTACTGTGGTGATGGTGCTCTCTGCACCTTTTATACTATTTGCAGTCCTTTCCGTCCTTATCTATATACCGCCCGTTCAGGAGTTTGCGGTACGCACCGTTTCCGGCTATCTGGCCGAGTCTACCGGCATGGATGTGACTGTTTCGGCCGTAAGGCTTAAGTTCCCGATTGACTTGTCTTTGCGTGGTGTTGACATCCGCAAGAAAGGCGAACAGGTTCTTGGTGTGGGCCGTATTGATGTCAGTGTAGAACTTCCTCCGCTTTTCAGCAGTAGGGTAGAGGTGGACGAGATTGACATACGCGACGGTCATGTCAATACTCTCGATCTCATTGACGCATGTATAATTAAGGGGCGTATCGGCCGACTGTTCGTCGACAGCCATGGAGTCCAGCTGAGCGAGGAACGCGCTTTTGTAAACAACCTTCTCTTATCTGATTCCGATCTTGATATTGCGATGCAGGATTCTGTACCGCCCGATACCGCAACTTCTTCCGAACCTCTTAATTGGGCCATCGAAGTTGCCAATCTTGATATTTCCAACGTTGGGCTCGGATTGCATCTTGCACCTTCTTCTGATAGCTTAAGTCTTAAGACTTATCTCGGACATATAGGTGCGGCGGGTGTAATCGATTTGGGACGCGAGGCCTACAGTCTGACTTCTCTTGAAATCGACGGCAGTTCGTTTGCTCTCAACAGAGGTGCATCTGCTCCTCTTAAAGGATTTGATCCTGACCATATAGAAATTACAGACTTCAATACCCGTATGGACTCTTTGTCGTTCTCATCCCTTACTATGGATGCAGGATTGCGCATCTTGAGTCTCTCGTGCAAGGAGCGCAGCGGATTGGCTGTAGTTGAGGCTTACGGAGGAGTTTCGGCTGATTCTTCAGGAGTAAGGTCTGTCGGGCTGCGTCTTTCTACAGCCGACTCAGATCTGTCGTTGCGCGGTAAGGCCGACTATTCTGCATTTGTACCTGGTGGCGATGGCCGTTTTGAGACAGCAATTGAAGGTGAAATCGGACGTAATGATATATTTGCCTTTATGGGCGAAGTACCGGAGGACTTGGTGCGTGCCTATCCACTGGTACCTCTGGTTTTCGGCATCAATGCTTCTGGCAATGTAGACACATTGGCTGTTGAACATGTGGATTTGCGCATGGCCGACCACTTCACGCTTCGCGCCGATGCAAATATGACCGCACTTCTTGATTCGTTCGAAAGAGAACTTCGTGCCGATGCAGTCTTTCGCTGTGCGGACATGAGCTTCATCTCCAAATTCCCAGCAGCCGAAGGTATAACCATCCCTCGCGGCACCCTTTTTGATGTCGATGCTTACATGCGTGGCGATGTGATGAGAGCTGATGCCAAATTGGCTTCTGGTCGTTCCATGGTAATGCTTACTGCCAATTATAATTCTTCTGCAGAGGCTTATATGGCCGAAGTTGATGTCCGCGACTTGCTTCTGAACGATTTCATGGCAATGACAGATACGTGCTTGTTCTCAGGTTCGTTTTCTGCAAAGGGACGTGGTTTCGATGCCTATTCGCCTTCGTTCAGATTGTCTGCCGGAATGTTGCTCGACAAAGCCCGCATCGGAGCAATCGATGCGGGAGGGGTAAGTCTCGATGCCAAGGTTGGCGGACGCAAGGCCGATGTAGCTTTGAAATGCAATAATGCACTTGTGCAGGCTGACATGCATGCCGATGCTTCATATTCTCGCAAGCACATTGACGTTAAGGCTCTATTGGATATGCCTAATGCCGATTTGCAGGGACTTGGATTCTCACCGACACGTTTTGATGTATCGACAAAGGGTGCGTTCGGCTTCAGTGGTGATATGGTTAAGAATTATCGTTTTGAGGCAGATGCAGAACGTCTGAATATTACGCTCGAAGGCGACAGCATTTTCGATTACAGCTTGTCGGCACTGGCTGAAACTTCTGCCGATACGACTTATGTTTCACTCAAGTCTGGTGATATGCAGTTCAGTTTTGCTTCGCCTTCTGATGTCGACGGGTTGGCATCTGGCTTCGGCAAGGTGGCATCGGAGGCTGCCAGACGTTTCAATGAGAAAGTAAGACTTGACATCAACGAACTGAAGAATTATCTTCCTTATTCCAGAACGCGTCTTACTGCCGGAACCGACAATCTTATCCACATGATGATGGCACGTTCGGGCATGTCGTTCAGCGAATTGCGTGCCAACATCTTCACTTCGCCGAAGGAAGGTGTTGCCACAACTGCATATCTGAATACTTTCCGCAAGGACAGTATCGAAATTGACACTCTGCTGTTCCTCGTACGTCAGGACAGTGCCGATGTGCGTTTCCGTGCCGGTGCACGATGCAAGGACAAGAGGTTGTACCCTGGATTTGAAGCCTATGTCCGCGGTTCCATCGGACGCATCAATTCTGATGTAAAACTGGAATTCTTCAACAACAAGCACGAGCAGGGACTCGATCTTGGTGTTCGCCTTGAGATGGTCGACAGTACTGCACAATTCTCTCTCTTCCCAGAACAACCTATAATCGGCTTCAAGAAGTTCAATATCGAAGGAGCCAATCGCATAGACCTTGAGCGCAACGGACAGATCAATGCCGACCTCGTGCTCAATGAACCTGGAGGATGTCGTTTCGAACTTTCCGGTTCGCCTGCAGATACGCTCAAGCAGGACTTGAGTCTTGCCATAGAGCGTCTTGACATTGCTCAGCTTCTGACGGTGCTGCCTTTCATGCCTCAGATGCAGGGCAAGCTCAACTTGAAAGCCAACTACATTGAAGATTCCGACAACTATATGGTCAAGGGAAATGCCGGTATTGATAGCTTTGCTTATGAACATGTGCCTGTCGGCAACATCGGAGGTGATTTTGCTTATGAGCCTCTCGAAGGAGGTGCGCATTCGCTTATGGTGGCCTTGTCGCACAACAGCAGGCGTATTGCATATCTTGGCGGACGCTACACTGATGCTGACGGAGGTGTGCTCGATGCCGGCATGTCGCTCGAACGTTTCCCGTTGTCCATCGCTTCTGCTTTTGTTCCGGACCAGATGGTGGCTCTCCACGGTTATCTCAACGGAAATATGAAAGTGGCCGGACGTGGTGACGATATTTCTATCGATGGTTCGATTGATCCGGACAGTGCGCGCATAACTTCAGATATCTATGCACTCAACATCAGTCTGGATGAGACGCCTATCGCTGTGACCAAGAATAAGCTGGAATTCAACAAGTACAAGATTTTTTGGGCTGGTGAGAAACCGCTTACTCTCGACGGTTTTGTTGATTTTGCCGATGCATCGGGCATGAAGATGAGTCTGGATATTGTCGGTTCGGGTATTGAAATGATAAACGCTCCTCGTACTCAGAAGTCTCTTCTCTTCGGTAAGGTCTATTCTGACATTTATGCTCATGTCGAAGGTACGGCCGATAATGTTAACGTGCGAGGTATTGTGAGCGTATTGAGCAACACCGATGTGACTTATATAATGAAGGATACGCCGTTGTCCGTTGATGACCGTTTGAACGACATTGTGACCTTTGTAGATTTCAATGCTCCGCCTCAGGCTGCCGACGACGAGGAGAAAGTTTCGTTCATGGGCATTGACATGCGCATGCAGCTAGAGGTACGTGACGGTGCACGTTTCAAATGCGAACTCAGTGCCGACCGGCAGAGCTACATCAACTTCGAAGGTGGCGGATCGCTTGTGTTCTCCAGCACTCCTGAAGGTGTGATGAGTCTGCAGGGACGCTATACCGTTAATGATGGCGAAATGAAATACTCTCTGCCTGTCATTCCTCTGAAGACGTTCAGTCTCCGTTCGGGAAGTTATGTGGAATTCCGTGGTGACCCTATGAATCCAATGCTGAACATTGCAGCTGTTGAGCGCACCAAGGCCAGCGTCAGTGACGAAAATGGTGGAAGTCGTTCTGTTGTCTTCGATGTCGGACTTAAGGTTACGAATACGAATGGCAGGAATCTGGTTGTGAAGTATTCAAAGGTATCCGGAGCAAAGGGACATCAGATCACATACGCGACCAATTCTAAGTTCACCAAGGGCAAGAAGGTTGTCAATACAACGAAGAGAACGAAGACCATAAAGAAGCTGAAAAAAGGAAAGACCTATTATGTACGGGTCCGTGCATATAAGAAGGATTCTACAGGCAGGAAAGTATGTGGTAAATACAGTAAAGTAAAGAAAGTCAAGATAACAAAATAAGATTAAGACAAAGGAGCATGATTAAGAATGTAATCAGGGGCAGGATAAAAAGTTTGCTTTTTATCCTGCCCCTGAATCTGATTATTTATTCTATTTATCAGCATCGATTACTGATTGGATCTGTTTCATAAGAGTGTCATAGTTATTCTGGTCATCGATACCGCCGAGCATAGGATCTCCGACGATATTACCATTCCTATCGACAAGTATGGTTGTAGGAAATGCCATGATGTCGGAGGCATATTTACCTATGTTTGAATCAGAGTCAATGGAAATATTGCGGTATTTGGCACCCTGACTGTCAAGAATGGCTGCGGCCTCCTTGATAGCATCTTCGTTTCCGTCAAAGGTCTCTGTGTTGATACCTACTACCTCGCCTCCCATCGATTTGATGGCATCGTTTAATTCATTAAGCTTGGATAATTCTGCGACACAAGGTTTGCAGCCGGTAAACCAGAAATTAACGACCGTTACCGCATTATTGGAAAACAGGCTTTCGTCAACAGAATTACCATCATAATCCTGACCGGAGAAATTC
>OOCM01000830.1_pt1 | contig 28081 bp, 21 predicted proteins | sample 1671111 | NCBI WGS metagenome assembly OOCM01 (sample SAMN06348123, study PRJEB24527) | human gut metagenome | biome: human gut; feature: ankylosing spondylitis patient; material: feces | host: Homo sapiens | place: China | collected 2015-10 | reverse complement strand
CTATTATTATACGCTATTTCTCGTCAAAATCAACCATTTGTTGTGACAGAGCCTTTCTTATTTTACCATCATTCATGATACATACCGGAGATCTGTACAAAATCGGAATGGCGGATAAGCCGTATGTCTCTTGATTCCTGCGAATTATCTGAAATGTCTTTTGTCTATGCTGGTATCATATGCGCATCGATATGCATATTATATGTTGTTGGCCGCAAAAGAAGCAGATATAAGTATGTCATAGGATGTATTCTTAATGATTTTGACTACTTTATTACTGCTATATGTATAGAGCAGGCGAATAACAAGTATCTTGTTCTTCATGATGTTCCTGAAGATCTTGACATGAAGCGCAAGGCGCTGTCCGTGCTGTCGGCAAAGTCCTATGTCGAGTGTACGTGCGTTTCTGTTCATATGGCGGTGACCAGTAAAAATTATACGAGAAAGGATAGACGATATATTCTTGGAATCCTGAAATATGATCAGGAATTGATGTTTCTGTTTTATGAAAACTATATGACGACGCTCTCAAAAATGACCATACGCAGAACTCTTCCCCTGTACCGAGATATCGACGTGATAGAGGGGCTGGATTTTGAGAGCTTCCGCGGTATCATGAATTCGCTGCGCTGAGAGTTGCAGGATCGACCGCGGGTTCTGCTTTCTTTGTCCCACACTTTTCTTCGTTGCGTCGCATGAGGCACGCCCCACGGATCGACGCTTTCTTGTCGTTTTCCGGCCATGCCTGTTTTTCTTGCGGCTTTTTTTTGTGCCGTCTCCGGCGCGGCGGCGTCCGGCTGCGCCGTGCCAGGGACGGCAGGGCTTCGCTGTGTGAGCTGCTCTTTTTCGCTCCTGCCGGGGCGGCTCCCTCTGTTTATTTCCGGTGTCTGCCTTTCTCCGCGCGGCTTTTATCGAGGTTCCTTGCGGCTTTTCCCGGTTGTTCCCGTCGCGCTTTTCAGGTCCGCTTCTGCAGAGAAAATGTCCTTCCGTCCTGCCGCTTCTCGGGTCTTTCCTCGCGGCGGGCGCAAAAAGGGCGGATGCAGCTTTTGCTGCATCCGCCCCGGAAAGGGATGCTCCGCCGGTTGCGGAACAGGGTCAGATTTTTTCGCAGATCTTCTCAATGAAGCGCGACTTGAGCTGCTTCTGCGCAAGAGAGCGCTTCACGGCGGGCATCTTGAGAATGGCGCCGAGCACGCCTGCCAGCAGTCTGTGGCTGAAGAGCATGCGATTGTCGAAGATGAGATCCTGAAGGTTGCCGCGTTCCGTGGCCATGACCACGGCGCGATGGGTGGTGTTCAGGGGCGTGATGGTGCGTTCAGGGCGGGGCACCAGCATGAGCGCGCCGTGCGAGCAGCCGCGGGTGCACACGCCGCAGCCGAGGCACAGTTCCGCGTTGAAGTCGATGCGGCGGGTGCCGTCTTCGTTGCGGACCAGGGTGAGGGCGTTCACGGGGCACAGCTGGGCGCAGCGGCCGCACTTGACGCAGGCGGACTCATCCATCTGCATGATGAAGTTGGAGTGGATGGTCTGCGTCATCTGGAAGCGCTTCACCGCGCCGAGCGCCTCGCAGCAGCAGCCGCAGCAGTTGCAGATGAAGTTCACGCCTTCGCGCACGTTTTCGCCGAACTGCACGAGGTTGTGTTCCCAGGCCTGATGCAGAAGCTCCAGACATTCGCTCTTGCTGACTTCGCGGGCGTGTCCGTGCTTGATGAGCGAATGCGCCGCGGTGTTGAAGGTCATGCAGATGTCCATGGGAGCGTCGCAGGCGGTGCCCAGATGCTGCTTCTTGTGGCGGCAGTAGCACATGCTTATGCCGCACTGGGACGCGGTTTCAATGACGTTCGTGGCGCGTTCCCAGTCGAGGATTTCCATGGCGTAGGGTTCCTTCACCGTGGGTTCCTGCACGAACACGCGGCCGAGTCCCGTATCGCCGGTGACGAACAGCTCGCGCATGAAGTCTTCTTCCACGTTGATGTACTGGTTGAAGAGTTCGGCGAGGGTTTTCTGATCCACGTCTTTGCGAACGCGCATCATGGAAAATTCAAAGAATCCGGCCATGGGCGGGGGCAGGCAGTACATCTGTTCGCCCTTCACGTCCATGTCCACGAGCATGGCGCGGCTCGCCAGATTGTCCAGAACCTTGTGGGCTTCGGTTTCGGAAACGTTCCAGCGCTTGGCCGCATCGGCCGCGGTGAAGGGCCGGATGGGCATCTGTGCCACAAGGTCGGCTTCCTTTTCCGTGAAGAGCATCTTCAGAATGGAGTACAGGGTTTTCGATTCCGGTGCGCCCTGCGGAAAGCGGTTGAGTCTGTCGATCATGCGTCCGTAGGCGGACTGTTTTTCAAGCATAAGGTGATGTCCCACAGGCAATCTCCTTTTCTGAGGTCGGAGCGGAGGAAAGACGGCGTCCGCAGCGATATGACGCAGGGCAGGACATCCTGATCCTGCAATGGAGCGGCGGAGAAGGGTAAAAGCAGCTTCAGCATCCGGTGTCGTCCGTTGTGTCGCCGATCATGCGCTCAGTCTGGATGAATAAGTGTAGCGCGTTGCAGAGAAACATCAAGTCTGATACGGCCGCTCCGGAAAAGAAGTCGGCAAACTGCACGAAAGTCGCGTGATTTGTTTTGTCTGAATCACGGAGTAAGTGAGCTGTAAAAGGGGGGGCTGTCGGCGTTGTCTGCTTTTTCGGAGGAGCGTGCAGCAAAAAAGGGCGCGGATGAGTTCCGCGCCCCGTTGTGGTTGGCATGGAGGTCGCTGGCGGAGGGGATCCGGTGGAGGAAAGAGCCGCCCGCCGTTTTTTATCAGAGCTGCCGTTCGTTGCGCACCGAGGAGCACACCACGCTTGCCACGAACCAGGCGCAGCTCACAAGAATGATGGTGGCGCCCGTGGCGGTGCCCATCCACGGCTGAACGGAAAGCGCAAGTCCTGCCACGGCGGAGGTCAGGCTCACGAGAATGGCCCACCAGAACATGCCTCCGGCGCTTCGGGCGAAGTTGCGGGCCGAAGCGGCAGGCACGATGAGCATGGCCGTGACGAGCAGCACGCCCACGCCCCACACCGAGAACATCACCACGAGCGCGAGCAGCGCGGCGAAAAGGTATTCAAACAGCGCCACGGGCACGCGGTGCGCCCGGGCGATGATGCCGCTCGTGCCCGAGTAGAGCAGGCGGTTGAAGGCGAAGATCTGGAACAGCACGAACAGCGCGAACAGTATGAGCAGCCAGCCGATGTCGGTTTCAGTCATGGTGAGAATGTCGCCGTAGAGGAACTGCTGCAGATCGCGGGCGATGGTGTTGTTGCGGCTCACCACGGCCAGACCTGCGGCCACCACGGCGGAAAACACCACGCCGATGACGGTGTCGGAAGGCAGGGCGCTGAATCTCTGCATGAACATGATGATGAGGCCCACCGCCAGCCCGAACAGCGGCATGGAGATGTGGGGATTCACGCCCAGCACCAGACCGATGGCCACGCCGGCAAAGGCGGAATGGCCCACGGCGTCGGAAAAGAAGGCCATGCGGTAGTAGACCACCTGAACGCCGAGGGCCGCGGTCATGGGCGCGAGCAGCACGAGGGCCACGAGAGCCTGCTGCATGAAGCGCATGTCCATGCCGTCCAGGGGAAAGAGCGAGGCCAGATGAAAGAGCCAGGAAAGATCAACCATGATGATGCTCCCCGCAGGAGGAATCGGCCGTGCCGTTGCCGGGCATGGCGTGCATGTGATCCTGCGCGCAGATGAGTCCCATGTGCATGCCGAAGAGCGCCTGCAGAACTTCGCCGTTGAGAACCTTGTCGGGCGGGCCCTGCGCAATGACGCGCCTTTTCAGGCAGATGACGCAGGTGGCGTGATGCGCCACCATGCCGAGATCATGGCTGACCATGATCTGCGTGAAGCCCTGACTTTTGCGCAGATCGTCGAGAAGCTCGCAGAACAGCCTGCCGCCTTCAAAGTCCACGCCCGCGGAAGGCTCGTCGAGCACGAGCAGTTCCGGGTTCTGCTGCAGGGCAAGCGCGAGCAGCACGCGCTGCATTTCGCCGCCGGAAAGCGTACCCACGCGGCGACGGATGAGATGCGTGGCGTGTACTTCGTCCAGCAGTTCGAGCGCCTGCTTTTTGGCCTTGCGGGAAATGCCCAGCCACAGCGGTCGCTTCTGTATGCCCATGGAAAGAAATTCCGCCACGGTGAAGGGCATGCCCCGGTCGAGCGCAATTTTCTGCGGCACATAGCCTATGCGCAGGCCCTTGCCGCCGCCGAGCGTGATGTTGCCTCGATAGCCCACTTCACCGAGCAGGGCCAGCAGCAGCGTGGTCTTGCCCGCGCCGTTGGGGCCGATGAGCACCGTGCAGCTGCCCTGCGGCACGGTGGCGTTGACCTGATCGAGAATATTGAGCCCGCTTCGCGTCACGCTGACGTGATCGAAGACGATGGCGGGAGCGTTATTCGGTTCCAAGCGTAGACTCCAGAACGCGCAGATTCTCGCGCATGACGTTGTCGTAGTAGTCCGCGGGCGCGTCGGACGGGCCGGAGGCCACGGGATCGAGTGAAATGCAGGGAATGCCGGTTTCGGCGGCCAGCGTTCTGCCCGTGCGGGCGGGATACTGCGGTTCGGTGATCACGGCGGCCGTGTGCTTTTCGCGGATTATCCGCACGAGATCCAGCATTTCGCGGGCAGAAGGCTCCTGCCCTTCGTGGGGCTGAACCACGGCGTCCACGGTAATACCGGCGTCGCGGGCCAGATAGTCGAAAACGTTGTGCTGCACAAGTACGCCGCGTCCGCCGATCTTTTTGCCGAGCTGCGAAAATTCTCCGGCAAGCGCCTGCATCCGTTCCGCGGTGCGCCTGCCGTTTTCTTCGTACAGCGCGGCGTGCTCAGGATCATGCTGCGCGAGTTGTCCGGCAAGAGAACCCGCCATGCGCGCCATCATGGATGGGCTGGCAAAGATGTGCGGATTCTCGCCGTGCCCGTGATCGTGCCCCTCATGCCCGGCTTCTTCCTCGGCCAGAAGATGATCCACGCGGCTGGAAATGTCGATGATGGAGGAGCCTTCCTTCATGAGACGCGAGACCTTGCCCGGTTCGCCGAGAAAGCTCTCGAGCCCGAGGCCGTTGATGACCAGCACATCGGCCCGTGCAAGAGCGCGCCTGTCCTGCGGCGTCATGGAATAGTCGTGAGGGCAGCCCGTGCCCGCAGGCAGAAGAAGCCCGACCTCAACGCCCGGTACGTCCCGCGTGACCTGACGGAGCAGCAGCCATACCGGAAAAACCGAGGCGACAATCTGCCTGTCCGCTGCAAACGCGGGAGAGGCCAGCCCCAGCACAAGGCAGAGCAGAAAAGTGAAGATTTTCATGGTGCATCCTGAAAAAAGGGAAATATCCCGTTGAAGTGGCCGCGCAGCGGAAAAGCCGGATTTCCCGGTCCGCCGGACGGATGGATGATGGGTGCGGCCGAAAGGAAATCACTGTGCCTGAACTGCCGTTTCTGTCAAGTCCCGCGCCGGAGGCCGTCCCCGGAGGGAGGAGGCAGAGAAGAGTTGGGAAAGGCAGGAAAGGCAGGAAAGGCAGGAAAGGCAGGAAAGGCAGGCGGGGCTCCGCCCCGTACCCCGCCGGGGCATGCCCCGGGCCCCGGAAAGGCACAGGGGCGCTGCCCCTGAACCCTGCCGGGGGGAATGATTCCCCCCGAACCCCCTCGATTGCAGTGCAAAATGGAGTGCGGAGGCTGGGCGAGGTTCGCTCTATGGCGGGGGAAGGGGGGGAAGAACGTACCGCGGAAAGCCGGAAGGCTCGGCGGGAAATGTCCGGGCTGCCGCGTCAGTGCAGGTGTGTGCTTTCGCACCCACCTGCGGTGGCCGACTCCTGTCCGGCCTTCGCCGGACAGTCGTGACTGAGGAAGGGATTGCAAGATGTTGGAGAAATGAGCGGGAACTTTTTAACGATTCGAGAGTTTCGCCCGCCCTGATTAAAGGAAAACGCCCGCTTCCCCAACGGGTGCGAGCGTACGTTTACCGGTTTTCTGTGTGGGCGTTTTGCTTTTTTCTTTCTTGAACACACGGGAGGCTTCCGACGTGTTGCCCACGTCGGGTTCCCCATTCGGGCATTCCGCGGAGATTCAGTTTTTTCCGTCCGCAGAACGACAAACCACGGATTTTCTCAAAAAAATCGGGAAATCTTTCCGCTGCCCCATCGGTTCCGATTTTTATCGAACCCGATGGCGACCACCGCAGGCGGGTCCGGGAGGTCACGCCTGCACGGAAACGGAAGTCCAAATGCCGTCGGCAAAGACACCCTGTGCGGATGCAGCAGCGTTCCGTTTGTCGCCTGTCGCGGAGATATCGCTTCCCGCACCTGCCGCCGCACAGGCGGAGCCGGGCGGCGAAACAGGGAGGCGCGGGGGCTTGTCCCGACATGTCGGGGAATTATTTCCCCCGCCGGGGGTCGGGGCGGAGCCCCGCGGCCTTCCCTGTCGTTGCTATTTTTTTCAGTCTGTTGCTATCCGCCGAGGTAGGCTTCGCGGACTTTGGGATTTTTGAGCATATCCTTGCCGGGACCTTCGAGAACGACGGAGCCGACTTCGAGGATGTAGGCGTAATCGGCGATGGAAAGGGCGGCGTAGGCGTTCTGTTCCACGAGGAGCACGGTTTTGCCGTCTTCGTTGATGCGGCGGATGATGTCGAAGATTTCGCGCACGAGGATGGGGGCAAGTCCGAGGGACGGTTCATCGAGCATGATGAGGTCGGGGCGGCTCATGAGGGCGCGGCCCACGGCGAGCATCTGCTGTTCACCGCCGGAGAGGGTGCCGCCCTTCTGCCAGCTGCGTTCCTTGAGGCGCGGGAAGAGCTTGTAGACGAGTTCCTTGTCGCGGGCGATGCCGTCTTCATCCTTGCGGCACCATGCGCCGAGGGTGAGGTTTTCGGCCACGGTGAGGTGGGGCAGGATTCGTCTGCCTTCGGGGCTGAGGGCGATGCCGTTTCTCACCATGTTTTCCGCGGGCATGCCGAGGAGGTTCACGGGCTTGTCGCCTTCGTTTCTGGTGAGCAGAATTTCGCCGCTTGCGCCCTTCACGAGTCCGGCGATGGAGCGGATGATGCTGCTTTTGCCCGCGCCGTTGGCCCCGATGAGGGTAACGACGCTGCCTCTGGGAATGGAGAGCGAAACGCCCTTGACGGCATGGATGCCGCCGTAATGCACATGAAGATCCTTAATCTGCAGCATGGTTCACGTCCTCGCCGAGGTAGGCTTCGATCACGCGGGGGTTGGAGCGGATGGCGTCGGCATTGCCCTCGGCGATGAGCTTGCCGTATTCCAGCACCCAGATATGTTCGCACACGCCCATGACCACCTTCATGTCGTGCTCGATGAGCAGGATGGTCAGATGGAACTCGTCGCGGATCTGCCGGATGAAGTTCATAAGTTCGAGGCTTTCCTGGGGATTCATGCCGGCGGCGGGTTCGTCGAGCAGGAGGAACGAAGGTTCCGTGGCGAGTGCTCGGGCGATTTCGAGGCGTCGCTGTGCGCCGTAGGGAAGCGACGAGGCGGCTTCGTCGGCGTAGGCGGAAAGTCCCACGCGATCCAGGAGTTCGAGGGCTTTGGCGCGGATGTCTCTTTCTTCGCGCACGGTTCCGGGCAGACCGAGCACAGCGCCCCACCAGTGACCGCTGCGGCGGACGTGGCGGCCGATCATGACGTTTTCCAGCGCGGTTTCGTTGTAGAAGAGCCGTATGTTCTGGAAGGTTCTGGCCATGCCGAGGCTGCATATTTTGTGGGGCTCCATGCCGGTGATGCGTCTTCCGGCGAAGACCACTTCGCCTTCGGTGGGACGGTAGAAGCCGGTGATCACGTTGAAGGCGGTGGTTTTACCCGCGCCGTTGGGGCCGATGAGCCCCACGATGCTGCCCTGTTCGATGTCCATGTCGAGCTCGCTCACGGCGGTGACGCCGCCGAAGCGCATGGTGACGTTTCTCACTTCAATGATGTTTTTCCGGCTCATGCCCTGTTCTCCTTCTTGCGTCCGAGGCGGGAAAGGAAGGCGGCTATGCCGTTCCAGGTGATTTCGCGCATGCCCATGATGCCTTCGCGCCGGTACAGGATGATGATGAGCAGGCACACGGAGAAGACCACCATGCGCATGCCGGGGATGCCGGGGATTTCGATGAAGCCGAGATTGAGGGGTTCTTCGACCACGCGGAGCCATTCGAGGAGCACCGTGATGATGACGCTGCCGATGATGGAGCCGGTGATGGAACCGAGACCGCCTGCCACCACGATCATGAGGATGTTGTAGGTGAGCAGGAAGGTGAACATCTTGGGATCGATGGTGGTGAGCAGGTTGCCGAGCAGAGCGCCGCCCACGCCGGCGAGAAACGCGCCGAGGCAGAAGGAGAAGAGCTTGGTGTGGAACACGTTGATGCCCATGACCTGAGCGGCGATTTCGTCGTCGCGCACGGCCTTGAGCACGTTGCCGAAGTTGCTGGAGAGGAGGCGTACCGTGCAGAACACGACCACGATGAGCCAGATGAAGCTGGTGAAGAGATCGGTATGGCAGGGAATGCCCTTGATGCCGAGGGAACCGTTGGTGATGGGCGTGGCGTTGACGATGAGCACGCGGATGATTTCCGAGAAGCCGAGGGTGGCGATGCCGAGGTAGTCGCCGCCGAGTCTCAGCACGGGAATGCCGATGACGAGGGCGAAGAGCGTGGCCACGATGCCGCCGAGGATCACGGAGAACCAGAAGGGCGTATGGAGTGCGGCGAGGGAGGGAAGGATCTCGTCGATGATCCACATCATCTCCTTCTGGTCCGGGGTGAGCACGCATATGGCGGAGACGTAGGCGCCTATGGCCATGAAACCTGCGTGCCCGAGAGAGAACATTCCCGTGAAGCCGTAGATGATGTTGAGGGAGATGGCAAGGATGCCGTACACGGCCACGAGGTTGAGAATCTGAACTTCATAGCCGTTGAGCGGCTCGGGCAGGAAGGAGAGGCCGAGATCTTCGGCCATGCTTCCGTCGGCCCACCAGAGGAAGACAAAGAGCAGAGCCACGGCCGCAACGGTGAGCATGCGGTTCCGCATGAGTGTGGAAGAAGGGGATGCGCTCATCAGATCTTCTCCTTCTGTTTTTCACCGAACAGGCCGGTGGGCTTCACCAGAAGGACAACGACCAGCAGAATGAAGGCGAAGGCGTCGCGGTAGCCGGAGAGTTCCGGGAAGAAGGCGACGGCCATGATTTCGATGAAACCGAGCATGAGGCCGCCGATCACGGCGCCCTGAATGGAGCCGATGCCGCCGAACACGGCGGCGATGAAGGCCTTGAAGCCGGGGAACACGCCCATGTAGGGGTTGATCTGCGGATATCGCAGAGCCCACATGATGCCGGAGGCGGCAGCCAGAGCGGAGCCGATGGCGAAGGTGAGGGCGATGATCTTGTCCACGGACACGCCGAGCATGCGGGTGGTTTCGATGTCTTTTGATATGGCCTGCATGGCGAGACCGGGCTTGGTGTGGTAGACCACATAGAGCAGAGCGGCCACGAGAATGGCGGTCACGCCGGGAACGAGCAGGGTAAGGGGCATGAGTCTTGCGCCGCCTATGGTGATGATGCTCACGAGCCATTCGGGCTGATGCACGGGTCTGGGCAGGCCCGTGAAGACCACCACGGCGAGACTTTCAAGGAAGAAGGAAACGGCAATGGCGCTGATGAGGGCGGAAATGCGGGGAGCGTCGCGCAGGGGGCGGTAGGCGATCTTGTCCATGAGCACGCCGAGCGCGGCGGAGCCGAGAATGGCGACCACCACGGCCACGGGCCAGGGCAGACAGAAGAGCGTGGTGCCGTAGAACACGAAGTAGGCACCGAGCATGAGGATATCGCCGTGGGCGAAGTTGATGAGGCGCAGAATGCCGTACACCATTGTGTAGCCGATGGCGATGAGACCGTACAGCGACCCCAGGGTGAGCGCGTTGAAGAAGTGTTGGAGGAAGAGTTCCAGACTCATGGGAAAGCCCTTTCCGGATGCGCGGCCGCAAAGCTGGATGCGGCGGGCAGCCGTGTAAATGCGCCAGTCCGGTCATCGGAGCGGGGCGTTGGAGCCGGGTCCGATGGCGGACCCGGCTGCGGCGAAATCGGCCGGAGGGGGGTCTCCGGCCCGTAACGGCAACGGTTAGTCGGCGATGGCTTCGCCTATGTAGGAGCGCTTGCCGTCCTTGTACTGGATGATGCCCACGGGCAGTTCGGCGTCGTGGGAGGCGTTGATGGAAAGGGTGCCCAGAGGAGTGGCGAAGTTCTTGGTTTCGGCGAGGGCCTTGGTGATGGCTTCGGGATCGTCGGAACCGGCGCGGGTGATGGCGTCGATGATGAGGTTGTAGCACACGTAGCCGAGGGCGGAGTTCACGTTGGGATCCTTGTCGGGATAGGCGGACTTCCAGGCGGCGGTGAAGGCCTTGGCGGCGTCGCTCATGTTGGGCATGTTCACGTCATAGGGGAAGGTGGTGTGCAGGAAGCCTTCCACGGCCTTGCCGCCGATCTTGACGGTGTCGGGGTTGTCCATGGCGTCGGCGCCCATCATGATGAAGGTGCCGCCGAGTTCGCGGGCCTGCTTCATGATGATGGCGCCTTCGGCGAAGTAGGCGGGCATGAACACGATGTCGGGCTTCTGATTGATGATTTCAGTCAGCTGCGCGGTGAAGTCCTGATCGCCGGAGTTGTACTTCATGTCGGCCACGATTTCGCCGCCGAGCTTCTTATAGGAGCGCTTGAAGAAGCTGCACAGGCCCACGGAGTAGTCGTTGGCCACGTCCATGAGAATGGCGGCCTTCTTCGTGCCGAGGGTCTTGTAGGCGTAGGAGGCGGCAGCAGCGCCCTGATAGGGATCGATGAAGCAGGCGCGGAAGTAATATTTCTTGCCCTGGGTGACGAGGGGGCTGGTGCAGGAGGTGCCCACGCCGGGAACCTTGGCCTTTTCGCCCACTTCGCCGCCGGCCATGGCCAGGGAGGATCCGTAGGTGCCGATGTAGGCGGAAACCTTGTCGCGTTCCACGAGGCGCTTCACGGCGTTGGCGGCTTCAACCTTGTCGGACTTGTTGTCCACGACAATGAGTTCCACATCGCGGCCGAGCACCTGGGGCGTGGCCTGCTGGGCGAGTTTTATGCCGTCAAGTTCGAGCTGGCCGCCGAAGGCGTTCTGACCGGTGAGGGGCAGATACACGCCGATTTTGACCGGCTCGGCCGCCGAGGCCGGAAGGGCGAGGCCGCAGGCCATGACGGCCATCATGACAGAGGTGAACACGCGGGAAAGCTTCATAACGATCCTCCGATTGCAAAAGCACAGGTTCGTGTGAAAGAGATGGAGGGAATCTTATAGAATCTTACGATTATGTGCAATCGCGAAGGGTGCTTTTCACGGGGGAAATTATCGTGAAAGCGAGAGTGAAACGTGATAAAAATTAGGTAATTCAATAAATTATGAATGTATCAGAAAAATTGATTTTTCTTCTTTGAAAAATGGAAACATTCCTTTTTTCGATGGATCGTTTACAATAGCGCAAAAATGTGTAGAATGTTCGTTCCCGTTTGCAGGGCCGTGCACAAGAGGAAGTTCAAGTCATCCTGAGGGGGGGAAGGTTATGCTGCAGACGGATTTGCGTTGATGACGCCGTTATTGCCGTGCTGCCGCCGGAAAAGCGTTTTTTTGTGGGGCGGGGCGGGCGTTGACGACATCATGCCTTGTTGGGCAAAGAGCGTCCGACTGACGGAGCGGCGTGATCGTAATGCTCCTTTGTTCTACTGATTTCGGTGCGCGCTCACCGACTGCTCGCCCGTGCACAGGGGGGGGATGGCGCGTGGAGGCGGCATGATCACCCCAGACCGTGGTGCTCAAAAAAAATTATATTTTCATAACGTTGCCAATAGTATGTATTTTTTTATATATTTAATGTGAAAGAACGGGTATTTTAACGTTATATTTGTGTATAACATGGCAAAAATGTGTACTTTTTAGCCGCCATTAGATCGTTGAATGACGTGAGAGTCATTATCATAAAAACATTGATATTGCCAATTAAATAATTATCTGACGAAATAAAATTCAAAAAAGGCGTAGAGTCTAAAAAGTACACCTTGTTGTCAGTCGCCATGCAAAGCTCAGTTTAGTCATTTGTCGGAGGCGATCATGACATCAAGGAATGCGCTCGGTAATCTTGCCAATCGTTACAGGGCCGTGCTGAAAAAATGCAGATTTCTCAATATGCTGGCGATGACGCTGCTTGCCGGAGGACTCATCTTCGGCAGCTGTCAGACGGCTCGGGCGGCAGACGTGAAACTGGAGCAGAAGAACATCCATTTCCGGTCGGACAAGAATTCGCCGGACGGATATTCCAAAGACTACGACGGCAGTCTGTCCATCACCATTACGGCTACGGGCAGCGGATCGAAAAAAAACTACAACGAGGAAGACTTCCGCTCCAACGAAGGAAAAGGCGAATACAATAACATGGAGTACGGTACGGCTGTTCTGCTCGCGAACAACAGTCATCTGTCCGTTGCCGACAATCTCGACATCACGGTACAGCCTGCCGACTGGGAGGGCAGCAAGTACGACATCACGCGCAGAGGCATTGAGATCAACAGCGGCGGAACCATGACGGTGGGAGGGAATACCACCATTCTCGTGGACAACTACCGGCATGCGGAGAGCTCGTCGAACCTTGCCGTTGATGAAGACTACGGCTTGAACTCGCAGAAGGGCATTTCCATCAGCGGAGCGGAGTCGAGTCTCGATCTGCAGGGCGATCTCGCCATCACCATGCTGAACGGCAACCGTTCCATGGGCATTCTGGCTCAGGACGATGCCTCGCTGACGGTGGGCGGCAATACCACCATAACCGTCCGAAATGCTCCGTATTATACTTACGGCATCGCCAACCGGTACAGCGATCAGAAGTATTCTCTTGCCGGTTGGGTTGCCAATGATGCCGAGCTGCACTTCAAGGGCGACCTGTCCATCGTCACGGAAGGCGGCAACAACTCCATCGGCATCAATCTTCAGGACACCGGCGATGCCGATTCCTTCATTGCCGTGGACGGTCACCTTTCCATCCATGCGTCGGGCGCAACCAGCTATGAGAACAAGACCTCGCTGCAGGAGTTTCCGAATGCGGTTTCCAACTACGGCATTTTCCTGAACGGCATCAAGAACGCCACGTTCAACTCGGCCGACATCACCACGATTGCTTCCGGCGAGGGGGTGGAATCCATAGGCACGTATCTTTACTGGGGCTCCATGGCCACCTTCACGGGGGATGTCAGCTATGTGACGCAGGCAGATTCGGGCAGCACGGAAATTGCGGCGCTGGCGCGGGCAGGCAGCTACCTTGATTTTCAGCGTGGCCTGAAGGCCGATGCCGCCGTGGTGCTGAATGCTTCGGGCAATGCCTACGGCTCCGCCTCGACCATTATGGTCAACTCTTCTGAGGATCCCGACGCGGTGGTTCAGCTCAAGGGCAATATCGTGGCGGGCAAGACTTCCACCGCAGACATCTGGGGCAATAGAAACGGCAATCAGTACGACAGCACTGTGGATGGCGACGGAACGGCAAACCTCATCAGCGTGAATTTCCTGAATGCAGATTCGTGGTTCACGGGCATAAACGAGTTCGGCAATGCCGGCAGCCGTATTGATCTGACCTTTGCCGACGGCGGACGCTGGAACATGACGGGCAGTTCGGCGGTATCCACGCTGACGCTGGACGATGGCATTGTGGATCTGACCTATGATCTTCCGGGAGCCACGACGTTTTCACAGGCCGGCAGCCGCACGCTGACCGTCGATACGCTGAACGGCAGCGGAGGCACCTTCCATGTGAATACCGACATCGACGCCGACATGACCGACCAGATCATCATTGCCAACGGCACGGGTTCGCACGGCGTCTATGTCAATCCCACGGGCAGCGGAGCCACGCGGGAAGCCATGGACAGCTTCATCGTGCAGCAGCAGAACGGCGACGGCGCATTCGCTCTGGCCAATGAAGGCGGCCGAGTGGATCAGGGCCTTTACTTCTATGAGCTGGCGGAGCGAAGCGGCGATGCCGGCGCCCGGGAATGGTATCTCAAGCGTTCGGGATCCGATCTTACGCCCACGGGCGAAACGGAAGCGGCGCTTTCTTCGCTCGCGGGGCATTATGCCATGTGGTACGGACAGCTCACCGATCTGCGCAAGAGACTCGGCGAAGTGCGCTACGGCACGCAGACGGGACTCTGGGTGCGCGGCTTTGCGGACAAGTCCCGTCTCGACGGCTTTGCCGGCGCAGGCTTTACGCAGAATCTTGTGGGCGGATCCATAGGATATGACTGGCTGGCGTCTTCCGGCGACGATTCGCAGTGGATTCTCGGCATGCAGATCAGAAGCGGCCATGCCGATCAGGACGTCACCGGGCGCTGGGGCGGCTACGGCGATCTCACGAGCGTGGGCGGCGGTCTCTATTCCACCTGGCTGCATGCGGACGGCTGGTACCTCGACACTGTGGCCACGCTGGACTGGTACGAGCATGAGATCCGTACCGGCATGACGGACGGCACGCGCGTTCACGATGACCGCTCAAGCTGGGGCGTCGGCCTTTCCCTTGAGGGCGGACGTCGCTTCGACTTTGCCTTCAGCAACAACGGACTGGACAGCTGGTTCGTGGAGCCTCAGCTTGAACTTTCCTGGTTCTTTGTCAACGGCGGCGATTTCACGGCCAGCAACGGCATGAGCGTGGAGCAGGACAACATGCATTCCCTGACCGGTCGTGCCGGTGTGGTACTCGGCAGAAAGTTCGCGCTGGAGGGCGGAAACGGTTCCCGCTATGTGCAGCCTTACGTCAAGGCGGGCGTGAACCATGAGTTCCTCGGCGAACAGAAGGCCCGCTTCAACGGCGAGAGCTTCACGTCCGATCTCGACGGCACGCGCGTTTACTACGGGCTCGGCGTGGACTGGCAGGCCGCGGACGATCTTCGCCTCTACATGCAGGCCGAGCGCGAGCACGGCGAGCATTTCACTCGTGAATACAACGTGTCCGCAGGCTTGAAGTTTTCGTTTTAAATGCTATAATACTTGAGGAAACATCTCTATGCCCGGAGTACCGGGCAATGCGGAGATGATGACCTCGGGGAAAATCGATGAAGGCACCCGTCGATTTTCCCCTTCTTTTTTAAGCGGAAGGCGTGCGGCGTCCCTCAGAAACAGCGGTATGGAGGGCTTCCGCCCGTTGCTGTTCAAGGCTCTGCCGCCGTTGCGGAAGGTCTGCCGGAGGCTTCCGGAAGGTCGGAAGAAGGTTCCGTCGGGAGCCGCTCCGGACGTTTTTTCGGAGAGGACGAAGAGGGGAGTTGCCAAGAAAAAACGCAAGGAAAAGTCGCGGAAAAAGCCCGCGGAGCTTCCCTCCCCCCCCGCCAAAAAATCGCAGAAGCGCTGCGGAGAAAGCAGAGGCAGAGGAAAAGCAAAGAAGAAGGCGGCAAAGAAAAAATCGGCGGAGAAGGCAGCGGAGAAAAAGCCGCGGGCAGGGCAGGCGCGGAACGGCCTGCGCGCAGGCAGGCGAAAGCCTCCTGCACGAAGAGGCGGCGGAGCGGCAAGGCGGAAGTCCGTTTCCGGGCCTGTCCCGGAAACGTCCTACAGATGCTTCTTTCTACGCGAAGAGGAGGGCAGCCCCATTTCCTCGCGGTACTTGGCCACCGTGCGCCGCGCGATTTTCACGCCGAGCACGTCGTTGAGCCTTGTGCTGATTTCCTCGTCGGAGAGAGGATGGCTCTGGTCTTCCCCGTCGATGAGCGAACGGATGCGGGCCTTCACGCTTTCCGAGCCCACCTGGCTGCCGTCGCTGGAGCTGAGGCCGCTGTTGAAGAAGTATTTGAGCTCGAAGATGCCGTGCGGGGTTCCCACATACTTGTTGGTGGTGATGCGGCTGATGCTCGATTCGCTGCGGCCGATGTCTTCGGCAATGTTCTTGAGCACCAGCGGCTTCAGCTTGTAAACGCCGTACTCGAAGAAATCGTGCTGATGCTTCACAATGCTTTCCATCACCTGATAGAGGGTGCGCTGCCGCTCTTCGAGGCTGCGGATGATCCATACGGCCGAGCGCAGGCGGTCGTTCATGTAGTCCTTTTCTTCGCTGGAGCGGTTCTGTGCGGACAGTTCCTCGGAGAGCGGGGAAAGCTGAAGATGAGGCAGATCCTCGTCGTTCATGAGAATGACGAATTCGCCGTTCACCTTGCGCACGAAGATGTCCGGACTGACGTAGCAGGGCGCGCTGCCGCCGAGACCGCCGCCGGGTCTGGGTTCCAGACTCTGGATGATGCCGATGTATTCCCTGAGCGTTTCGAGGTCGATGTGGAAATGGCGCAGCAGCGGCTTATAACGCTGCTTTTCCAGATCTTCCAGATGATCGCTCACCAGACTGACCAGAATGGGATCGCGATCATAATGGGCGGCGCGCAGCTGGATGAGCAGACATTCGGACAGCGTGCGCGCGGCCACGCCCACGGGATCGAAGTTCTGCACCGCGCCGAGCACGGGCGGAATTTCGGAAGCATCCACACCGGCGAGCTCGGCGATTTCCTCGTCGGTAGCGGTGAGATAGCCGGTTTCATCCAGATTGCCGATGATGCACTCGCCTATGGCCTTCTGACGCTCGGTCAGCGGAGAGAGCAGAAGCTGCGCCATGAGATGGGCTTCCAGATTCGGTTCCGCGGCATGACAGGCTTCCAGCGGATTGCCGTCTTCTTCGGCGGCTTCGTATTCCTGCTGGGCCACGCGCGACTGACTGGAAAATTCTCCCAGATATTCTTCCCATTCCGCGCTGCGCGCCACTTCCTCCTGCGACCAGGGCACATCCTGTTCTGTGTCCTTGCGGACGTCGGATGCGGCGTCGGAGGGCGCAACTTCGACTTCCTTCTCCTCAAGGAAGGGATTTTCCAGAAGTTCGCGCTGCACGGCCTCCACCAGTTCCTGGCGGGAGAACAGAAGCAGGGATATGGCCTGCTTGAGCATGGGCGTCATGTGGAGCTGCTGGCTCAGTTTGAATTGCTGGCGTATTTCAAAAGCCATACTTTCACCTGGCGTTTTTTTCATGTCGGCAGACGGTTTCGGAACGGCGCAAGATTCCGGAGTCGTGTCGTGGATTTTCTACCGCGGTCGGGTGGACGTCCGGCTCGGAGCGGCCATGCCCGCAAAAAAGGCCGCGCGCCGTGCGGACGGCGGAAAAAGCCACGGCAGGAAGACGCTCCGTGCCGTGGCGGATGATCGGTCAGCGCAGTTCTTCGGAAGCCACGTCGGCAAGAAGACGGGCGGCACGGCGGACATAGTCCTCGTCCCTGCCTTCCACCATGACGCGGCAGAGGTTTTCCGTGCCCGAGTAGCGCAGCAGCACGCGGCCGGAATCGCCGAGCTTTTCCTCGACTTCCTTCTGGGCGGCCATGAGCTTTTCGCACTTCTCAAAGGGGAGCTTGCGGGAAATGTTCACGTTGATGAGCTTCTGCGGGAAGAGCTTCAGCCGGTCGGCCAGCTCGGAGAGCGGACGACCCGTTTCGCGCATGATGCGCAGGATCTGAAGCGCGGCGAGAAGACCGTCGCCCGTGGTGCCGTATTCGCGGAAAATGAGATGACCGGACTGTTCGCCGCCGAGCATGGCGTTGTGCTGACGCATGGCCTCGATGACGTAGCGGTCGCCCACCTTGGTGCGCAGAAGCTTGCCGCCGCGTTCCTTCATGAACACTTCGAGAGCCATGTTGCTCATCACCGTGCCCACGAGAATGTTCTTGTTCAGCTTGCCCTTCTTCATGAGGTCGTCGGCGCAGATGGCCATGATCTGATCGCCGTCGAGCAGACGGCCCTTTTCGTCGACCACGAGCAGGCGGTCGGCGTCGCCGTCCAGGGCGAGGCCCACGTCGGCGCGCACTTCGCGCACCTTGGCCTGCAGGGTTTCGGGATGCAGGGAGCCGCACTGATAGTTGATGTTCAGGCCGTCCGGCGAGGTGCCGAGCCGGAACACTTCGGCGCCGAGTTCCTCAAGGGCGAGCGGAGCCACCTTGTAGTTGGCGCCGTTGGCGCAGTCGATGACCACGCGCAGGCCGTCCAGCGTGAGCTGCTGGGGGAAGCTGCTCTTGAGATACACGATGTAGCGGCCCGAGGCGTCCACGATGCGGTAGGCGCGTCCCACCTTGTTGGAGGCGGGGTAGTCCCATTCGTGATCCTTGTCCAGAATGAGGGCGGACATCTTGTCTTCCACTTCGTCGGGCAGCTTGAAGCCTTCGCGGTCGAAGAACTTGATGCCGTTGTCGTGGTAGGGATTGTGCGATGCGGAAATCACCACGCCGAAGTCGGCGCGCATGTTGCGGGTGAGAAAGGCGATGGCCGGGGTGGGCAGGGGGCCGACCTGATACACGTCCATGCCGGCGGCGCACAGTCCTGCCGTGAGCGCAGATTCGAACATGTAGCCGGAAAGACGCGTGTCCTTGCCGATGATGACCTTGCGGCGGCATTCGTCGGAACGGAAGACGGTGCCTGCGGCAAGACCGAGACGCAGAGCCATTTCGGCGGTGAGAGGATAGGTGTTGACCCGGCCTCGCAGACCGTCGGTTCCAAAAAGACGTTCAGACATGACTAATCCTGTGTTTTCTGATTCGTTTCGGCGGCGGGCTTCGTGTTTCCGGAGGTGGCTGAGCCTCCGTCGGAACCCGTTGCGGTATCGGATGCCGCTTTTTTGGCGGAAGCCGGGGCGGCGGTAACGGTTGTCTTCGTTTTGGCGCCGATTTCCCCGACGGCAGCCTTTTCCGGCTGCATGGGCTGCACCTTGATGGCTTCGGGCTGAGGCAGCGGCGCGGAGGGCAGATCGAAGTCGCTCAGAGAGAAGTTGCTTGTCACCTTCCGGCTGGAGAGGTTCATGCCGAAGGTGCTGGTCGGCATGGAGAAGATGCTTTCCGCAGGCGACCATTCCCTGTTTTCCGCATCGGTGTCGGTATGGCTGAAGAGCATGACCGTGGGCGGATCAATGGACACGAGTCCGGCGCCGGAGGGCAGCATGACGATGGGCGTGACTTCCGTGCTGTCGCCGGCGCGGAAGTCCGCGGGCTGACGCACGATGACGCGCACCGCGTCGAGATAGTCCCTGTCGTTCACGAGGGCTTCGGGCACGGAAAGTTCCACTTCGGCATGATCGGGCCGCACGGTGCAGCCTTCCTCTTCGGTGTCGAGCTGGATGCCGCAGTTGATCGTGACGTTTTCGGTCTTGAGATCCAGCGAGTAGCGCAGCGTGGTGACGGGCGGAGTGATTTCCACCTGCGGCGGGGCCACGATGGCCACGTTGGCCTCGTGCGGACCTTCGCTGGCGTTCTTGGTGGGATCGTACACCACGATGAGCCTGTCGAGGGAATTGACCTGGGTTTCCGGTCCCTTCACCGTGACGAAGGAAGGTTCGAGAATGGCGTGCGAAATGAGATAGGGCGAATCCGAGGGCAGGGGCAGCATTTTGTTTTCAAGGGGCACCACGCGCTCGGTGAGGGCGTCGGCCTCGATGACGAGGCGGTTCGGTATGATTTCCAGGATTTCAAAGGCCTTGAAGTCCGGCAGGGAGTCCACGGCGAGCGGCAGGGCGTTGGCGCCGCGCTGCACGCCGGAAAGATCCACGGTGTACACGAGGTCGCGCGAGTGCAGATTGCGCAGAAGCTCGGCGGAGCCGCGCAGACGCACGGAAATATGATTGACCATGCCTTCGCGCACGATCAGTCCGTCGGGCAGGCCGCGGTATTCCACGCGCAGTTCCACCTGCGTTTCCACATGGTCGCGCCCCACCACGAGATACCACAGTCCCGTGGCGATCACCAGGGACAGCAGGACGGACAGAACGGTCTGCAGGCGGCTGTTACTGATTAAGGACATTGGCCAGTATCCGTTCCAGGCGTTCTTGGTTCAGGGGATTGGAGAGATGACCGTCCTGGGCTAGGGTCACTTCTCCGCGTTCTTCCGATACCACGATGGAAATGGCGTCGCTCACTTCCGTGATGCCTATGGCCGCCCGGTGACGGGTGCCGAAATGCTGTCTGGCCACGTTGGCGAGCGGCAGCACGCAGCCGGCCGCCACCACGCGGTCGTTGTGACCGATGATCACCGCGCCGTCGTGCAGCGCCGTGTTGGGAAAGAAGATGGTGGAAAGAAGATCCTGCGAAACCACGGCATCAATGGTCACGCCCTTTTCGGTCATGTCGCCGAGGGGCACGTTGCGCTCGATCACGATGATGGCGCCTATTCTGCGGGCGGCAAGCGCGCAGGCCGTGCGGCTGACGGTGTTGATCATGTCCGTGCGCACGTTGCCCTTGCGCCGGAAAAGATGCCGGAAGTTCATGTTGGACAGGGCCTGCCGGATATCCTGATGGAACAGGATGACCACCACGAGGAACAGGGAACTGAAGACGTTCTGGAGCAGCCAGGTCAGCGTGAACAGACCGAAGAACTGCGCCGCCACGTACAGAACGAGCAGCAGAAGCAGTCCGTTCAGAGCGGCCATGGCGCGCGTGCCCCGCACGAAGCGGATGCCGTAGTAGCAGAGAATGGCCACTATGAGTATGTCCAGCAGGTCGCGCCAGCCGAAAGTCAACTGTCCCAGTACGAACATATCAGTCTTTCCAGGGGGTGAAGTGTTCCGCAAGCGTAAGCGCGCGCCGGGCGGAAGCCACGTCGTGCACCCGGTGATGGGTGACGCCGCGCGCGGCCAGCAGGGCGGAGCATACGTTGGTGGACTCGATGCGCCTTGTGACGTCGAGTCCCAGCAGGTCGCCGAAGAGGCTCTTGTTGGACACGCCGAGCAGCACGGGACGGCCGAACGAGAACAGGCTTTCCATGCCCGCAAGCAGGGCGCAGTTGTGTTCCGCTCTCTTGCCGAAGCCGATGCCCGGATCGAGAATGATGTTTTCTTCCGGCAGACCGGCGTTCACCAGGGCGTTCATGCGTTCTTCAAAGAAGCGCATCACGTCTTCAAGCACGTTGTCGTAACGCGGATCGTCCTGCATGGTGCCGGGCGTGGATCCGCGGCGGCAGTGCATGAGCACGTAGCCCGGACGGTACTGGGCCAGAACGTCCGAAAGTTCCGGCTCCCACAGGCAGGCGGAAATGTCGTTGACGATGTCGGCTCCGGCTTCGAGCACCGAGGCCGCCACCTTGGCGCGCCAGGTGTCCACGGAAAGGAGCGTGTCCGGCGGCGTGCGTCTGCCGCGACCTTCGGAAAGAGCGCGCACGAGCGGAAGCACGCGGCGCATTTCATCTTCCACGGGCACGTCTCTGGCGCCGGGGCGGGAGGATGCTCCGCCCAGATCCAGAACGCGCGCGCCGTCGGCGGCAAGCCGACGGGCATGGGAAAACGCGCTTTCAAACGAGGGGTGCCTGCCTCCGTCGAAAAACGAGTCGGGCGTTACGTTCACCACGCCCCACAACGTGAAGCGTGACGGCGTACCGCCCTGTTTTTCTGAGGAAACAGGGCTGAATGCCCCTTGGCGAAGCATCCAGACCGTATCCATTACTTGTCGCTCCTGCCGTTCCCGTCGTCCGTGTGACCGGTTACGACGTTTTCTTCCCTGTTCTCGGCCTGCGCTGCGGGCTGATCGACCGGTTCGACGGCCTTTTCGGCGTCATGCGCAGGGGCAGCGGGGGCCTCGGAGGCTGCGGGGGCCGCTTCGCCGGCGTCTGCGGCTTTGCCGCCTTCCGCACGGGGAGCGTCGTCGGTTTCCTCGGCCTCAATGCGGAATTCGCCCGCATTCTGCCCGTCGAACTGAAAGGGAGGCAGCTTTTCGCCCCTCATGAGAATGTCGATGTCCTCGCCGGAAATGGTTTCCCGCTCCAGCAGGGCGTTCGCAATGGCGTGCAGCATGTCGATGTGCTCGGTGAGCAGCGTGCGGCAGCGTTCGCGGGCCTCGTCGATGAGGGCCTTGACTTCGCTGTCCACAAGGCGGGCCATGTCGTCGCTCACGGAGCGGGTATGGCCCCATTCGCGACCGAGGAACACTTCTTCTTCATGGTCGCCCACGGTCTGCGGACCGATCTTTTCGCTCATGCCCCATTCGCACACCATCTTGCGGGCCATCTTGGAGGCGCGCTCGATGTCGTTGCCCGCGCCGGTGGTGATGTCGCCCATGATGATCTCTTCGGCCACGCGACCGCCGAGCAGCACCACGAGGTTGTTGCGTAGAAATTCGCGGGAATAGCCGTGTCTGTCTTCATCGGGCAGCTGCATGGTCACGCCCATGGCGCGGCCGCGGGGGATGATGGACACCTTGTGCACAGGATCCGTGCCGGGCAGCAGCTTGGCCGCCAGAGCATGACCGCCTTCATGGTAGGCGGTGATCTTCTTTTCCTCGTCGCTCAGGATGAGGCTGCGGCGTTCCTTGCCCATGAGCACCTTGTCCTTGGCGTACTCGAAGTCCGCCATGTTCAGACGGTCCTTGTTGAGCTTGGCCGCCTGAAGCGCGGCTTCGTTCACGAGGTTTTCAAGGTCGGCGCCGGAGAAGCCGGGCGTACCCTTGGCGAGCACGGTGAGGTTCACGTCCTTGGAAAGAGGCGTGCGGCGGGTGTGCACTTCAAGAATGCGTTCGCGTCCGCGCAGGTCGGGCGTGGAAACCACCACCTGCCTGTCGAAGCGGCCGGGACGAAGCAGCGCGGGATCGAGCACGTCCGGACGGTTGGTGGCCGCGATGAGAATGACGCCTTCGTTGGATTCAAAGCCGTCCATTTCCACGAGCAGCTGGTTCAGGGTCTGTTCGCGTTCGTCGTGTCCGCCGCCGAGTCCGGCGCCGCGCTGACGGCCCACGGCGTCGATTTCGTCGATGAAGATCAGGCAGGGCGCGTTCTTCTTGCCCTGCGCAAAGAGGTCGCGCACGCGGGAAGCGCCCACGCCCACGAACATTTCCACGAAGTCGGAACCGGAAATGGAGAAGAAGGGCACGCCTGCCTCACCGGCAACGGCGCGGGCCAGCAGGGTCTTGCCGGTTCCGGGAGGGCCTACCAGCAGCACGCCCTTGGGAATGCGGCCGCCAAGACGCGTGAACTTGCGCGGATTGGAAAGAAATTCCACCACTTCGGCGAGCTCTTCCTTGGCTTCGTCCACGCCGGCCACGTCGGCGAACGTGACCTTGCCCACCTGATTCTGATCCTGCATGCGGGCGCGGGAACGGCCGAAGGACATGGCCTTGCCGCCGCCACCCTGCATCTGACGGGCAAAGAAGATCCACACGCCGATGAGCAGCAGCATGGGGAACCACGAAATGAACACCGACATGGCGAGCGGCGTTTCCTCGGGCTGCTTGACGTTGATGACGACGTTCTTGTCCTTCAGTTCCTGAACAAGATTGGGGTCGTTGGGGGCATAGGTGGAATAGGTGCGACCGTCGTTCGTGACGACGTTGATGTTTCTGTCTTCAATGACGACCTGACTGACCTCTCCGTTGTCCACCTGTTCAAGGAAGGTGCTGTAGGCGGCGGAGTTCTGCGGGCTTCCGCCGTTCTCGTTGAACAGGCTGAACAGGGAGATCATGGCCACGGCTATGATGCTCCACAGCAGAATGTTTCGGGAAAACTGGTTCAAAGCTGCCTCCAGGCTGCTTATGATTGCGCTGAAAGTGACGGAGAAAGGCCCGGCGTACCGGGCTGCCACAGGTGAAACGACAGGCTCCGCAGGCGGCGGATGGCCGCCCCCGTCGTTTTTTTATATTTGTAATGCCAGTTGGCGACTTTGACAATGATGCGGGGGCCTCTTTTTCCGAGACGGGAACTTTTTTCTGCAAGAATCGTGCCGAAATCCCCGAAAACCGCGGAACCGGAAGCATATGCCGCCGCTTGCCGCTGCCTTCAGCCTGAGCTATCATCCGCCCCGGCTGAGGGAAAGCGCTCAGACGGCGGCAAACTGCCGGGCCTTTTCGTGCGCACTGCTCCCCGCGGTCCCTCTTTCCGGCCGTTCTGCATAAGGTGTTACAGATGTTTGTCGATTGTCATACTCATGTGTTCCATCCGCGTATCGCGGAAAAGGCAAAGCTCAAGCTGGCCGAACACTACAAGCTGTTCTGCCGCTGCAAGGGCACGCCCGATGATCTGCTTATCCGCGCAGGCCGCGCGGGCATTGATCACTGTGTGGCCCTCTGCGCCGCCACAAGCGCCCTCCAGGTGCGCCCGTGCAACGCCTACGCAGGCTATCTCCAGAACAATTACCCCGATATCACCGCCTTCGGCTCCATTCACCCCGACTGCGAAGACTGGAAGGTTCAGCTCGACTGGCTGCGCTCCATGGGCGTGCGCGGCATCAAGCTCCACCCCGATTTCCAGCACTTCTGGCTCAACGATCCGCGCCTGTTCCCCATTTTCGAGGAGGCACAGAAGGACTTCATCTTCATGATTCATATCGGCGACAGCCTGCCGCCTGAAAAGAATCCCTCCTGCCCCTACAAGATGGCCGCCATTCTCGACGCCTTCCCCCGCCTCAACGTCGTCGCAGCCCACCTCGGCGGCTTCCGCCAGTGGACCTGGGCCCTCGACGCCCTCGCCGGACGCGACGTCTGGATGGATACCTCCTCCTGCATGAAGGAAATCTCCGACGATACCCTCAGGGCCATCCTCAAAAAGCACCCCCGCGAACGCCTCGTCTTCGGCACCGATTACCCCATCATGGACCCCCAGGACGAAATCGACGCCCTCCAGAAAAGAACCCGCTTCTCCGACAGCGAAATCGACGAAATCCTCGCCAACGGTACCCGCCTGCTTTTCGGATAGAACAGAAAGGCAGGAAAGGCAGGAAAGGCAGAAAAGACAGGGGAAGGCAGGAAAGGCAGCGGGGCTCCGCCCCGTACCCCGGCGGGGGAAATAATTCCCCCCGCACCCCCCTGATTCCGCCTTGCGGCTGTGCCGCTCGGCGGTCGGTACGCAGGTGCTCAAAAGGAAAGCTGTTGCGGCGCTGGCGTCGGGAAGATTGTGGCGGTATCGGGTGCTGAGATTCTTTTCGCCCTCGTCCGGCCCGCCGTCGCCGTGCAGGCGTGTCCTGTCGGACCCGCCTGCGGTGGCCGCCATCATTTTCGATGAGTCGAAAATGATGGTTCAGCGGAAGGCATTTCCAGATATTTTGGGAGCGTTACGGTCTGTTGTCCGAGGGGCAGAAGGCGCGGAAGTTTTTTGACGGATGGGGGCGATGAAACTTATGCCTTCTGGAAAAGACGGGCTGCTCTTTTGAGGAATTGTGAAAGCAAAGATGCCGGAGCGGAATGCGGCCGGGAAAAAGAAGACTCGCAACCCGTCAGGGAAGCGGGCTTTTTTTGTTCATGGGGCGCGACGGAGCGGAAAACGGAGGGGCATCCCGGCGTGAGGCTTTTCCGGAGGAAGAGGGAGATGCCGGGGGCGGCGTTTTTTTTCTTCTTCTGTATCGCCTTTCTGAATGCAGCGGAAAAAGGGATCACGTTTTTGATGCTTGAAAACAGGCGTTGTCTTCCAGAAGAAAGAAGGAAGACTTTCCAGTAACATATTGATTTTTATCTATAACAATAAACCTGACAAAAGGCTCTGGAAATACCTTCCTCAGACACCGTTGTCCGGCGAAGACGGACAACGGTCGGCCACGGCGGGCGGGCGCGGCAGCGCACGTCCGCAAACATGGGCTGGGTGAGGCAACGCGCAAGGCACATACGCTCCGGCATGGCGAAGGCCGCCGAAGCGGCGCAGCCGCAAGGCGGAATCAGGGGGGCCCGGGGGGGATTATCTCCCCCGGATGCCTTTCCGGGGTCCGGGGCGTTGCCCCGTGCCTTTCCTGCCTTCGCTGACTTCGCTGCCTTTCCTATCTTTCTGTCTTTCCTGCCTTTTCCGCCTCTTACCCCTTTCCTTCCCCGCCGGGACTGACGCTAGGCAGCGCCCTGTGCTTTCCCGAGCCCCGCCTATCCTGCCTTTCCGTTCCTCTCAGGCTACTGCTGCTCGAGAATGAGCATGGTAAGGGGCGGCAGGTAGAGGGTGATGTCCTGCATGTCGATGCCGGTGGAGGCGTCGCTGAAGTGTTCGGTAGGCGGCTTATGGGGCACAAGGTTGCCGCAGCCGCCGAAGCGGGGTTCGTCGGAGGAGATGAGCTCGACGTACTTGCCGGGCTGCACACGGAAGCGGAAGTCGGGTTCCGGTCTGGTTTCGTGGAAGTTGAAGGCAAAGAGGAGTCTGCCGCGGGAGAAGGCAAGGAGCCTCTTGTCTTCGTGGATGAAGCGGAACTCCGGATTTCTGGTGAAGTCGCGGCGGTGCTTGTTCACGATTTCCTTCATCTGCGCCTTGTCCCAGCGGGCGAGCGCGGCGTAGAAGGAAAGCTGGTCTTCGGCAAGCTGCCACTGACGGTGGGCGTGTTCCTGATCGTCGAGCCATTCGGGGTGTCCGAACTCCGCGCCCATGAAGTTCAGGTATCCGGCATCGGCGGACATGAGCGTGATGCCGCGCATGAGCCGGTACAGCGCCACGCCACGGGTTTCGTTCCATGTGGCGTTGAAGGGACTCATGCGGGTGTACATGGCGTCGCCCACGATACGCCAGATCATGGCGTCGTCGCCGTTGATGCACTGATCGTGACACTCCACATAACTTATGGTGCGGTCGTACGGGCGGTGATTGGTCATTTCGTACCAGAGCCGCCCCATCGCGGAAGGCGTTTTCACATACTTGCCCCAGAAGTCGGGCAGACCCATGGCAAAGCGGTAGTCAAAGCCGAGACCGCCCTGCTCCGGCGGACAGGTCAGGCCGGGCATGCCGCTGAACTCCTCGGCAATGCTGACGGCGGAAGGATTCACTTCGTGAATGAGCGCATTGGCCAGGCAGAGATACAGTTCCCCCGCCGCGTTGGTGCGACGTTTGCCGTCCGGCCCGTAAAAACAGCGGCCCACATGCTCAAAACTGTCGCCTATGCCGTGATCGGTGTAAAGCATGTTGCCCACGGCGTCGAAACGGAAGCCGTCCACACGGAACTGCTCCAGCCAGTACCGGCAGTTGGACAGCAGAAAACGCCGCGTCATGTCCTTCGCATAGTCGAACGACGGCGTGCCCCACTGATTGGCTCGCTCGTCGAAAAAGTACGGACCCGTGTCGTAACGGGCAATGCCCTGCTCGGTGTTGGCACAGGCGTGCGCGTGCGTGATGTCCAGAATGACGGAAAGCCCCAGACGATGCGCCTCGTCCACAAGACGACGGAAACCGTCCGGATCGCCGTAACGCGACGACGGCGCAAAATAACTGCTTACCTGATACCCGAACGATTTGTACAAGGGATGCTCCGGCACCCCCATGAGCTGCACCGCCGTGTAGCCTGAGCTCTTGATGCGCGGAAGCATATCCCGAATGAAGTCGTCGTAACTGCCTATGGAGCCCTTCACATGATTCCGGGCATCCTGCGACATGCCGATGTGCGCCTCGTAAATGCGCGGAAACTTCGGCCTCGACGGACGATCATAACGGAAAAGATACGGTACCTCCGGATCCCATACCCGGGCACACCACATGTCGGGATTGTCCTTGTGCTGCTCCACCCATGAGGCAAACGCCGGTACCCGGCGCACAATCCCCGGCTCCCCCCGGCCTTCAAGATGCAGCTCGTAATAGTCGCCGTGCGAAAGCGCATCCTTCGGCAGATACAAACGCCAGTATCCGCCCCCGGTATCCACAAGCTCGTACTCCGGCCGACGCTCAAACCCCGTGCGGTTCGTTACCAGCCATACCCGCTCCGCCTGCGGCAGATACTCCACCATGCGCCAGCAGCTCCGCCCCGCAGGATCCGCAGCACGATGCAGCCCCAGCCGCTCGTGCAGATCCGCATACGCATAAAGACTCCCGTACCCGCGGCTCACACGCGCCGCCTCGGCCTCAAAACGCTGCCTCCGCTCCTTCAGAAAGCTGCGGTAGTCGGAAAGCTCAGTATCGTTCAACGGATTCAGTGACGACATGCCAAACTCCTTGCAAAGCCGTTCCCATTGTCCCGCCTGAGGGCGCCTGCCCCCAGCATAACCAATCTCGCCCCCTCTGAAAAGCCGGGAAAAGGCAGGAAAGGCAGGAAAGGCAGGAAAGGCAGGAAAGGCAGCG
>OOCM01000813.1_pt1 | contig 28413 bp, 21 predicted proteins | sample 1671111 | NCBI WGS metagenome assembly OOCM01 (sample SAMN06348123, study PRJEB24527) | human gut metagenome | biome: human gut; feature: ankylosing spondylitis patient; material: feces | host: Homo sapiens | place: China | collected 2015-10 | reverse complement strand
TGCCATGACTAACCAGATAACCTTTTTAGGTCCTTTCAGCTAGTCAAGAGCCTATTTTTTTAAAGTCATCAACCACATAATTTTTTAATAGTACGATTTTCCGCACACATCAATTTTTCATTATGTTTATTTTTGTTTATTGCAACATGTAATATAATGAAAGAAAAGACTTTCAATTTCGTGGTACATTTCTTGCATTATATTTCTCAAAATCACGACCGCAGAGAATCGGCCGTCCCGTTTTCCCTTTTACCAAGGAGTTGTTATGCATCTGACCAAAACGCTCTCCGTTGCCTGCGCGGCTCTCATGCTCGCAGCCGGCGTGGCCCAGGCAAAGCCTCTGGTTCAAGTCACCGGCACCCTCCGGTATGACCCGGCCAAGACCTTCAACTCTTACGTCATCATGACCACCAAGGGAACGACCAAGCTGATCGACCGCAACGGCAACCTGGTGAAGGAATGGGATAACAAGAGTGAGGAGTACGGCTTCCCCGCCAAGGCTTACCCCGGCGGAATCATCGGCACCACGCTGTACGATCCCCTGCCTACCGGGGGTCAGGACATGAATACCGTTGCCTTTCTTGACTTCGACGGCAATGTCATCCGCAAATTCAACAGACTGGAAAAGGTGGACGAAATCCCCGGCACTCCCAAGGACAAGAACGGCGAAACCTGGGTGGCCCGTCAGCATCACGACTATCAGATCGAAGGCACGACGACCGGTTACTACGCTCCCGGCCAGAAGCCTAATTTTGACGGCAAAATGCTGGTGCTGGCGCATGAAAACTCCAAGCACCCGGGCATCAACCAGAGCGTTCTCCTTGACGATATCATCGTCATTGTGGACAAGGACGAAAACATTCTCTGGAAGTGGGCTGCCGCCGACCATTTTGAAGAACTCGGCTATACCGAGGACGCCATTGCCCGTACAAAGATGCTCTCTCTCCCCAGAAACGCCCAGAAGCATCAGGGCATCGACTGGCTGCACATCAACTGCGCATCCTGGCTCGGCCCGAACAAGTGGTACGACGCAGGCGATGAGCGCTTCCATCCGGACAACATCATCTGCGACAGCCGCAACACCTCCCACATGTTCATCATCGACCACAAGACCGGCAAGATCGTGTGGCAGGTAGCTCCGCCTTTCGTGGGTGAAAATGCCCGACTCGGCAAGTTCGCCGGCATCCATCATACGCACATGATTCCCAAGGGCCTGCCCGGCGAAGGCAACATTCTGGTCTTCGACAACGGCGGAACCGTGATTGACAATATGTATATCAATCAGAATCATGCCTACAGCCGGGTTGTAGAATATGATCCCATCACCAAAAAGAAGGTCTGGGAATACTCTGCCATTTCCGAAGGCGTGGGCGAATACATGGCCGACAACCTCTTCTACAGTCAGTTCATATCTTCGGCTCAGCGTCTTCCCAATGGAAACACCTACATCACGGAAGGCTCCTGCTCTCGCTTCTTTGAAGTAACCCCCAAGGGCGAAGTCGTCTGGGAATATGTGAACCCCTACAATGCGGCTGAGAAGGGTGCCCTTATTCCTCAGTACACCTATCGTTCCTACGCTGTGCCCTACGACTATTTCCCCCAGCTGAAGAAGCCTGTGGAAACGGCCGTTGTTCCTCCCAAGCACGGCGCCATCGTTCTGCCTGACGTGAACGGCAAGGTGCCCAACATCCAGCCCGTGATGGACAAGAGAGCTCCCGTACAGTTCGGCGAACTCACTCCTGTGGCCACGGAAGCCTGGAAAAAGGCCGCCAAGTAACGCCGCATCTCTCATGAACCACTGATACACAGCCCCGGGCAGTCATCCGTACTGTCCGGGGCTGTTCTTATGAATGACGCCCTTCCTTCTTTCTCAGAAGCCTCTCCCGAAGAACTCCTGCCGTTTTCCCCACAGCTCTCGCCATACCCTGCGCGCCTGACTTCAGGACTCCGGCATGACCGGCAAAGCTGCGGATGCGGATCAGGATCACGGATGCCGTAAAAGAACAGCCCCCCTTCCATGCCTGCACATCGTTCCATCAGCCTTCCGCCAGACCGTTCACATCATCAGAGGTGCCCCTCCGGCTGCCCACAGACGCTCTTCATACATATCAACAGGTTCTGCGGCTTCCTTCTCCATCCCGATACGCTGCCCGTGCAGCTTTTCGCACACTTCGCATTCTTATTCACAATTTATGAAACATTGCATTTTGCAATATACTGAAAGAATACGTAAAATTCAAAATGGTATACTTTTTGCATTTTTATTCCTCATCAGCAGTACATCGTGCACGGTTCCACCATTTTTCCTGCAATGAAAAGGAGTCGAAGTTTTCCGGTACGGCGTCCGAAGAAAAAACGTCTGTATCCGTAAGCAGCTCTGGCAGAAAAGATTGCTCTTTCCGGAGAAAATAGTCTCCTTTCGCATGAGTTAACCTTTTCCTGATCCTTGCATACCTCGCAAAAATAATCTCTATCGGCAGTCTCATACAGGAGAGTCCAGCAGCAAAAACACCAAGGTCTTCGGTTTCATCAGTATCGTCAACAGGGAATCCGCACTGAAAGATACGACTCCCAAAAGCCTGCAGATCCGATCTGTATATGAGGAAAGATATGAATAAACTGCTTGGTACCATGGCAGCGGTTCTTCTAAGCTCCATCGTATTCGCCCCTGCAGCTCAGGCTTATGAAGGATTCAACGGCCCCCTCGGTGTTCTCACAAGCGAAAAACAGGCGCTTCAGGGCTACACGCTCATCGCTCCGCAAAAAGCCAATACCACATATCTTATGGATATGACGGGAAACATCGTTCAGGAGTGGAAAAGCGAATACGGCTGCTTCTTTGCCATGCTCGATCCCAAGACCGGCAATCTGCTCCGTCATGCGGTGACTCCTTCCGGTCTCGTTCCCTTCGGCGGACAGGCCGGCATCATTGAAGAGTTCGACTGGACCGGCAAAAAAATATGGGAATTCAACACGGTGAAGCCCGGACAGGAAATCTCTCACCATACTTTCACCGTCATGCCCAACGGCAACCTGCTGATTCTGGTATGGAAGCATCACACCTATGAAGAAGCGCTGGCCAAGGGGCTCGATCCCGACAAGCCCGGCCGCATGATGTTCCCCAGCGGCGTGAGAGTCGGCAAGGAACGCATCAAGGGCATCTGGGTTGACGTCATTCGTGAAATCGAGCGCGGCACCGGCAAGACCGTGTGGGAATGGGACGTGTGGAATCACATCGGCACCAACCCCGACCAGCTCGACATCAATGTATTCTGCTCCCCCAAGATCAGACGAGAATACGCCGGCCCCGACTGGACGCACTTCAACGGCGTTTCCTATAATCCTGAAACCAACGAAATCTGCTTCACGTCCCGTCAGCTTTCCGAAGTGTACTTCATCGACTACGGCAAGGACGGCGGCATCAAATTCCGCTGGGGCAACCCCGCCAACTACGGCAAGGGCAAGGCGCCTGCCGGCTATGCCGACGACGGCGATCAGAAGCTCTTCGGCCCCCATGCCTGCGTGTGGACCAAGGAAGGTACCATCACCATTTTTGACAACGGCAACAACCGTCCCTCCGGCAACTACAGCCGCGCCGTGGAAATCAACCGTGAAGGCAAGCTGATCCGTGAATGGAAGGCCTCCATGTCCGGCTCTTCCGACTGGAACTTCTATACCGCCTTCCAGGGCGGCCTGCAGAAGCTCGACAACGGTAACTATCTGATAACGGCCTCCAATCCCGGCCACATCGTGGAAGTGACCCCCGAAAACAAAATCGTGTGGGAATTCGTCAATCCCATGGGAGCAAAGGACAAAGTGTACTCCAGCGCCGGCAACGAAGGCTTCACGCAGGGCTTCACCGTGCACAAGGCCTGGCGCTACACCGCCGATTCTCCCGAACTCAAGGGCAAGGATCTCTCCATCAAGCGCACCCTCATGCCCGCCGGAACCCCGAACTGGCTTGAACTTCTGAAAGCCGGCGTCGACGGTCCGGAGAAGCCCGGAATGAATCAGCAGAATAAAACATCCAAATAGCCTCCTCCACTCCTTCCAGAGGTCCCGGGCTTTCTGTTCAAGCCCGGGACCGTTGTGCAGACAACTGACGCTCCAGTGAATGCCATGACTGAAGTACGGTCATGAAAAACAACCCCGAAACCTTTAACAAGGATGATCTCATGAACAGATTCATTGCCTCCTCCCTGGCTGCAGTCCTGCTCCTCGGAGCAGGTGTACTGGCACATCCCCAGACCTCCTGCGCAGTGGAAGTCATGTCTACCCCTACCGGGGTGCTGGTGTACGACAAGGCCAAGGCCCAGGACGGCTACACGCTGATCTCCCCCATGATGGGCACTACCTCCTACCTGCTGGACATGGAAGGCAATATCGTCCACGAATGGAAGACCGCCGGTCGTCCCGGTCTGTATGCGGAACTTCTGCCCAACGGCAATCTGCTCCGCGGCCTGCGCTACGACAACAAAGTTCCCTTCGGCGGCATGGCCGGCTGTGTCCAGGAAATCGACTGGGACGGCAATGTGGTATGGGAACACAAAATTTACAACGACAAGCAGCTGAGCCATCACGCCTTCGACCGCATGCCCGACGGCAACACCCTCATCGTGGCATGGGAACACAAGACCTATGACGAAGCCGTTGCCAAGGGCCGCAAGCCCGGCACGCTGCCCAAGCCCGGCACCGACACCGGTCACAAGCCCAACTACGACGGTCTGTGGGCCGACTACATCGTGGAAGTCGATCCTCAGGGCAATGAAGTCTGGTCCTGGCATGCCTGGGATCACATCGGAACGGGCAAGGATCAGTTCGACATCAACTACCGTCTGCCCATCAAGAACTACTACGGCGACTCCGACTGGATGCACATCAACAGCGTCCGCTACAATCCCGAAACCAATCAGGTGCTCATCAGCTCCCGCAACTTCGGCGAAGTCTTCATCGTCAACCACGACAAGAGCGGCAAGGTGGTCTGGCGCTTCGGCAATCCCTCCAACCACGGCGAAGGCGCCATGCCCAGCTTCTGCAGCGACGGCAGTCAGATTCTGTTCGGCAACCACGACGCCACCTGGCTCGGCAACGACAAGGTCGCTCTGTTCGACAACGGCTGGCAGCGTCCTCAGGCCAACCGTTCCCGTGCCGTGGTCGTCGACATCAAGACCAACAAGATCGAATGGGAATACGCCGCCAAGAACCTGAACTCCTTCTACAGCGCCTATCAGGGTTCCACCCAGCACCTGCCCAACGGCAACACCCTCATCACCTCCACCGCCAACGGTCACATCTTTGAAGTGACCAAGGACAAGGAAGTCGTGTGGGAATACATAAGCCCCTTCGTCCGCAAGGGCGAAGCCAGACCCATGATGAGCGAAGTTGAAGCCATTCCCGATCCGCAGGGTATCGAAGACATCAACGCCACGTTCAACATGGTGCATCGTGCCTTCCGCTACACGGCCGACTATCCCGGTCTCAAGGGCAAGGATCTCTCCCACAAGATCGTCGTGTTCCCCGACGCTCCCAAGTGGTATGAGCTCTTCGACAAGGCCTTCCTCTACAAAAGCACGCTGAAGAAGTAACCGTCCGACACAAAACCACCTGCAGAGACTGCAGGTGGTTTTGTCGCGTCCTTTTCCGCGCAGGGACAACGGAAGAAACGGCTTCCGGCTCATCCGCCATGCCAGGCATGACGCACCTGTCGCCGCCTTCTTTCCGGAAGACTCCCGGAGCGAGAAAAATGCCGTCATCTCATAACAATCTTACCCGCTCTTTCTGACGATTCATGAAGAACCGGGACAGATTCCGACACAGTCTCACGCTACAACAAACTCGGTCAATTCACCTTTTCACTTTCAACCACTGTGAGGTGTTCATGAGGGTTAAACAGCTTTCCTCCAACCTTCTTCTGGCGCTGGGCCTTGCCTGCTTCATGCCGGCCGCATCCTACGCCATTCCGACGACCTACCCCACCGGCGTCACCTACTACAACCCGGACAAGGCCTGGAACGGCTACACCATTCTTGCCGGCTCGGCCAACCTTGTGGACATGAACGGCAATCTGGTGAAGCGCTGGAACAGCAAGGACGGCATGCCCAACAAGATTCTTCCCGGCGGCCGTCTCATGACCAGCGGCGAAACCTGGAAGGACGGACAGCAGGACAAGACTTCCGTCATCACGCTCGACTTCGACGGCAAGAAGCTCTGGGAATTCAGAGACTGGCAGGACGTGGCCGCCATTCCCGGTCAGCCGCAGAAGGACGGCAAAACGCCCATCGCCCGTCAGCATCACGACTATCAGCGCAAGGACACCGCGGTTTACTACACCCCCTCGGAAGCGAAGAACCTTCCCGACGTGGCGGAAACGACCCTCGTGCTCAGCCACATCAATGAAAAGATCGCCCGTGTTCATCCTTCCATTCAGCTGGTTTCCGACGTGCTTCTGGAAGTGGACGCTTCCGGAAAGGTCATCTGGAGCTGGAAGATTTCCGATCATCTGGACGAATTCGGCTTCACGGACGCGTCCTTCAAGGCCATGAACAGCTTCCCGCCCTCCGACAACAGAGCCGCCGGCCGCCACGGCACCAAGATCAAGCCCGGCGCGGGCTACGACTGGATGCACATCAACTGCGCAAGCTACCTCGGCCCGAACAAGTGGTATGACTCCGGCGACAAGCGCTTCCATCCGGACAACATCATCATCAACAGCCGCGACGCCAACATGATGTGCATCGTCGAACGCGCCACCGGCAAGGTGGTGTGGAGACTCGGCCCGAACTTCGCCCCCGGCACCGACGACTTCAAGGTCGGCCAGATCGTGGGCGCTCACGGCGTGCATATCATTCCCAAGGGCCTGCCCGGCGCCGGCAACATTCTCTTCTTCGACAACGGCGGTCTCGGCGGCTACGGCGAACCGACTCCCGATCGTCCTGTTTCCGGCTTCCACAATGTTCAGCGCCCCTACAGCCGCGTGGTGGAATTCAATCCCGTGACCAAGGAAATCGTGTGGGAATACGACTGGCACAAGAATCACACCGGTCTGCTCGGCCACATGGACTTCAAGTTCTTCAGTCCCTTCGTGAGCTACGCTCAGCGCCTGCCCAACGGCAACACCCTCATTACCGAAGGCGACATGAGCCGCGTGTTTGAAATCACCAGCGACTACGAAATGGTCTGGGAATATCTGTCTCCCTATGCCGATGAAAACAACGGCATTCTCTTCCGCGCCTACCGCGTGCCCTACAACTGGGTGCCTCAGGCCAAGCATGCCGAAGAAACCGCCGTGGTGCCCCCGGTGAACGGTCTGTTCCAGATTCCCAACGTCAAGGGTGAATATCCCGTCACGGGCATGCAGGGCGACGTGTCCAAGGCCTCTCTCACCACTGCCCAGACGCAGCTGCCTGAAGACGACATGGAAGACCTGGAAGAAGAAGGCGTCACCTCCATGCACAACTATTAATCGTCATGCCTTCGGGAGCCTCTCCTGCTTTCCGAAGGCGTGAACGCCTTTTCCGCGGGCCGCTCAACAAGGGCGGCCCGCTTTTTTTCTTTCCGCCGTTGCGGAAAAACAGACAGGGCGGCTTTTCCAAAAAAGCCGCCCTGTTTTTCTTTTCTGTCATTCCGTGCCGGTTCCGCTCTACCGCTAGGCCTTTCTGTCCATCAGACCGAACTGCTCCAGCTTGTCGTAAAGCGTCCGTCGACCGATGCCGAGAAGTTCGGCCGCCTGCGTCTTATTTCCGTTGCACAGAGCCAGCGCCTGCTGCAGCGCCTGAATTTCCGCATTGCGCACGGCATCGGAAAGGGAAAGAGGCGTTTCCTGCACGCCCTGCTCCACCGCAACAGGAAGAGAATAGTGCGCGCTGTCCACGAGCATGCCCAGCGATTCGGGCATGAGCTTGTCGCCTTCCGTAAGCAGAAAGGCTCTCTCCAGCACGTTTTCCAGCTCCCGTATGTTTCCCTTCCACGGCTGATTGTAGAGAATGTTCATGGCCGCGGGGCTGATCTGCGTGACGTTGCGGCCGTAACGCTCATTGAAGCGGTTGATGAAGAAGCCTATGAGGGCTGCAAGATCCTCGCGCCGCTCCCGAAGCGGCGGAAGATAGAGCGGAATGACGGAGAGGCGATAGAAGAGGTCCTCGCGGAAGCGCCCGGTCTTCACGTCTTCTTCCAGGCGGCGGTGCGTGGCGGCAATGAAGCGCACGTCGATGCTGACGCTCTTGTTGCTGCCTACGGGACGGATCTCGTGCTCCTGAATGGCGCGCAGCAGCTTGGCCTGCGTGGAAGGCGAAAGCTCCCCGATCTCGTCCAGAAAGATGGTTCCGCCCTGCGCTTCCTCCAGAAGACCGCGACGACTGTTCACCGCCCCGGTGAAGGCGCCCTTCATGTGCCCGAAAAGTTCGCTTTCCAGAAGGGATTCCGGAAGAGCCGCGCAGTCGATGGTGAGAAAGGGCTTGTCCCTGAGCGCGCTCACTCTGTGGATGTATTCCGCCAGACGGCTCTTGCCCGTGCCCGTTTCGCCGGTGATGAGAATGGGAACGCTGGTGCTGGCCACCTTGCCTATGGTCTTGAGCACCTGCTTCATGGAAGGGCTGTTGTAGATCATGGAGACCTGCGGACGCTCTTCGCGCAGGCCGGTCTGAAGCTGACTGTGCAGCCGGGCGTGTTCGGCGGCGCGCTGCACCAGAGAGGCCAGCTCGGCGTTGTTCACGGGCTTGGTGAGATAACTGTAGGCTCCGAGCTGTACGGCTTCCACGGCGCTTTCAATGGAACCCACGCCCGTCATCATGATGAAGGGCAGCTGATCGTTCATGGCCCGGACCAGGCGCAGCACTTCAAGACCGCTCATGCCGGGCATGGAAAGGTCGCAGATCACCACGTCCAGACCGCCGGAGGCAATCCGGGCCAGCGCTCTTTCTCCGGAAAGGGCGGTTTCCGTTTTCCAGCCCTTGCGCGCAAAAAGAAGGGCCAGAATTTCATGCCATTCCGGATCATCATCCACAACCAGAATATGATAACCGCTTTTTCTGCTCTCACTCATATAATTTACCCTGCAGCGTATTGCGGAGGAGATCATAACGGCAAGGCCCGCTCAGGTAAAGAAAAACTCTCTTTTCATGATATGCGCGGACAGGGGCACAGCTTTCATTTCATGTGCAGAAAACCGCACATTTTCGCCGCAGCTGCAGCGTATCGTTTCCGGCTTTCATCGCTATAATATTCCGCAATCATTGTTAATGATGTTTTTGGAACGATTCCTGCATAGTGCCTGTATGGCGGGATTTCCCTGTCCGGTTCGGCGCACGCTTCCGTGCTGTCCGGGAAATCCTCCTTTTTCGGCCAGACCATTCAACCATAAGGAAGTTTTAATGAACAAACTTCTCGTTTCCGGCGCCGCCGCATTCATGCTGTGCCTTCTCTTTTCCGGCGCCCCGGCCGCGGAAAGTCCGCATGGCCTTGCCCCGGCGGGCGACATGCCCTTCATTCCCGATCTCGGAGGTCTTCGTCAGAAGAGCTTTAAAAATCAGTACGGCCAGCAGCGCGACCTGTCCGAAGCCGTGCTCGTGCGTCAGAGCTCCGTGAAGGACGGCAAGGCTGTCGTTCCTGCGGGCGGTCTCTGCTACATTTCCGAGACGGAACAGGATGCCGCCCCCTTCAAGCGGGATCCCTTCCTTATTCTCGGCGAGCACGCCTATCTTGTGGATACCGTGCAGACCGTGCGCACCGTGAAGAACGTTTCCCTCAAGAAGGGTGAAAAAGTCCTCGTGGACGACGCCGGTTACCGCCTGTGGTTCGACTACGCCACCGACCACTACGACCTGCCCTACATCCAGATGGCGCTCATTGCGCCTTCCGGCCACTGGCCGATGGAATTTTCCGTATCCTCCAAGTTCCCCGCCATCAAGGATCTGCCCGACCGCAGCCACATGGAAGGCGACGTGGAACAGCTGGACGAATTCTTCCTTGATCCCGTGTTTGAATACGGCGCGAGCCGCTTTGAAGTGAAGGATCACGACTTTGAAAAGGCCACCTTCACCTCGCTTTCCTATCCCGTGATCAAGGAAGCGACCTTCTCGCTTTCCCGCCCCGTGGTGCTGGACCTCAGACAGGAAGAATACCGTCTCTACGGAACCAAGCGCATCTACGCCTTCCGCCAGAGCGACGGTTTCCTTGTTCGCGTCACCGACTTCAGCGGCAGCAACGTGCTTGCCGAAAAGCTGATCCGTCCCGTCAGCTCGCAGGGCTACAAGGATTCCGACGGCGACAAGGACAGCTACAGCCTCACCGTTCCCGGCGAGGACATGCGCATTGAAATCGCCGTGCAGCCCGAATACCTGCGTCATTCCGACTTCGTGCCGTGGTCCACGGAACAGCCGCACGACTGGCAGGACGGTCTGCTCAGCTTCGTGATCTACCGCGACCTCATCACCGTGAAGAACGGCGAAGCCTGGCCGCTGGATCCCCGCTACAAGGTCGGTCTGGAAGCCAGCCTGCTCACCGGCAAGCTGCAGCGCCTGACCCTGGAAAACGCCGAGCCCTTCACGCTCGACGCTTCCAACGACAGCTTCGACGGCCCGGTGAAGTACTCCGACTTCTGGAACCGCCCGGCCTTCCGCCTTGTTGCCGACGAAATCGACGGCAGCCGCGTGAAGAGCTACTATCTGCGCGACGCCTTCTTCCAGCGCACCGACAACCTGGCCTTCACGGAAAAGGGCCGCAAGGACATCGACTGTTTCATCGGCCGCACGCCCACCTTCATTTCCGTGCTGGAAGACAGCTTCCTCAACCGTCTCGCCATGCCCGACTTCGGCACCGAGGTGCAGGGTTCCCACTTCACCTCCTTCCCGAACGTCATGCCCAACATGGCCTTCCATTCTCCGGATCCCACCGCTCCCTTCGGCGGCCTGATGCGCGGTTTCGGACGTGAACAGGTGACCAACCGCCGCGGCGAAAGACTCACCTCCTCCGAAGGCCTCGTCATCCGCGGCAGCTATGTGGACTGGAAGAACAACCGCATCGTGATTCCGCCGTCCGGCCTGTTCTACACCTCCCGCAACGCCCGCAACGTGCGCGCGCTGAACGGCGAAACCTTCTACATGCTGGGCCGCCGCGCCTACATCGCCACCTTCGAGTCCACCACCTTCACGCGCCGCAACTTCGACATCGACTTCTGGCGCGTGCAGCCCGACGGCAACATGCATCCCATCTACTGGCAGGATCAGCCTCTCGGCGTGAACAACAAGGTGCTGCGCTTCACCGAAAGCCATCTGCTCGACGACAGACCCATGGCGCAGATCAACGTGGTGAAGTACTCCGGCAACAACTTCGGCGCTCCCTTCGAACTCGCTCAGGGCCTCAGCCGCGAACAGGGCGACCGCTACTATCTGCACGACCGCTTTGCGGAAGGCGCCACCTGGATCGAACCCGAATTCGTGGGCGAAACCTATGTGCGCGTGAAGAGCTTCGGCACTCCCGCCATCCAGAGCGTTGAGTACACCTACGACAAGCCCGTGCGCGCCCTGCTTGCTCCCGGCGAAGAAACCGCCGTCGGCAAGAACCACACCCTGAAGCTCGTCAGCTTCGACGAAGCCGCCGGCACCTCCACCATCGAGCTGCGCAGAAACGACGGTTCCCTGGTGGAAACCAGAACCCTCGGACCTCTCACCGAAGAAACCCGCGCCTTCCTGCCTCAGCATCAGCGCGTGGTGAACTCCCTGCAGTTCCAGTTCGACGAAGGCAAGAACAAGATTCTCGCCGAAGTGGACGTGAAGACGCCCTTTGAAAAGGGCAAGGCCGCCTTCTACACCTACATCAACCTGAAGAAGCTGGAAAGCGATACGCCCTACGAAGGCGATCCCCGCTTCATGGTTCGTCCCGACGTGTGCGGTCACTGCTACCAGCTCAACGAAGTGCTGCTGGACAACCCCGAACCCATCATTCTGGACAAGGAACATCCCCGCTTCGACGGTCCTCTCATGGCCGACGGCAAGCCGCAGTTCAGCATCGTGATCGACAGCTTCGACGGTGAAATGATCCACGCCTGGCACATCGAAACCAACTACCGCAAGCGCGTGTTCAAGAGCGCCAACCTGGCCTTCCAGCCGCGCAACAACATCGACGTGCTCATGGGCGTGAACGGCACCATCGAAGGCTTCCTGCGCGCGTCCCTCATGGAACGCTCCGCTCTGCAGGAATACTGGCGCACCGGTACGCATCCTCATCCCGAACGTGGTCTGGACGCTTGGACCGCTCATAAGTTCCAATAGGCAGGTAACACATGAACATCACCTATGAGGAGCGTCGTCGCTCTTTCCTCAGCTGCCTCTACAGTATGCAGGAATCCCTGCCGGGCCTGCTGGCCATGTTCTTCATCGCGCTGTTTTCCAACAACCTCGCGGGCAACCCCAACCCCCTGACGATGGAAAACCTCTTCCACTGGCTCGATGCCGTCATCGGACCGGTCAACCATCAGCCGTTCTTTCAGACGCTGAACTCCAACTTCGTGTGGAATCCCTTTCTGATGGGACTCATCATCGGCAACGTCTTCGGCGTGCCGGATTCGTGGAAACGCGGGCTTTCCTACATCCACAAGCTCATGCCCCTCGGCATCATCATGCTGGCGCCGCACTTCATCTTCAGCCATGCCGAAAAGGTGGGACTGCCTCTCATCGTTCTCGCCTTCGCCGTCATGCTGTTCACGGCCGTCGTCACCATGCTGATCGGCAGGCTCCTGCACATGGATGACCGCTTCTACTCCACCGTTGCCGGCGGTCTGTCCACGGGCGACCCCCATGTGGTGGCCATTCTCATGCCCATGCTCAAGTCCAAGGGCGGTCAGGTCATCAACGCGCTGGGCAGCATCCTGCTGTTCGGACTCGTGGCCTCCTTCCTCCTGCCCATTCTGGGCCATGCTCTCGACATGGACGACAAGGCCTTCGCCATTCTCTCCGTGTTCGGCATCGGCAACACCGGGCAGATGTTCAACTCCGCCTTCGGCTTCAGCTATGAGGCCGGTCACTGGGCGCACTATGTGGAAGCGCTTCGTCACGCTCTCATGCCCGCAGGCTTCCTCTTCGTGTTCTTCGTCATGTTCATCCGCGCCCGCATTTACCGCGACGATGAAACCGTAATGGCCACCAGGGCGCACAAGAAGCTGCCTCTGTTCGTCATCGTGTTCATCATTGCCTACATCGAGGTTCAGTTCCATGTGGTGAAGGAGCCCGCTCATCTGGCCATCTTCGAGCTCGTGAAGTGGGACTTCTCGCTCGCGGCGGCGGCCCTCGGCCTCTCCCTGCCCCTGCGTGAAATCGCTCAGTGGGGAGTGCGCGGCATCGTGCTGGCCTTCACCTCCGGCATCATCCGCATCGCCGTTCTCGTCGGCGCCCTGCTGGCTGCGGCCCACTTCAACTTCCCGCTTATCTAAGGAGTCTTACATGCGCCGTTCTCACACCACCGATGACGAAGGCTTCAACTATATGGAGAACTCGGGGCAGGAAGAGCATGACCGCGACATGGTGGGCATCATCCTCGCCGTCGCCTTCATGGTGCTTACGGTCATCTTCCAGCGTGCCGGCATGCTCTAGGCGCCTTCCACAATATTTCTGACCGGCACGGCACCGTCAGGAACTCCCCATGCAAACCGGCCGGAGTCTGCGCTCCGGCCGGCGGGAAAAAACAAAAACGCCGCCCTGCCGTCGAATAAACGCTCAGACGAACATCACGACCGTTCCCACACTCCGGGGACGGACCGGTCAGATCCCCCTCCTTCCTCAAGGAACTACCATGACAGGCATTTATTTCTACCTTCAGATACTGTTTGCCCTGCTGCTCTTCTGGGCCACAGCAACGGCCATCTACATGGGCGTTTTCCACGCCCACAGTCCCAAGTACAGCCTGGGACGCAAGCATATCTGTCTTGTCGTTTCCGCGCTGCTTTCCCTGCTCATCTGTTTTCTCATGTATTCCTGGTCCTATCTCAGCTGGTAATACTCAAAGGAGTTCCCTCATGAAAAAAGCTCTTGCCTCCGCGTTCGCTCTGGCCCTTCTTCTTTCCTTCTCCTCCGTCTGCCTCGCTGAAGACGAAGCCGGCATCAACGTCAACACCGCCACCCAGCAGGAACTGGCCGCCGTGCCCGGCCTGAATGAAGAACTGGCCAAGGCCATTCTCCAGTACCGTGAAGAAATGGGCGACTTCATGTCCATCGACGAGCTCGCCGATGTGCCCGGCATGACCAAGGACGCCCTCGAACAGGCCAAGCAGGCCCTCCGCGTGGACGCCATCTCCGGCGCCGAATGCAACTGCTGATCCTGAACGACCATGCATGAAATGGCGGCGGAGCCGATGCTCCGCCGCCCTTCTTTTATGCGCCGCCAAACGCACGGCGCGAAGCGGAAAAAGGCAAAACACCCGCTCCCTGCCGGGTTCCCGGCTCTCAGGCGGCCTCCGTCTCCCCTTGTCTCCGAAGGCGCTTCTTCTCGGGGCGAACGGCTGCCTTTTGCCGTGGCTCTTATACGCAGGAAGGCCGGAGCGTATGCTCCGGCCCTTCTTGCTGATGCGGAATATCAGTATCTGTTTTCTGTTGTATTCCTGTCGGCGGAAAAGCCCGGCCTCCGACGGCTCGGCCTTCCCCGGCACCTGCTTCGGGCTAGCTGTTCTGCCCGCCCTTCTGCTGCACGGGAACGGCCTTCAGGGAATGCTTGAGCGCCTTTTCGATGGTCACGTCCACGAACTGTCCGGGGCGGCCTTCGCCTTCGGGCATGCGCACGTTCACCATGTCGCCCCATGGATCGCGGCCCTGCCATTCATTGCCGCCCTCTTCCTGACGCTGGCTGGGCGCTTCCAGGAGCACGTCCGTCACAAGGCCCACGCGGCTGCGCAGCCAGGCTTCGGCCCGGTCGTTCTGCAGGCTCTGGAGGCGTTCGAGCCGCTCGAGCTGCACTTCATGCGGAATCTTGAACGGCATGGCCGAAGCACGGGTTCCGGGTCTGTCGGAATAGCAGAAGGAGAAGCTCGACATGAAGCCGCAGCTGTCTATGGCCTTCAGCGTATCTTCAAACTCCTCCTCCGTTTCCGAGGGGAAGCCCACGATGAGGTCCGTGGAAAGCGCCATGTCGGGCCGGGCCTTGCGCAGGGCTTCCACCACTGCAAGGTAGCGTTCCATGGTGTAGCCGCGGCCCATTTTCTGCAGCATGGAGTCGGAGCCGGACTGCAGCGGCAGATGCAGGCGGGGGCAGAGCTGCGGCAGCTCGGCAAACATGTCTATGGTTTCCTGCGAAAAATCCCGGGGATGCGCGGACACGAAACGGATGCGGCGAAGGCCCGGAATGGCCGCCACCTGACGCAGAAGCTCGGGGAAGCTCGTGCCGTCGCCGCTCGGGTCGTTGCCGAACACGTTGACGTTCTGACCGAGCAGCGTGATGTCTCCGGCGCCGCGGGCCACCCAGGCCCGGCATTCGTCGAGCACGGCCTGCGTGGAGCGGGACTTGCGCGGCCCGCGCGTGTAGGGCACGATGCAGTAGGCGCAGAAGTTGTCGCAGCCCTGCATGATGTTCACATAGGCCACGGGCGTCACGCCCTCCTGCTCCGGACGACCGGAAGCGTCCACAAGGCAGGGATCACGGTCGGGAAACATGTCGGTAAAGTCGAGGAAGGAGAGCTTCAGCTTCGGCTCGTGAAGCAGACGCATGAAGGCGTCGGGAACGGAGGCCACGCCGTCGCTGCCCGCCACGAGGCGCACCTGCGGGTGACGGCGCATGAGCTCCTCGCCGAGCTGCTGAGCCACGCATCCGGCCACGCCCACCACGGCGCGGGGATTGGCCCGCTGAACGCGGCCGAGCGCGCTGTAGACCTTCTGTTCCGGCTTCTCGCGCACGGAGCAGGTGTTCAGAAACACCACGTCGGCCTCTTCCAGCGGCTTTTCCTCAAAGCCCCGGCGCATGAGCGCGCGCTCCACCCACTGAGAATCGTTGACGTTCATCTGACAGCCAAACGTGATGCAATGAAATCCGGGCCTGCCCATCCTTTTCTCCTGAAAATATCTGTCGCTCCGAAGGAGCCTGTCTTTTCCATTCGGGCTTCTCTTTTGCCCGACGTCATATTCTTTCGTGTGCTGAAGTTGCGTTCCGCCCCGCTCTTTCCGCGCGGCATGAACGCCCGCCGGAATCGTCAGCCGTTTTTCTGCATGCCGAAAAAGCGACGCGCATTCTCGCCGGTCAGCGTCCAGAGTTCTTCCGTGCTCATGCCCAGTTCCCCGGCAAGACACTCGGCCGTGAACACGGTAAGCGCCGGTTCATTGGTCTTGCCGCGCCAGGGCACGGGAGCAAGATAGGGGCAGTCGGTTTCCAGCATGAGTCTTTCGGGCAGCACGGCATGAAGCGCCTCGCGCACTTCGCCGTTGGCCTTGAAGGTGGACGCGCCGCCGAAGGCGATATGCCAGCCGCGCTCCATGATCTGAGAAGCTCGCGTCGCATCGCCGCCGAAACAGTGCCAGAGAAGCGGACGGTCGCGCATGCCCTCCTCGTCCAGAATGTCGAACACCTTGTCCCAGGCATCGCGGGAGTGGATCACCACAGGCTTGTCCAGCTCCCTTGCCAGCCGAAGCTGACGCCGGAACCACGGTTCCTGCAGGGCCGAAGGCGAATAGCCTTCCTCATAATGATAGTCCAGCCCGATCTCTCCTATGGCCCGGATAAGCGGATCATGCTTCACCGCGTCCACAAGATGTTCCCATTCCTCCTCGTCGGCCCTGAGCACGTCTTCGGGATGAAGGCCGCGCACGAAGCAGATGTCGGGAGCCTTGGGCAGCGCGGCAACCGCTTCGAGAATGACGTCTCTGTTGGCCGCATAGCGCTCGTGCTGAAGAAACATGTGCACGATGAGAGACACGCCGGACTCAGCGGCCCGCTCCAGCATGCCGGAAAGATCGGGCAGAAGGCGTTCGTCGTCGAGATGGGCGTGGCTGTCCGCGCCGGTAAAGGGCAGGCCGAGGCTCTGAGGCAGCGGCCTCTGTTTGGGTGAAGACATGGCTTATTCCTGTACCCGCGCCGTGATCTTGCGCTCCACGTCGCGCCACACGACTTCCGGGTCGATATTCTTCATGCAGTGGAAATGTCCCTGGGGACAGACCTTGTGTCCATGCAGTCCGCAGGGACGGCACTTCTCGTCCGCCTCCAGCACGCTGCTCATTTCGCCACGCGGCGCAAACCCAAGTTCGCGCACCGTGGGTCCGAACAGCGCCGTGACCGGAGTATGCTGCGCCCAGGCAAGGTGCATGGGACCGGAATCGTTGGTGACATAGCAGTCCAGCCTGCCCAGCACCGCCGCAAGGGAAAGCAGGCTCGTCCGGCCCGAAAGATCAAGAAAGCGGGGCTCTCCTTCGCGCACTCCGGAGAGCGCCTTCACTTCGGCGGCGGTTTCCTCCTCGCCGGGGCCGGCCAGAAGCACCGCGTTCACGCCCTGATCGAGCGCACGGCGCAGAATAAAGGCAAAGCCTTCCGGCGTCCAGCGTTTGGTGGGCCATACCGAACCGGGATGCAGACCTATCGTTCTGCCCTCGGGAAGCACGGAAAGCAGCGCGGCGGCTTCTTCCTTCGCTTTTTCCGGCAGCGAGAGCTCCGGCCAGTGCAGGGCGGGATCATCCAGAATGCCGCGGGGAATGTCCAGCGCTCCGGCAAGCTCCAGCAGGCGTTCGATTTCCTGCAGTTCGCGGAAGCGGCGACTCACGCGGCGCGTAAACACGAAACGGGAAAGCACGGCCTCGGCATAGCCCACGCGCACGGGAGCACGGCTCGCGAGAGCCGTGTACGAGCTGCGCAGGCTGAGATGGGCGTCCACCCAGATGTCGTACCCCCGCGCGGCCACCTCACGGCCCTGGCGCAGCATGGCGGCAAGACCCTTTTCCCTGCCCCGCTTGTCGCAGACATACACGTGGGAAATTTCCGGCTGCGCCTCATAGAGCGAGCCAAGGCCGCCCCGCACATAGAAGTCCACCTCGGCCTGCGGCCATGCGGCCTTGAGGGTGCGGATAAGCGGCAGCGTAAGCACGGAGTCGCCCAGAAACGCGGTATTCCATACGCCGATACGCATGGCGACCTCAGCAGATGCGGGGCAGCTGCGCCCCTTCCAGCATGGAAAGAAGTCTTGAGCCGCCCATGAAGGTGCGAAGCTCCACCCGGGGCCTGTCCGCTTCCACGATTTCGCCGATAATGGCCGCCTCGGCGCCGAAGCGGCAGGAACGCATGACGGAAAGCGCCGCCTGCGCCTTTTCGCGGGGCAGAATGCAGATGAGCTTGCCTTCGTTGGCGAGATAAAGGGGATCCAGACCGAGCACGTCGCAACCGGCGCGCACGTTCTCGTGCACGGGCACGGCGGATTCCTCGATCACGCAGCCCACGCCGGACTGCTCGGCAATCTCGTTGAGCGTGGTGGCAAGACCGCCGCGCGTGGGGTCGCGCAGCACATGAATGTCGCCCACTTCGGTGATGAGCCGCTCCACCATGCCGTTCAGCGGCGCGCTGTCGCTCTCCACGCCTGCGGCAAAGCAAAGATTGTCGCGCCCCGCCATGACGGTAAGGCCGTGATCGCCCATAGCTCCGCTGATGAGCACGGAGTCGCCCGGACGGGCCGAATGACCGGACGGCGCAGGATCCGCCAGCACTTCCCCCACGCCCGCAGTGGTGATGAACATCTTGTCGCACGCGCCTCTGGGCACCACCTTGGTATCGCCCGTCACGATGTCGACACCGGCTGCCTCGGCCGCGCGGGCCATGTCGGCCACGACTCTCTCAAGCACATCGAGCTCCAGCCCTTCCTCAAGAATGAAGGCGCAGGACAGATAGCGCGGACGGGCGCCCATCATGGAAACGTCGTTCACCGTGCCGTGCACGGCAAGCGTTCCTATGCTGCCGCCCGGAAAGAACAGAGGCGTCACGGTGTAGCCGTCGGTGCTCATGGCCACGGGGCTGTTCAGAGAAAGCAGGGCCGCATCATCCATGCGGCGCAGTATGCCGTTGTCGAAGTGACGGAGAAACACGTCGGCGATAAGCCGCTGCGACGCTCTTCCGCCGCTTCCGCTGTCGAGAAGAATCTTCATGGCTGGCCTTTGAAGCATTGAAATGCCGGTTCACCTCCATGCCTGCGCCGCGAGAGAACGCGAACAATCCGGGCATGGAAGGGGAACAAGACTAGCACAAAAGCCGCCAAAGGGAAACGCCCGGTCCCCCGCCCTCCACGGACGGGAAACCGGGCGCGAACTACTCCGGAAACCTTCTACACTCTACCTTTAAGAATCTCGGCGATCTGAGTCACGTCCTTGTCGCCGCGGCCGGACAGGCAGACCAGAAGGATCTTGTCCTTATCGAGTCCGGGAGCGATGCGCATGGCGTGCGCAAGCGCATGCGAGGATTCGAGCGCGGGAATGATGCCTTCCTTTCTGGACAGGGTAAGGAAAGCCTCCACGGCTTCCTCGTCGGTGACGGTGATGTACTCGGCGCGGCCGGAATCCTTGAGCTGGCAGTGTTCGGGGCCCACGCCGGGATAGTCGAGTCCGGCGGAAATGGAATACACCGGCGCCACGCCGCCGTTCTCATCCTGCAGCACATAGCCGTTGAAGCCGTGCAGGATGCCGGGCTTGCCCTTGCAGAGGCTCGCGGCATGATCGCCGTAGCCGGGACCGCGGCCGCCGGGTTCCACGCCCACGAGCTTCACGTCGGCATCGTCGAGGAATCCGGCGAACAGGCCGATGGAGTTGGAGCCGCCGCCCACGCAGGCGATGGCGTAATCGGGCAGGCGGCCGATCTGCTCAAGGCTCTGGGCGCGGGCTTCACGGCCGATGATGGACTGGAAATGCCGCACCATGACGGGATAGGGATGCGGGCCGACGGCCGAGCCGAGCACATAGAACATTTCGGGATCATTGACAAAGCAGTCGAGGGCCTCGTCAACGGCTTCCTTGAGCGTGCGCTGACCGCTCATGGCCGGACGCACTTCTGCGCCCATCATGCGCATGCGGAACACGTTGAGGGCCTGACGACGCATGTCTTCTTCGCCCATGTACACCACGCACTGCATGCCGAAAAGCGCCGCCGTGGCGGCCGTGGCCACGCCGTGCTGCCCGGCGCCGGTTTCCGCCACAAGACGGGTCTTGCCCATGCGTTTGGCCAGAAGCACCTGACCGAGCGTATTGTTGATCTTGTGCGCGCCGAGATGGTTCAGATCTTCGCGCTTGAGATAGATCTGCGCGCCGCCGAGTTCGCAGCTCAGATTGCAGCAATGGAAGACAGGAGAGGGACGCCCGCAGTAGTTGGCGAAGAGAGCGGCAAGCTCGGCCTGAAAATCGGGATCGTCGCGATAGCGGATGAAGGCTTCGTTGACTTCGTCCAGCACTTTTTTCAGGGATTCGGGAACGAACTGTCCGCCGTAGGGGCCGAAGAAACCGGTTTCAAAAGCCTGGGCGCAGATATTGCTGGATTCGGAAATGCTCATGTCTTGCTCCTTTTCGAGTGGAGCACGGCCTTCCGATTCTGCCATATAAAAAACCGCGGCCGTTGCTCCGACCGCGGTTCAATGCTCTAAGAAGAATACTCCAGAACCCGGCCCCTTTAGCAGGGCCACCACCACATGCAGGAAAGAGTTCTGGAAGCGTTCGTGTTCATGGATTCAGCTTTAGCAAAAAATATTTTTCGCTGTCAAGAATGTCGGTGCATTCTCTCGGAAAAAATTCCCGGATCCCGTCACGACCGGCAGAATACCTCTACACGCCGCGGTAACGGTACCAGGCCGCGCAGCTCCCTTCCGTGGAAACCATGCACGGTCCCGTGGGGTTCTGCGGCGTACACACCCTGCCGAACAGCGGACACTTATCCGGCGCAAGAATGCCGCGCAGAATATCGCCGCAGCGGCAGCCGGGAATGACGCCCGTTTCTCCCGGCTCAAGACCGAGCCGCTCGAGCGCGTCGAACTGCCGCCACTCGTCGCGCAGCGCAAGGCCGCTTTCGGCAATCACGCCGAGTCCGCGCCAGCGCGCATCGGTCACGCGGAACACCGTATCCATGATACGGCGGGCCTGCGGGCTGCCTTCATCGCTCACGGCGCGGGTGTAGGTGTTGCCGACGGCAGGCTCTCCCCGGCGCAGCATATCGAGCATGAGACACAGCGCGGAAAGAATGTCGGCAGGCTCGAAGCCGCCCACCACGGACGGACGCCCGAAATCCTTCGCCAGGAAGGCGAACGGCGCAAGACCGAGCACGACGGCTACATGACCGGGCAGCAGAAAGGCGTCCACCCTGTGCGAAGCGCCCTCATCTCCGGCGAGCAGGGCACGCATGGCAGGAGGCACCAGCTTGTTGCAGGGCACGATGCAGAAGTTGGAAAGCCCGGCCTTCTTGGCCGCCATCACCGCTCCGGCAATGACCGGCGCCGTGGTTTCAAAGCCCACGGAAGGAAAAACCACCATGTCGCCGGGATGCTCCGCCGCCAGCTTCACGGCATCCAGCGGAGAGTACACCACCTGCACGCGCGCGCCGTCCGCCGCGGCATTCTTGAGCGAACGACCGTCCGGGCCCGGCACGCGCAGAAGATCGCCGAACGTGGCCACAATGACGTTCGGCTTTTCCGCCGCCCGTATGAAGAGATCCACCTCGGAATCATGCGTGACGCAGACCGGACATCCCGGGCCGGACAGATGCTCCAGCCCTTCAGGCAGCAACGAACGCAGACCGCTGCGGAAAATGGAGACCGTATGCGTGCCGCACACTTCCATGAAACGCACGGGCCTGCCCAGGGCCTCCAGATCGAGAGTCAGCCTGTCGAGCAGGGCGCGGCACAGCGCCGGATCGTGAAACGAGGAAAAGATGTCCATGCGGCCTCCTGAAAACATGTTTCCTCACAGGGGTAAACGCGAGGCCCGTCCGTGTCAACGGCCCTGCGCACAAAGATTGCCCCGGCGGCGAAACACGACGGGGGGGGACGCAGGACGACCTGCCGACGGGACCGCCTTCCCCTAGCCCCAGCGCGAAGATGCAGACGCTCCGCCCCACCTCCTCCGCCTCACTCCGGAGGCAGACTCCGGACCTCACGGAAAACAAAGCCCCGTCCTCCCGGCGCAAAATCATAGCGCCCCCTCCCCCCGCACACACTGGCCGGGGAGGACGCCTTTGGCAACGATGTCATGATGCCCATCACATGGAACCGGGCAGGCCGAATTCCGAACGCTCCTCCGCCCGCCTTCTGCTCTCCTCCGCCCTGCACCCAAACCCGGCTCACCGCCCCTGCTCACCGAACCCGGCACTGGCCATGAAAAAGCCTTCATCCCCCCAGAGGCTCCAGTTCCGGCGCGGCCCTCCACCAGCATCCCGCCGTCGTTGCCCCATATTCCAGCTTTTCGCGCCCCCTCCCTTATTGAACCATCTGCAACCTTGCCTCCGTCCCCCCCTGCCCTCTCCCTCCGGCAAATCCCCCGCCCCCGGCGTGCCCCATCATCGCCTTCCATCCCGTGCCATCCCGCTCTCCGGCCTCGCCTTTTTCGCCGCCGTCTGTGCTGCAAGGCCGCCCCCGTCGATTTCGGAAAAATTCCTTGACAAATTAATCATTCAAAGATATTTGATATCGTTCTTTGGCCTAACTTTGTGTTTTTATTTTGGAGGAACACATGCCTACTATTCAGCAGCTTATCCGTATCGAACGGAAGAAGGTGGTGAAGAGAAAGAAGACCCCGGCTCTGCAGGAATGCCCCCAGCGCCGCGGCGTGTGCACCCGCGTGTACACCACCACCCCCAAGAAGCCTAACTCCGCTCTTCGTAAGGTCGCCCGTGTGCGCCTGACCAACGGCATCGAAGTTTCGGCTTACATCCCCGGCGAAGGCCACAACCTTCAGGAACACTCCGTCGTGATGATCCGCGGCGGCCGTGTGAAGGACCTTCCCGGTGTCCGTTACCACATCGTTCGTGGTACTCTGGACACCTCCGGTGTGCAGGATCGTCGTCAGCGTCGTTCCAAGTACGGCGCCAAGCGTCCCAAGAACTGATTTTAGAGTCTCCACTCCATTTTTATGGTCTTCCAGTGGTTCTGAAGACCATTTCAACTTGATTACGGAGGAATCACCATGCCCCGCAAAGGTCCCGTTGCAAAAAGGGAAATTTTGCCCGATCCGATCTACAACAGCCGCCTCGTGGCCCGCTTCGTGAACCGTCTCATGTACGACGGCAAGAAGGGCCCCGCGGAAACCATCTTCTACCGTTCTCTCGAAATCCTCGGTGAAAAGACCGGTGAAGACGCTCTGCACGCTTTCGAAAAGGCTGTTGAGAACGTGAAGCCCCACGTGGAAGTCAAGTCCCGCCGCGTCGGCGGCGCCAACTACCAGGTGCCCGTCGAAGTCCGCCCCGAACGCCAGATCTCCCTGGCTCTGCGCTGGCTCATCACCTACTCCCGCGCCCGCGGTGAAAAGGGCATGATCGCCAAGCTGTCCGCGGAACTCATCGATGCCTTCAACAACCGCGGCGGTTCCGTGAAGAAGAAGGAAGACACTCACCGTATGGCCGAAGCCAACAAGGCTTTCGCTCATTTCCGCTGGTAGGCCGCCATGTCCAACCGTACCTTTGAAATCAAGGATCTGCGCAATATCGGCATTATGGCCCATATTGACGCCGGCAAGACGACGACCACCGAACGTATCCTTTTCTACACCGGCGTGAACCACAAGATTGGTGAAACGCACGAAGGTGAGTCCACCATGGACTGGATGGAACAGGAAAAGGAACGCGGCATCACCATTACTTCCGCCGCCACCCACTGCCAGTGGAAGGGCCGCACCATCAACATCATCGACACCCCCGGACACGTGGACTTCACCATCGAAGTGGAACGTTCCCTGCGCGTGCTCGACGGTGCCGTGGCCGTGTTCGACGGCGTGAACGGTGTGGAACCCCAGTCCGAAACGGTGTGGCGTCAGGCCAACCGCTACAACGTGCCCCGTATCTGCTTCATCAACAAGATGGACAGAATCGGCGCCGACTTCTTCCACTCCGTGCAGACCATCCATGACCGCCTGAAGGCCAACCCCGTCATGCTGCAGCTGCCCATCGGCCACGAAGACGAATTCCGTGGCGTGGTGGACCTCATCAAGGGCAAGGCCATCATGTTCGACAAGGAAAGCAAGGGTTCCGACTTCTGGGAAGAAGACATCCCTGCCGACCTCATGGACCTGTACGAAGAAAAGCGTCTGGAAATGATGGACGCCGTCGCCGAGCAGGACGAAGAGATGATGGAAAAGTACCTCGAAGAAGGTACCCTTTCCGAAGAAGACATCCGCTACTGCATCCGTAAGGCCACCATCGCCCAGACCATCGTGCCCGTGCTGTGCGGCACCGCCTTCCGCAACGTGGGCGTGCAGCTTCTGCTCGACGCCATCGTGGATTACCTGCCTTCTCCCCTCGACATCGAGGAAATGAAGGGCACCAATCCCGACACCGACGCCGAAGTGCTCTGCCCCGCCGACGACAAGGCTCCTCTTGCGGGTCTCGTCTTCAAGCTGGCGGCCGACCCCTACATCGGTCACCTCTCCTTCTTCCGCATCTACTCCGGCTTTGTTGAACCCGGCATGTCCGTGCTCAACTCCACCACCGGCAAGACCGAACGTATCGGCCGTATCGTGCGCATGCACGCCAACAAGCGTGAAGAAATCAAGTGGGCCGGCGCCGGCGACATCGTTGCTCTCGTGGGCCTCAAGAACGTCTCCACCGGCGACACCCTCTGCCACGACGACGCTCCCGTGGTTCTGGAATCCCTGGACATCCCGGATCCCGTTATCCAGGTTGCCATCGAACCCAAGACCAAGGCCGACCGTGACGCCCTGTCCGCCGCCCTCAACAAGCTCTCCAAGGAAGATCCTTCCTTCCGCGTGACGGGCGACGAGGAAACCGGACAGACCCTCATCGCCGGCATGGGCGAGCTGCATCTCGACATCATCGTCGACCGCCTCACCCGTGAATTCAACGTGAACGCCAACGTGGGCAAGCCCCAGGTTGCCTATCGCGAAACCATCACCAAACCCTCCAAGTCCGACACCAAGTACGCCAAGCAGTCCGGCGGTCGCGGTCAGTACGGTCATGCCGTCATTGAAGTCGAACCGAATCCGGGCAACGGCTACGAGTTCATCAACTCCATCACGGGCGGCGTCATTCCCAAGGAATACATCCCCGCCATCGACAAGGGTATTCAGGACGCCCTGAAGAGCGGCGTGCTCGCCGGTTATCCCGCCGTCGACGTGAAGGTGAACCTCGTGTTCGGCTCCTACCACGAAGTGGACTCCTCCGAACAGGCCTTCTATGTTGCCGGTTCCATGGCCATCAAGGACGCCATGCGCAAGGCTTCTCCTGTTCTGCTCGAGCCCATCATGAGCGTGGAAGTGGTTACCCCCGAAGATTACCTCGGCGACGTCATGGGCGACCTCAACGGTCGTCGCGGCAAGGTGCAGGCCATGGAAGCCCGCGCCGGCGCCCAGGTCATCAGCTGCCATGTGCCGCTGTCTGAAATGTTCGGCTACGCCACCGACCTGCGTTCCCGTACGCAGGGCCGCGCCACCTTCAGCATGCAGTTTGATCACTACGAAAGAGTGCCCGCCAGCATCGCTGAAGAACTGGTAGCCAAGAAGAACTAGTCGTACAGGGATTTCCCTGACAGGCCAAAGAATCGAAGGCCGGAGCACTCGCTCCGGCCTTTTTTCATGGAGAAAACATGACGGAACTGGAAAGAATGACGACAGGACAGGTCTATCGCGTGCAGGATCCGGAACTGATCCGGCTTCATCGCGCCTGCGTGGACGCCTGCCAGAACTGCGATACGATTCTCCCCTCTCTTCTTGAGGAGCGATGCGAAAAGCTGCGGCAGATACTCGGCAAAACGGGAGAACGCTTCCTCATCGAACCGGGCTTCCGCTGCGATTACGGCTTCAACATCGAAATCGGCGAAAACTTCTTTGCCAACTACGGCCTCGTCATTCTCGACTGTGCGCCCGTACGCTTCGGCAGAAACTGCTTCATCGGGCCTCAGTGCGGCATCTACACCGCCGTTCATCCGGCAGATCCCGTGCAGAGAGCCACCGGTCTGGAATACGCCAGACCCGTGACCGTGGGCAACGACGTCTGGATGGGCGGCCACGTCACGGTGCTGCCCGGCGTAAGCATAGGCGACGGCAGCATCATAGGCGCAGGCAGCGTGGTAACGCGCGATGTTCCTGCGGGCGTTGTGGCGGCAGGCAATCCTTGCCGGATTCTGAGGAGCGTCACCGACAAAGACCGCATTCCGGACGCGCTTCTGCCCTGATGCGGAGGGCCGGAGCCTTTGTGGTCGGAGCGCGTCATCCTGCAGGTCGACGCCTTCGGGCAAGGTTGTTCTGTGCCGGTCCGGCTTGGCTCTCCCGTCGCTCTGCTGCCAGCTCCGCGCAATCTCCGAAGATCCCGTCAACGGCGCAGGCGGCAGAGAAAATGAGCGCCGTGGAATGACGACGAAAGAACAAAATGATCCCCGCTGGCTTTTCCTCAGCCTCACACAATGAGCGCTTTCCGAACTTCCCCTGAGCTTCCACCGGCTCTTCAGTCGGTACGCCCAGCCCTGTTTCCACGGTCGTTCCTGCGTGACCTGATCACACAATCACACGGCACAGCCCCAAGGGCGCCCCCCCTCTTCCATAAGCAAAAGGCCCGCCGACTATGAACACCGGCGGGCCTTTCAACATGGAAGCGATGGACGACTTAGAATTCGGGAGTGCATTCCAGGCTCAGGTCATTGGGAATAACCATGACGGGAATACGGGTCTTGCCGATGATGTTTTCGGAAGGCTTGTTGAACAGAGAGCCGAACAGACCCTTGGTAGACATGCTGCCGATGACAATGAGGTCGGCGCAGTACTGGTCGATGATCTTGAGCAGTTCATCTTCCACCTTGCCTTCGGTGAGCACGATGGTGGTGTCGAGGCCGGCGAACTGCTTGTTCACATACTTGGTGAAGGCGTCTTCGTTGGCCTTACGGCTTTCTTCGATCAGCTGTTCCACCATAACGCGGCTGCCGGTACGACGCAGGATGGCATCATTGTCGGCGGCAACATGAACGAGGATCAGCTTGGCATCGTTCTGACGAGTGATGTCATTGACATACTGGGCCACATCGTCGGGGTTTTCAGACAGGCTGATGCAGCAGACGATATTGGAAAAAACAGACATGATATCCTCCTGTTTTCATAATGGACGGGATGATCGGTTCCCGTCTACTTTCGGTAATAGGGAACTTCTTGTCAAGCCGTGTGAAAAATATATTGCACTTTCTCCAACATACCGGAGATTCTGTATCGTTTACCAGAACAGCTAGTCTGAAAAAAGACAGACTTCTTTTTGAATATTTTATCATTATTTTCAATATATTATATTATTTTTCCTTCTATTTTATCCCGAAAACTGCCTTCGTATGAGCCATCTGTCGAGCCAGTATTATAACAGCAGGAACACGAGCAAACGCTGACGGCTCGACTCTGATCCGGCTCTGATCCGACTCTGATCTTGCCCCGGAGATGTCGCAGCAGTCCGGATGAACGGAGCACTCCCCGCCTGCCAACATCCCGGAAAGCCTGATGAAAAACCGCATGTCGCGTGGGGAATGCCGCTTCGTCTCACATGAGTCGGTCGCCCTCTCAAAAAAAATGCGCTCAGACCATCACGCTGAGCTGAGTCCCTGTGCACTGACGAAAAAATAAAGAGCGAAAAACACGATGGCTCTACAAGAGAACAGTCGCATTTTCTTCCGATAAAGCCTGCTTCATGCCGCGCTCCTGTTTCCGACACGTTCCGCTCTTCTTCCGGAAACAGCATCCGTTCTTCAGCTCTTTTCCTTTCTACCTATAAGCTCAGCTCAACGCATAAAGGAAAGCCTATCGTTACGCCCGTTTTCCGCAGAAGCCGAAAGCCCCGCCCCGCAAGCTGCGGAAAGCACCATACCGTCCTGCCTCACCATGCCGCCCCGGTCATGTGGCAGCGCCGTTCCCCCTAAAGGTTGTTTTCCTCCGTTCCCCTTTCATACTCTCCGAAAAAAGTCGCCCCCGACCAGGGCAAACAACTCGTTACGCCTCTTCCGATACAGGAGCTTGCGGAGCCCCCCGCTGAAAAAGCTTCGGCAGAATACGCCGTTCTCCTCCTTTCAGGTCCCGGAACGCCAGGTCCCACCGTCTCCAGCCCTTCTACAGCGTGAGGCTGAAGATGCGCCTTTCGTCCAAAAATCCGACTGACCGCCACGGCATGACGCGCATGTCTCTCTGCTTTGCGGAGTGCCAAGGCAAGCGCCCGCCCTTCCCTTCCTGCCGCCGGATATTAAGCACAAATGGGGCCCCACCGGCATAGCCGGTGGTTCCTCTTATGCGCCTGTAAGGCTCT
>OOCM01000799.1_pt1 | contig 28713 bp, 21 predicted proteins | sample 1671111 | NCBI WGS metagenome assembly OOCM01 (sample SAMN06348123, study PRJEB24527) | human gut metagenome | biome: human gut; feature: ankylosing spondylitis patient; material: feces | host: Homo sapiens | place: China | collected 2015-10 | reverse complement strand
CAAGGCGCTGAAAATGACCCCCCGGGAGGACCTGATCCCGCTGCTGGTGCCCGCCGAGGGCCGCCGCGCGATCCAGCGCTCTGCCCGCCGGGCCGAGCCTGCCGAGGTGACGATCCACAACGACGGCACCTATACTGTCCGCCCCAACAAGGGCAGGGGAGGCAGGGATCAGAGCCGCGGAACCGCCCCGGCCCGCACCGCAGGCGGCCGTCAGCCCAGCCCCGGCGCACGCTTTGCGCCCAACGGTACGGCACCCCGTAAGCCGAAGAATGATCAACAGAAAGAGAATACAGCGTGGAAAACTTCAAAAAAGAAAAAGTAAGCCTCTGGCGGCGCATTGCCGCTCTGGCCCTTGCGGCGGCGCTGGCCCTTGGCCTTGCCGCCTGTGATGCCTCGGCGGTGGTGCCGGGCAGCAGCACCCCTACGGTCAGCACTGCCCAGCCTGCCGGAAACGACCAGACCGCCAACTTTGAGATGCACTTCCTGGATGTGGGGCAGGCCCTGAGCGTGCTGGTGGAATGTGACGGTCAGTATATGCTCTACGACGGCGGCAATGTGGACGATGGCAGCTATGTCGTCTCTTACCTGCAGAATCTCGGCGTGGAGGAGCTGCAGTATGTGTTCTGCTCCCACGCCCACGAGGATCATGTGGGCGGCTTGTCCGCTGCGCTGGCCTATTTCCCGGCAGACCATGTGTACAGCCCCGTGACGGAAGCCTCCACCAAGTGCTTTCAGGATTTCGTCAAGTACACCGGGCAGCAGGGCCTGCAGGTGGAAGTGCCCGCTGCGGGCACAGTCTGGCCGCTGGGCAGTGCCACTGTGACCATGCTGGGCCCTGTGGCGCAGTATGACAACACCAACGATACCTCCATCGTCCTGCGGGTGGACTACGGCTCCACCAGCTTTCTGCTCACCGGCGATATGGAATCGGATGCGGAGCGCGACCTCGTGAACAGCGGGGCCAACCTGAAGGCAGATGTTCTGCAGGTGGGCCACCACGGCTCCAGCACCAGCACGAGCTACATCTTCCTGAACGCCGTCCTGCCCGAGATGGGCATCATCTCCTGCGGTGTGAACAACAAGTACGGCCACCCCCACGAGGAGACCCTGAGCATCCTGCGGGATGCGGGCGTGAATGTTTACCGCACGGACCTGCTGGGGGCCATCGTGATCGGTTCCGATGGACAGAACTATACCATCCGCACCGAGAAAACGGCCACCGATGCTGAGCTCAACCCCACCGACCCGGCGGCAGCGTCCACCGTGCAGCAGGGGTATATCGGCAACGTGAACAGCAAAAAGTTCCACCTGCCCAGCTGTGCCAATCTCCCTGCGGAGAAGAACCAGATCCTCTTCTCCAGCTACGAGGAAGCCATTGCGGCAGGGTACAGCCCGTGCTCGAGCTGCATCAAGTAAACGCATATCAGACAAGCAGCGCCCTGCCGGGGCAAACCGGCAGGGCGCTGCTGTTTTCTGGGATCATTTTTTTCGCTTCTTGAAATCGATTGGCAGAGTTGTCCACCGCTTCCGGAAGAGGTACGCCGCATCCTTGGGCTGGCGCTGGCGGGTGAAGATGCCTTTTTTGTTGCCGTCCACCCGCAGGATGCCCTCGGTGGTCTGGAAATCGGCAAAATTCCACACCAGCTCACCCTGTATGAAATCGTAGTGGTCGAACACGGCGTGGGTCATCTCCAGATACTCGTTCTGGTACTCGGCACTCCACATCACGCTGGGGAGCTTGTGCGCACCGCTCAGGTTGTCGGTGCCGTACTCAGTGAAGATGAGCGGGCGGCCATGCAGGACTTTTGCCCAGCCTTCCATCTCATGGTGGAAGGCGGCTTCGGCATCTGCCAGCCCGGCCCCGCCCAGTACATACCAGCCGTAGTAGCGGTTCAGGCTGACGAAATCGGCAAAGCGCTGGCCCTTGCTGGTGTCGGGCAGGCTGGTCATCAGGACCGTATAAGTACGGGGGCGCTTCTGGGGGTCGAGGCGGCGGGCCAGCTCGAACAGGGGCTTGAAGTATTCCTCAGTGCCCGCGCTGGTGCACTGAGGCTCGTTGAGCAGGCTCCATGCGATGACCGAGGGATGGTTTTTGTCCCGGTCGATCATATCGGTCAGGGCTGCCTTGTGGTTCTTGAGCAGCGCAGGCGTGGTCTCCTTCTCAAAAAAGCCCTGCTGCCTGCCGTTGCCCTGATTGGCGGCCAGGAAGTTGGCTGTGCTCTGCATAAAGCCCACGGCGGGGACTTCGTCAATGATGAGGAAGCCCTCCTCATCGGCCATCTGGTAGATCTCCTCAGCGTAGGGGTAGTGGCTGGTGCGGAAGCAGTTTGCGCCGATCCACTTCATCAGCTCAAAATCCCGCTTGACGGTGGGCAGGTCGAGCCCGCGGCCCCGGATGTCGGCATCCTCGTGCCAGCCGAAGCCCCGCAGATAGACCGGGCTGCCGTTGAGCAGGAAACGCCCATGCCGGATCTCAAAGGTGCGGATGCCGATCCGGTCCAGATACTCGTCCACCACCGCGCTGCCCTCGTGGATGCGGATGACCAGATCGTAGAGATGGGCGGCGTGGATATTCCACAGTTTGGCGTTTTTGACCATCAGCGTGCCTGTGGTGCCGGAGCTTTCGGCCACCCGGGTGGTGCCGTCGTAAAGCTCCACAGTCACGGGGTGGGGGCCGTTGGTGGACACGGTATAGTCGATCTCGGCCCCGGTCTCGGTCAGACGGTATCGTGTGGAATAGTCCAGCACCCGCTCCTTGGGCAGGGCCATCAGCCAGACGGGCCGGTGGATGCCGGCGTAGTTGTAAAAATCAAAGTAGGGGGCGGCGATCTTTCTGCCATCCGCAAGGGTACGGGTGGTGCCTGCGGGCAGCATCGTTTCGCTGAGCTCGTTATTCGCCAGAACACTGAGCTTGTTGAACTGGTTGTAGCGCACGATGTTGGTCACGGTGGCATCAAAGGGCAGGAAGCCGCCCTCGTGCTGGGCCACCTCCACGCCATTGACGAAGACCCGGGCCCGGTGGGTGACCGAGCCAAACCGGAGAACGATGTCCCAGCCGCTCCATTCCGCAGGGACAAAAAAGCTGGTCTCGTACCAGAAATCACCGCAGTATTCGCGGGAGGCCTTGTCGGTGAACAGGTCGCAGAAGGAGGCAGGCACCGGCATGGAAAGAGAGGAGGGCAGTTCCAGCGCCCATCCGGCCTCCACACCCTTGCTCTCGGGGTCGAAGCTGAAACGCCACATCCCGTCCAAGCCGATGAGACGGCGGGTGGTGGTAGCGCGGGGATACAGCAGGGAGCGGTTCATCAGGATGACCTCACATTCATCAGCCCGGCGGCATTTTGCGTGCCACAGGGGCGTTTATTGTCTTTATACCCAGTATGACAGAAATTTTATAAAAGGGATAGAAAGATTTTTGAATAAATCCAGACTTTTTTCAGGAAAACAGGCGCTGCTCTGGGCAGAATACCTATTATCTCCGTCCGGGTTTAAAAACTTCCGTAAAGGGTGCCACAAAAAGTGAATGCTGGGAAAAAGAGGGAAAAACAGAATGTGAACGAACTGTGAAAATGTACAAAAACAATACCTTAAAATTGTACGAATTCACCTAAAAAATATTCTAACATTTTTTGATAAAAGTTTGTCATAATATTGGAGTACAAACTTGGATACAGCAGAAGGGACACTGTACCGTTTGAATTGACCACCGAAGGAGAATACAATGGCAAATGAAATGCAAAAGACCACCCCGTTTGGGATGCGGGACAAGGTCGGCTATATGTTCGGCGATTTCGCCAACGATTTTACTTTTATCCTGTCGTCCAGCTTCCTGATGAAGTTCTATACCGACGTGATGGGCGTGAGCGCCGGTGTTGTGGGCATGATCATGATGATCGCCCGCTTTGTGGATGCCTTCACCGATGTGACCATGGGCCAGATCGTGGACCGCTCCAAGCCCACCAGGGACGGCAAGTTCCGCCCCTGGCTCAAGCGGATGTGCGGCCCTGTGGCCATCGCATCCTTCCTCATCTTCCAGTCCGGTCTGGCCGGGATGTCCTACGGCTTCAAGGTGGTATGGCTCTTTGTGACCTATATCCTGTGGGGCTCTATCTTCTACACCTCCGTCAACATCCCTTACGGCTCCATGGCCTCCGCCATCTCTGCTGACCCCAAGGACCGCGCAGAGCTGTCCACCTGGCGTACCATCGGCAGCACCCTGGCCGGCCTTGTGATCGGCGTTGGCACCCCCATGGTGGCTTACGTCACCGTCAATGGTCAGACGATCCTCTCCGGCAGCCGCATGACCATCATTGCAGGCGTTTTCTCTGTCTGCGCCATCCTCTGCTACCTGCTCTGCTTCAACCTGGTGCGTGAGCGTGTGGACGTGCCCGCCAACAACAGCAAGATGGACATTGGCAAGATGCTCAAGAGCGTGTTCACCAACCGTGCCCTGCTGGGCATCATTGCTGCCGCCCTCTTCCTGCTGCTGGCCATGCTGACCATGCAGGGCATGGCAGGCTATGTGTTCCCCAACTTCTACGGCAGCGCCGCCGCCCAGTCTACCGCTTCTCTGCTGAGCAGCGTGCTGATCCTGCTCGTCTGCGCACCCTTTGCCTCCAAGCTGGCCAGCCGGTTCGGTAAAAAAGAGCTGGCCACCGTATCCTGCATCGTGGCCACGGTGCTGGAGGTCATCTGCTTTGTTCTCAAGCCCGCCAATGTCTGGGTCTATGTCGGCTTCTACTGTGCCGCCTTCATCTGCCTGGGCTTCTTCAACACCATCATCTGGGCAATGATCACCGATGTCATCGATGATTCCGAGGTCCGCAACGGCATCCGCGAGGACGGCACCATCTATGCGGTCTACTCCTTTGCCCGCAAGCTGGGTCAGGCGTTCTCTTCCGGCCTGACCGGCGGCCTGCTGACCATGATCGGTTACAGCGCCGCCACTGCCTTTGACCCGGAGGTCACCATGGGCATCTTCAACATCTCCTGTATTGCCCCCGCCATCGGCTTCGTGGCCGTGGCCCTGAGCCTGTTCTTCATCTATCCCCTGACCAAACAGAAGGTGGAGGAGAACGTGGCCGCACTGGCACAGCGCCATAATAAGTAAGGAAACGGATCAAGCCGCCCACGGGAAATTCCTGTGGGCGGCTTGTTTCTGCTTCAAAATTGATGTATACTAATATATCAGGAATGACACAATGGCACGAGCGGAACAACAGGAAAAAGGAGCGGTGTACGATGCGGGTGGATCCCTTGCAGATCCTTACGAAGCTGGCAGCAGTGCAGAATATCCCGACCCGGCGGGTCACCCCGCCCTTTGAGGGGTTGGAAGAGTTTGACTACGGCCTGCGGCGATCGCTGGACCCCCAGTTCGACTGGCAGGAGTTCGGCCAGCTGCTGCTGGCCAGCACCCCTGAAAATACCCTGCTGCTGGTGGAGGGTACCTTTGAGCTGCACTTTGCCCTGTTCCGCATCCCCGATGAAAAAAACACGGTCTTTCTCATTGGACCCTGGACGGTGGGGCCCCGCACCCCGAGCGCCCGCAAATGGGTCAGGCGTTATCTGGGGGAAGCCGGAGAGGCCGCTGTGCAGGAGTACTACAACGGCGTGAAGATCCTGGAGGCCAGCGATTTCTATGGAGCCTTGCGGGTTGTGGTGGATACGATGTTCGGCTGCACTGTCCCGGTGCAGGAGCTGAAGGAATTCCTGCCCTTCCAGTTCCACCCGGATACCCGCTATTTCCACGAGCCGGAGTTCCAGAAGGAGATCCCGGTCACCATGCTGGAGCAGCGGTACGAATCAGAGAACCGCATTCTGGATGCGGTGGCCCGGGGCGATGAGGAAGCCGCCATCGAGGCCATGCACCAGCACTCCCGCTTTACCTACGGCGGCCGGTTCGAGGGGACGCTCTACCAGCAAAAGAACAAGATGATCGTGCTGAACACCCTGCTGCGCAAGGCCATTGAGCCCAGCAAGGTGCATCCCTATTATATTGATGCCATTTCCAGCAAGTACAGCCGCATCATTGAGGAAGCCAACGAGGTGCCCAACGAGATGATGTGGCAGATGACGCGGGATTACTGTGCCTATGTCCGCCGCTACTCGCTGAAGGAGTATTCGCCCGCGGTGCAGAAGGTGATGAACTACGTCAACCTGAACGTGGCCGAGCCGCTGACGCTGAAAAGTCTGGCTGCCATGTGCTTCATCAGCCCATCGTACCTGTCGGCGCTGTTCAAGCAGGAGACCGGCAGCACTCTGATCGATTATATCAACACCCAGCGCGTCAACCGCGCGGCCCAGCTGCTGGTGCAGAACAACCACACCATTGCCGCCGTGGCCGAGGAAGTGGGCATTCTGGACGTGAATTATTTTACAAAGATCTTCAAAAAGACGCTGGGAGTCACCCCCACCCGCTACCGCCGCGAACACAAAGAAAAGTGAAAAATGAAAAAAATGCCCGGTTTTTCCCGGAAATGTACGTTTTGTGCAAAACTTCCGGGAAAAGACGGGCATTTTCTGTACGGAGAAATTTGTTGCATGAACAGAATGATGTTGTAACCATTTTGAAAGGATTTATGGATTTTTGGCATGGAATTTGGATGTATGTTGCATTTTTGACCGATTTTGTGCTTGATATCAAAAAGAATGTTGTACACAACAATATCAACTGTGAAGAATGCACAAAGAAACGGCCGGAATCTTGTGAACTTGTCCCATTGCGAACTTTTTTTCAGATGGCTATAATACAAACAGAAACCATGGAACGTACATGTAAGTATATTCCATGAAATGCTGTGATATGCGAATGAAGGAGAACAAGATTATGAAAATGATTTCCCGTCGTGACTTTATGAAGGCTTCTGCTGTTGTGGGTGCTGCTGGCGTTCTGACCGCCTGCGGCGGCTCCTCCAGCTCCACTGCTGCTTCCTCTGTCGCTGCTTCCTCTGCAGCTGCTTCTGAGGCTGCAACCGGCAGCGCAAACGTCGGTGTCTGCATCTATCAGTTCGCTGATAACTTTATGACCCTGTACCGCACCGACCTGGAAGAGTACCTGAAGGATAAGGGCTACGCCGTGACCATCGTTGACGGCAAGAACGACCAGAACACCCAGACCGAGCAGATCAACACCTTCCTGCAGCAGGGCGTTGACGTTCTGATCATCAACCCTGTTCAGACCACCTCTGCACAGACCATCGTTGATACCATTTCTCCCTCCGGCACTCCCATCGTCTTCATCAACCGTGAGCCCGAAAAGGCTGTTCTGGATTCCTACGCAGGCAAGTGCTGCTACGTTGGCGCTGACGCACGTCAGTCCGGTACTTACCAGGGCGAGCTGATCCTGGAGACCGAGACCCAGGGCGATATCAACGGCGACGGCAAGATCACCTACATCATGTGCAAGGGCGACCCCGAGAACATCGATGCTCAGTATCGCACCGAGTACTCCATCAAGGCTCTGACCGATGCCAACAAGGAAGTGGAGTGCCTGTACGAGTACCTGGACAACTGGGATCAGACCACCGCACAGCAGGACGTTGCAAACGCTCTGGCACAGTACGGCGAGAAGATCGAAGTTGTGTTCTGCAACAACGACGCAATGGCTCTGGGCGCTCTGCAGTCCATCGAGCAGGCTGGCCGTACCGTTGGCAAGGACATCTATCTGGTCGGTGTTGACGCACTGAAAGAGGCTGTCCAGAACGTTGTTGACGGCAAGATGACCGGTACCGTTCTGAACGACGACGTGGGCCAGGCTACCAAGGCTGCCGAGGCTACTCAGCTGTTTGTTGAGGGCAAGGACGTTGAGGAGTACTACTGGGTCGACTACGTCAAGGTCACTACCGAGAACGCAGCACAGTACCTCTAATTCCTGTAGCACAAAACTCACGTTTGCAAGGTACGCAGTGAGTCCTATGGCTTGGTAAAAGCTTAAAAGCGCGTGCGTGCGAGAGTTCTCTCGGGCGCACGCGCCTTCTTTTAGAAAGGACGCACCGCGCGGCCTGCAAATTGCAAGATAAGGAGGCTCTGCGGAATGTCAGAATACCGTCTGGTAATGAAAGGCGTGGTCAAGACCTTCCCCGGCGTCAAAGCGCTGGATCACGCCCAGTTGGAGCTTCGCCCCGGTAAGGTCATGGCGCTGATGGGTGAAAACGGCGCCGGTAAGTCCACCCTGATGAAATGCATGTTCGGCATTTACAAGATGGACGAGGGCGAGATCGAATACGAAGGCGAAAAAGTCACCATCCCCACCCCGTTGGATGCACTGAACCGCGGCATTGCCATGGTGCATCAGGAGCTGCAGCCCATCCCGGCCCGTACCGTGGCCGAGAACATCTGGCTGGGGCGCTACCCCACCAAGAGCTATGGCCCCATCACCGTGGTGGATCACCCCAAAATGTACAAGGACACCGAGGAGCTGCTCAAGAAGCTGAAGCTGGACATCAACCCCCATGCAAAGCTCGGCTCCCTGAGCATCGCTCAGATGCAGATGGTGGAAATCGCCAAGGCCGTTTCCGCAAACTGCAAGGTGCTGATCCTGGACGAGCCCACTTCCTCCCTGACCGCAAACGAAGTGGAATCCCTGTTCCGCATTATGCGCGAGCTGAAGGCTCTGGGCGTCGCACTGGTCTACATCAGCCATAAGATGGACGAGATCAAGGTCATCGCCGATGAAGTCACCATCATGCGCGATGGCCAGTACATCGGCAAGTGGGAAGTGGCGGACATGACCAAGGAGCAGATCATCGCCAAGATGGTCGGCCGTGAGCTGTCCAACCTGTTCCCCCCGCTGGAGAACCACCCCTCCGAGGAAGTGATGATGAAGGTGGAGGATTTCACCTCCATCCATCCGCGCTCCTTCCGCCACTGCAGCTTTGAGCTGAAAAAGGGCGAGATCCTGGGCGTGGCCGGTCTGGTGGGCGCACAGCGCACCGAGCTGATGGAAGGCATCTTCGGCCTGCGCGCACACACCTCCGGTAAGGTGTGGATCAAGGGTGAAGAGGTCAACATCAAGCAGCCCCGGGATGCCATCCGGAAGAGCGTGGCTCTGCTGACCGAGGACCGCCGCGCAACCGGCATCATGGGTGTGCTGAGCGTGGCCGACAACATCTCCATTGCATCGCTGGACGCTCTGCGCAAGGGCCCCATCATGCTGGATGACAAGAAGATTTTGGATCTGGTGGCAACCAATAAAGAGAAAATGGCCATCAAGGTGCCCAGCCCCAAGACCCAGATCAAGAGCCTGTCCGGCGGCAACCAGCAGAAGGTGCTGATCGCCCGCTGGCTGGCAAATAACCCCGATGTCCTGATCCTGGACGAGCCCACCCGCGGCATCGACGTTGGTGCAAAGTACGAGATCTACTGCATCATTGCCGACCTGGCCAAGCAGGGCAAGAGCATCATTATGATCTCCTCTGAAATGAGCGAGATCATTGGTATGTCCAACCGCGTCATGGTCATGTGCGATGGCCGCATCACCGGCTTCATCGACGGCAAGGACGCGACCCAGGAGAACATCATGGAGCTGGCTACCCAGTTTGAGACCGCGCCCGAAACGGCAGCGGCCAATCAGTAAACAAGGAGGCTGTCTATTGTGGAAGCTACCAAGAAATTAACGGGTAAATCCGTAAAGAAATGGCTGGGCAACAACGCCATTATCGTTCTGATGCTGCTCGTCTCTCTGTTCGTCGGCATCATCCACCCGAACTTTTTTGCACCTGCAAACCTGATCAACCTGTTCAAGAACGTGTCCATCCGCTACATCATCGCGCTGGGCATCTCCGGCTGTCTGATCACCACCGGCAACGACCTGTCCGCAGGCCGTCTGGCTGGTTTTGCTGCCTGCCTGGCCTGCATCTTTGCGCAGACCGAGGGCGCTGCCGGTAAGTTCTACCCCAACATGCCCAGCCTGCCCACCCCTGTGGTGTTCATTCTGGTCATTGCCATCTGCGCCATTGTGGGTCTGTGCAACGGTCTGGTCGTTTCTTACCTGAAGGTCCAGCCCTTTATCGCTACCCTGGGTATGCAGCAGGTGGTCTACGGTATCTGCCTGGTCTACACCGGCGGTACCCCCATCGGCTCCCTGAACAAGAACTTCACCTCTCTGGCCTCCAACACCATCCTGAAGGTCCCCGTGCTGATCTGGATCGCCCTGGTCGTGGCTGTCTGCTTCTGGTTCCTGTACAACAAGACCCGTCACGGCAAGTACATGTACGCCATCGGCGGCAACGAAGCTGCTGCTGAGGTGGCCGGTGTCAACGTCAACGCCACCAAGATCCGCATCTACATTCTGGCCTCCTGCATGTTCGGTCTGGCAGGCTGCCTGCTGGCTGCAAAGTCCGGCGGCGCATCCGTCAACACCGCACAGGGCTATGAGCTGGACGCCATCGCAGCCTGCACCATCGGCGGTGTTTCCACCACCGGCGGCGTCGGCACCGTGCCCGGCGTTCTGGTCGGCGTTCTGGTCTTTGAGCTGATGAAGGTCGCTCTGCAGTTTATGAACGTCAACTCCTCTTACACCTATATCGTCCAGGGCCTTGTCATCATTGTGGCTGTGGCCATCGATATCCGTAAGTACCTGGCAAAGAAGTAACTCCCCATTCGCATACAGAGAAGCCCCCCGCCGGGAGAACCGGCGGGGGGCTTCTGCTGTTATTTCCCCAGCTGCCGCTGCTGCAGGCGGTACTGGCGGGGTGTCAGACCTTCCTGCCCTCCGCGCTTTCTCGCCCACTCTCCGAAAAAAGTTGGAGAACTTTTTCTTTTTCGTTACATTGCACAAGAACTTGCCTCCTTGTTTGGCGGATACGTTGAATTTGTGAACGTTCTTTGAATTTTGATATTTTCCTTCGATTTATTATTACACAGCTCCCGGGGAAGTGGTATACTACAAGCCAGAAACAGTGCTGTTAAGTTCGGAAAACAAAGATCGTTGAATGAGGTGTGTCTTATGAGCGTTTACGAAAAAATTTCCGGTTTTGCGGATGAGATCAGCCAGGACTTTGACCAGCAGCTCAAAACTGTGACGGATCTGGGGATGAAGTATATCTGCATCCGCAGCGCCGAGCACAAGGGCATTGCCGATTACACCCCCGAGGAAGTGCGCACCGTTCTTCTGCCAAAGTTACAGGCCGCAGGTGTGGGCGTTTCCAGCTTGGGTACGGCCATCGGCAAGGTGGAAGTGGACGATGAAGAGGGCTTTGCCAAGCAGCTGGAGCAGCTGGAAACACTCTGCGAAACGGCCAAGCTGCTGGACTGCTCCTTCATCCGGATGTTCAGCTTCCTCATCCCCAAGGATGCCGATGCAGACAGCTATACCGATGTGGTGCTGGATAAGCTGCGTCAGTTTATCCGGATCGCGGAGAAGCATGACGTTGTCCTGCTCCATGAAAATGAGAAGGGCATCTACGGAGACACCGGTGCCCGCTGCAAATTGCTGTTCGACCGGCTGGCCTGCCCCCACTTCAAGGCGGCGTTCGATTTTGCCAACTTTGTTCAGTGTGAGCAGGACACCGCGGAGTGCTGGGAACTGCTCCATGACCAGATCGCTTATATCCACATCAAGGATGCTCTGCCCGGCTGCCTGCTGAATGTGCCCGCAGGCACCGGCCTTGGCAAGATCCCTGAGCTGCTTCGCCGGGCTTTCTGCGAGGAGGGCTACCACGGCTTCCTGACACTGGAGCCCCATCTGGCGATGTTTGATTTCTTTGCACCAGGAGCCAAAGGCGGTAAGAGCCAGAAGCTCCAGTTTGAGAATAACCCGATCGTCGAGAAGATGAAGTCCGAGATGGCCGAGCCGGGCCGCCCCAAGGACGGCGCAGAAGCTTACGCCACCCAGTATCATGCACTGGTCGAGATCCTGAATCCCATTCTCAATTGATATCCACTCTCTGTTTACCCATAAACTGCCACAGCAGAAGCCCCCTGCCGGGAGAACCGGCGGGGGGCTTCTGCTATTTACGGCAAAAAAGCTGGGCCAGATGCAGCCAGCAGCTTTTCATTTGGAATAGGACAATATTTTTGCGGCTTGTCAGTGATTGGCAGGCCGTTTTTTTCTTTGTCAAAGGCAGTTTCGTGGAAATGACCGAAAGAGGATACCTGATTTGTGAATATTGACAAAAGTTTTCAAAGTACTTGATTTTAATTTAGGGGGGGGGGGTATAATGAAATGACAAGAAATTCCTTTGAGAACAAAGCACTCAGCAACCTGGCTGAGACCTGCAATGCGGAAAATGGAACCTACAGGGGAGGTGACAGTGCGGTAGGAATCTGGAGGGTTCCTTGCGGGGAATCCGTTGCAAAAATGCAAATAGCGATGAAAGGAATGAAGAAAGTTGAAACAGAAAAGTCAGAACCGGTTTTTGGCGGCCCTGCTGGCAGTGGCAATGATGCTTCAGATGCTTCCCATGCTGGCTTTTGCGGAGGACGCACCCGGCACCGGAAAAGTACAGAACAAAAGAACGGGTACGATATATACGTCTTTGGTAGATGCTGTGCGAGAGGCATCGAGCGATGATACCATCATCCTTGGCGATGGCAATTATACACTGTACAAAATCGACAGCGCTGATACGACCAAGGGAAAAAACCTGACCTTTGTGGGGCAGGGAACTGACAAAACGTTCTGGAATATCGGTGCTAAGGTGCCGGACCCGGCCAATTTCGGCACAGAGTATAACGGCGATTACAGCTTTGATGGTGCCGAAAAAGTCACCTTCAAGGATATGACACTTCGCTCCGGTGATGCAGATTATCTGGGGTTCATCCGTGCGAATCATACTGTGGTGGACAATTGCGACATCAACGGCAGGACCTTCTACTGGGGTTATCAAAGTGCAAAGTTTATCAATACGACCTTCAATGCTCCTCCAAGTGGACAATATATGCTCTGGACGTATAGCTCCCCGACCATGGAATTTGATAACTGCAACTTTAAAGCAACAAAGGGAAAAGCAATCTATGTTCACACGGATGGAACAAAACAGGACATTACGGTTTACTTTAACAGCTGCACCATGGATTCCGGATCAATGCACAATAAAACTGCGTTGAAGATCGACGACAGCAACATGGACAGCCATAAGTTTACCATCTACATCAACAATCCCCAGACCATTGATGCAGCCCTGGATACAATGACCTGCTCGAAGGTGTTCGGCTTTGACGGTAGCTCTGCATGCAACACTGGCCGGACAGATGTGTACTGGAACGATAAGCCGGTCTGGAAAGAAGGCAAGATGCAGACACACTCCTATACCGATGGTGAGCATGACAAAGCCTTTATCTACACCCCTTCGGAGTGGAAAAAGTTCGACGAGCGAAATGAGTGGCGGGATGTAACGAAGACCTGCGATTACTGCCACCGGGAGTTGGAAAAACATCAGGAAACTGCCAGTGTGTACCGCCTCCAGTACAACCTGAATGAAGGCGTTGGCGACGAAAATGCCAATTACAACGATGCTTTTTCCCATGAAAATGAGAGCGTGACGCTTGCAGCGGCTCCCACACGAGAAGGCTACCAGTTTGCTGGATGGCTGAGCCTTAACGGTAAGCTCTATAAAGCCGGGAGTGAGCTTGTCCTGACGGGTGATGAAGTGTTTACGGCACAGTGGAAGAAGGATGAGCCTGTCGTCAATCATACCCTGACCGTGACCGGCGGCACCTTTGCTGTGAAAAACGGCGACATTGATGTGACCGACACACTGGAACCCAGCACCGATGAGGCCAGCGGCAAGCAGACCTGCCTTGTGCCGGATGGTGCAGAAGTCACCGTGACGCTGGACCAGACGAAGGTTCCCGATGGTATGGTGTTTGATCTCTGGTCTACCGGCAATTTTGACCTGCCGCTGGATCAGGATTACAAGGCCGAGTCCATTACCTTTACCATGAATGGTGATGTGGATGTGGCCGCACAGTACCGCAGCGCTGACATTGAGGATGGTTCTGATGTTGTTGGCCCCATCATTGTCGGTACGGCTGTTGTGGCTGGCGGCGCACTGGTCGGCTACACGCTGGGCACCGATCTTGTGGGCAAGATGTGGGGTCTGCCTTACTTCCCCAGCAACCGCAGTGCTCTTGCAATGATGCTGTGGGAAGATGCAGGCAAGCCTATGCCGGAATCTGAGATCCTCTACCCCGATGTTGGCCAGGAAGAGCAGGATATGGATCTGCAGCATGCTGCCCGCTGGTCCATGGAGCACGACCTCCTGCCTGACCTGAACGATCAGGATGCAGAGCTGCCCCCTGAACAGGTGAAGTTCTATCCGGACAACATGGTTACCAAGATCAGCGTGCTGCGTGCTTGGAAGAAGGCACAGGACCTCAAGCAGAATGCGCAGTAAAATTTGACATCCTCTGATATATCCCAAACACAGCAGGAGCGCCCCACCGGGTCATACCGGCAGAGCGCTCCTGCTGTGTTTTGTTAAGCTTCAGGAAAGGGGAACACAGCCCACTCAGCGGCCCACGATGAGGTCGCGGCGGCAGCGCAGGCCAACTGTCAGGAAAGCGCTGTTGCCCAGCTGCCGCAGCACCACCCGCTGGGTGTCGGTCTGGCCCTCGCACAGCAGGGAAAGGTTCAGGGTGGTGGAACCCTTTTCGGTGGTGAGCACCAGCGTGGATACGCCCTGCTCCATCAGGGTCTTCATGTCCTGAATGGTGGTGCGGAAGGTGGCGGCACAGTCCGGCACGTCCAGCGTCAGGACCCGGCCCTCCTGCCGGGCGGTGTAAAGGACCTGACGGCCCAGCAGGCCCTTGACGGTGTACCGGGCTTCGGTGGTCTTTGCCTCGTCAGCGGAGATCAGCATGATGTCGCCCTGGATGGGGTTACCCTCCGGTGCGCCGTAGCCGCCGTAGGCGGGATCGGTTTCGCCCACGGCCACGTCGCCGCTGTGCAGCGCGATCTCACCCTGAAGCATCACGCTTTCGTCCTGCGGGGGCAGGTAGCCTGCAACAACGGTGTCATCGGCGGCAGCGGCAGCGGCAGGCTCTTCGGCAAATGCGCCGACACTCATGGGGATGGCAAGGGACAGCACCAGGGCTGCGGCAATGGCCTGACGGCCCAGCATGGTATTCAAAATCTTCATAAAAAATATACCTCCTGTACTATGGACGAAAAACCGCCCGTTCTGTAATGAATACGGAACGGGCGGCTTGTTTATTGCAGGGGGGTAAAAATTATTCCTCCCGGTTCAGGATCTCCATGAATTCGTCGCCGGTGATGGTCTCTTTCTGGTACAGATACTGGGCCAGCTCATCCAGCTTTGCGCGGTTGTCGGTCAGGATCTGCACAGCCTTGGCGTGCTGGGCCTTGACCAGCTCCACCACCTTCTGGTCGATCTCGCACTGGGTCTGGGCAGAGCAGGCAAGGGAAGTGTCGCCGCCCAGATACTGGTTGTTGACGGTCTCCAGTGCCACCATGTCAAATTCATCGCTCATGCCGTAGCGGGTCAGCATGGCGCGGGCCAGCTTGGTGGCCTGCTCGATATCATTGGAAGCACCGGTGGTGATGGAGTGGAACACCACTTCTTCGGCGGCACGTCCGCCGGTGAGGGTGGCGATCTTGTTTTCCAGCTCCTCCTTGTTCATCAGGTAGTGGTTGCCCTCGTCCACCTGCATGGTGTAACCCAGAGCACCCGAGGTGCGGGGGATGATGGTGATCTTCTGCACGGGGGCGGAGTGGGTCTGCTTGGCGGCGACCAGAGCGTGGCCGATCTCATGGTAGGCTACGATGCACTTTTCGTGGTCGGTCAGGATGGAGTTCTTCTTCTGGTAGCCTGCAATGACCACCTCGATGCTCTCCTCCAGGTCGGATTGGGTCACGCTCTTGCGGCCCGCGCGGACGGCCCGCAGCGCGGCCTCGTTGACGATGTTGGCCAGCTCGGCACCGGACGCGCCCGAGGCCATCCGGGCCACGGTGGTAAAGTCGATGCCCGGGGCCAGCGCGACCTTTTTGGCGTGGACCTTCAGGATCTCCTCGCGGCCCTTGAGGTCGGGCAGCTCCACGGGCACCCGGCGGTCAAAGCGGCCGGGCCGGGTCAGGGCCGGGTCAAGGGATTCGGGACGGTTGGTGGCGGCCAGAATGATGACACCGGTGTTGCCCTCAAAACCGTCCATCTCGGTCAGCAGCTGGTTCAGGGTCTGCTCGCGCTCATCGTTGCCGCCGTACTGGCCGCCGCTGCGCTTTTGACCAATGGCATCGATCTCATCGATAAACACGATGCAGGGCGCTTTCTCCTTGGCCTGCTTGAACAGGTCGCGTACCTTGGAGGCACCCATGCCCACGAACATCTCCACGAACTCGGAGCCGGAAATGGAGAAGAAGGGCACATTGGACTCACCGGCCACAGCCTTGGCCAGCATGGTCTTGCCGGTGCCCGGAGGGCCCACCAGCAGGATGCCCTTGGGCATCTTGGCACCAATGCTCTCATACTTGCTGGGGTCGTGCAGATAGTTGACAACTTCCTGTAAGTTTTCCTTGGCCTCGTCTTCACCGGCCACATCCGCAAAGCGGATGCCTGCCGTGGACTGCACATAGACCTTGGCGTTGGATTTGCCCATGCCGCCAAACATCATGGAGCCCGGGCCGCCGCCGGCCTTTTCCATCAGTTTTTTGTTCATCTGGTTGCCGATGGCCGAGAACAGGATGATGGGCAGGACGAACCAGATCAAAAAGCTCAGCACCGGCGAGGACTGTTCCACGATCTCGCTGGAGAAGGTGGCTCCCGCATCGTACAGCCGCTCGGTCAGGCCGGTGTCGTTCATCAGGCCGGTCTTGTAGACCTGCGTCTCGTCCTTATCGGTAAAGATGATCTGGTTGGATTCAATGTCTACCCGGCCGATGTTCTTTTCCTCGGTCATGGTCATAAAGGTGCCGTAGTCCACCTCTTTGATCTGGCGCTCCTCCATCCACGGCAGCAGCACAAAGTTGAGGAGCAGCAGCATCAGCAGCACGATGGCATAGTAGATCGCCAACGGCTTGCGCGGTGTCTTGACTTCTTTCATAGGATTTCCTCCTTAGTAGGCTTTGTCTCTACCCCAAAGCATAGCACGACTGATTTTAAGAAACCAGCCTTTTGAGGGCTTGTTTCCAAAAACTTCCCAGATTCTTAACAAACCCCGCTTCCCCCGCGCTCTACGATTCGATGCAGAAAGCGCAAAATTTGGAAAATTGTGCCGCCCTTGATGTGAATTTGTTTCATTCTTGATGTGAACCAAACTTCTTGACAGCAAATCCGGCGTTTGGTACAATAAGCTCACTTTGAAACACAAAGACCAAATGCGTTGACGGGGAAAAAACGATTTTCTTCTGCTTCAGAGAGCTGCCGGGCGGTGCAAGGCAGTGCGGAGGGTTTCGGCTACTGGCCCCTGAGCGGCAGAGCTGAACGGAGAGTAGGCTCTGACGGATGCCCACCGTTACCGGGGCAGCGATTCGCCGCCAAAAGCTGATCGTGTGAGTGGCTGGTTTTCCAGCAAAGAGAGTGGTACCACGGGTGCTCTGTTAGAAAAAATGACAGGCCCTCGTCTCTCAAGGCTTATCGCCTTGGAGACGAGGGCCTTTTACTTTAATTAAGTGTAGGATCTGGAGGAAACGAGAATGATGGACGCAACCAAGTACGCACCGGGATATTACCCTGTCCCTGCCGGTTATGACAGCTGGGTGAAGAAGGATCACATTGAAAAGGCCCCGGCCTGGTGCAGTGTGGATCTGCGTGACGGCAATCAGGCTCTGATCGTGCCCATGAGCCTGGAGGAAAAGCTGGAATTCTTCCAGATGCTGGTGAAGATCGGCTTCAAGGAGATCGAGGTGGGTTTCCCCGCCGCCAGCGATACCGAGTACGAGTTCCTGCGTACCCTGATCGAGAAAAACATGATCCCGGAGGACGTGACCGTGCAGGTGCTGACCCAGTGCCGCGATCACATCATCCGCAAGACCTTTGAGGCTGTCAAGGGTGCCCCCCGCGCGGTGATCCACTTCTACAACTCCACCTCCGTGGCCCAGCGCGAGCAGGTGTTCCACAAGAGCAGGGAAGAGATCAAGAAGATCGCCACCGACGGCGCAAAGCTGGTCCGGCAGCTGAGCCAGGAATACGAGGGCAACTTCCTGTTTGAGTACAGCCCCGAGAGCTTTACCGGCACCGAGGTGGACTATGCCGTGGAGGTCTGCAACGCAGTGCTGGATATCATGCAGCCCACGCCTGACCGCCCCATGATCATCAACCTGCCTGTCACGGTTGAAATGAGTATGCCCCATGTCTACGCCAACCAGATCGAGTACTGCGACAAGCACCTCAAGTACCGCGACAGCGTGATCATCTCCACCCATCCCCACAACGACCGCGGCACCGGTGTTGCCTGCGCCGAAATGGCCGTTCTGGCCGGCGCTCAGCGGGTGGAGTGCTGCCTGTTCGGCAACGGTGAGCGTACCGGCAACGTGGATGCCGTGACTCTGGCCATGAATCTGTACAGCCACGGCGTAGACCCCAGGCTGGACTTTTCTGATATGCCCGGGATCTGCGCTACCTACGAGCGCGTGACCCGGATGCACATCTACGAGCGCACTCCCTACGCCGGTCAGCTGGTGTTTGCAGCCTTCTCGGGCAGCCATCAGGATGCCATTGCAAAGGGCATGGCCTACCGCAAGGAGCGGGGAGAGCACCGTTGGACCTGCCCCTACATCCCCATCGATCCCCACGATATCGGCCGCACCTATGATGCCGATGTCATCCGCATCAACAGCCAGAGTGGCAAGGGCGGTATCGGCTTTGTGCTGGAGCAGAACTACGGCTATAATCTGCCCCCCAAGATGCGCGAGGTGCTGGGCTACAAGGTCAAGAGCGTGTCCGACCACAGCCACAAGGAGCTGAGTGCAGGCGAGGTGCTCCGCATCTTCGAGGAAAGTTTCCTCAACCGCGAAAAGCCCCTCCGTGTGGTGGAGGCCCACTTTGCACAGGTCAACGGCATTACCGCCACGGTCACCCTGGACCTGAACGGTCAGCGCAAGGTGGTCACTTCGGTGGGCAATGGTCGTCTGGATGCTGTGGCCAACGCCATCCAGAGCGCCACCGGGATGGACTTCCATCTGGAAAGTTACTCGGAGCACAGCCTGGACGAGGGCAGTACCTCCCGCGCGGCTTCCTATGTGGGCCTTGCTTGGGGCGATGGCAGCGTGACCTGGGGTGCCGGCACCGACACCGATATCATCGTCGCCGGCATCAAGGCGCTGGTTTCGGCAATTAACAGTAAATAAAAATCGAACTCCCTCAGTCACCTGCGGTGACAGCTCCCTCTAAGAGGGAGCCTGTTGTGTAACGGAAAGGCAAAGAGGCCCCCTCCTAGAGGGGGCTGTCGCGTAAGCGACTGGGGGAGTTATAGAAGACAAAAGGAGAGTATCACCATGGGAATGACTCTGACGCAGAAGATTCTGGCCGCACATGCGGGTTTGCCGGAGGTCAAGGCAGGCCAGCTCATCAATGCCAGGCTCGATATCGTGCTGGGCAACGATATCACCACCCCGGTCGCCATCAACGAGTTTGAGAAGGCAGGCTTTGACGGCGTGTTCGACAAGGAGCACATCGCCATCGTGCTGGATCACTTCGTCCCCAATAAGGACATCAAGAGCGCAACCCAGTCCAAGCAGTGCCGCGAGTTTGCCAACAAATATGATATCCTCAACTTCTACGACGTGGGTCAGATGGGTGTTGAGCACGCCCTCCTGCCCGAAAAAGGCATCGTGACCGCCGGTGACTGCATCATCGGTGCCGACAGCCACACCTGCACCTACGGTGCACTGGGCGCATTCTCCACGGGTGTGGGCTCCACCGATATGGCCGCCGGTATGGCCACCGGTATGGCATGGTTCAAGGTGCCCTCTGCCATCAAGTTTGTGCTCAAGGGCAAGTTCAGCCCCTGCGTATCCGGCAAGGACCTGATCCTGCACATCATCGGCATGATCGGTGTGGACGGCGCACTGTACAAGTCCATGGAATTCACCGGCCCGGGTGTGGCTTCCCTGACCATGGAGGATCGCCTCTGCGTCTGCAACATGGCCATTGAGGCCGGTGCCAAGAACGGCATCTTCCCTGTGGACGAGGTCACCAGAGCGTATCTGAACGGCCGCAGCCAGCGCACCCCGGTCTACTACGAGGCCGACCAGGATGCCGAATACGAAAAGACCATCGAGATCGACCTGGACAAGCTGGAGCCAACGGTCAGCTACCCTCATCTGCCGGAGAACACCCACCCCGCCAGCGAGGGAAAGGACATCCGGATTGATCAGGTGGTCATCGGCAGCTGCACCAATGGCCGTCTGGAGGATATGGAGGCCGCTTACAACATCCTCAAGGGCAGACACATTGCCAAGGGCGTGCGTGGCATCATCATCCCGGCCACCATGGCGGTTTATAAGGAGTGCATCCTGCGCGGCTGGACCGAGGCCTTTATTGATGCGGGCTGCATCGTGTCCACCCCCACCTGCGGCCCCTGCCTGGGCGGCTACATGGGCATCCTGGCCGAGGGGGAGCGCTGTGTCTCCACCACCAACCGCAACTTTGTGGGCCGCATGGGCCATGTCAAGAGCGAAGTCTATCTGGCAAGCCCGGCCACTGCCGCTGCCAGCGCCCTCACCGGCTATATCACCGACCCCCGCACGGTCTGATCGAAAAGGAGAAACAACGATGAACGCAAAAGGTTCTGTTTTCAAATACCCGGATAACGTGGATACCGATGTCATCATTCCGGCCCGCCACCTGAACACCCAGGACCCCAAGGAGCTGGCCAGCCACTGCATGGAGGACATCGACAAGGACTTTGTCCGGAACGTCAGAGATGGCGATGTTATGGTGGGCGGCTGGAACTTCGGCTGCGGCTCCTCCCGTGAGCACGCCCCCGTGGCCATCAAGGCCGCGGGCATCTCGGTGGTCATTGCCAAGAGCTTTGCCCGCATCTTCTACCGCAACAGCATCAACATCGGTCTGCCCATCATGGAGTGCCCCGAGGCTGTGGATGCCATCAGTGCAGGGGATACCGTCAGCGTGGATTTTACTACCGGCCTCATCACCGATGAGACCACCGGCAAGACCTTCCAAGCGGAACCCTTCCCGCCGTTTATCCAGAAGATCATTGCCGACGGTGGCCTGATGAAGTCCATCAAAAATAAAAAGTAAGGAGCTTTCCCATGGAAAAAAACATTGCTGTCATCTGGGGCGACTGCTCCAGCCCCGAGATCGTGAAACAGACCATCCGGGTGCTTGATAAGGTGGCTGAAAAGTACGGACACACCTTCCACTATACCGATGCCGCCATGGGCGGCGAAGCCATTGACAAGTACGGCGACCCGCTGCCTCAGCACGAGCTGGACAAGTGCCTTGCTGCGGACAGCGTCCTGCTGGGTGCCGTGGGCGGCCCCAAGTGGGAGGGCCTGCCCGGAGAGCAGCGCCCGGAAAAGGGTCTGCTGCGCCTGCGCGCGGGCATGGGCCTGTACTCCAACAACCGCCCCGCCAAGATCTGGCCCCAGCTGGCCCCGGCCAGCCCCCTGAAGCCTGAGATCGTGGCACAGGGCATTGACTTCATCATCGTACGGGAGCTGATCGGAGGCGTGTACTTCGGCAAGCACGAGACCCACACCCTCGAGAACGGCGAAAAGCAGGCCATCGACTCCATGCACTACTCTGAGCACGAGATCGAGCGCATTGGCCGCATCGGCTTCGAGACCGCCCAGAAACGCCGCAAGAAGCTCTGCTGTGTGGATAAGGCCAACGTGCTGGATACCAGCCGCCTGTGGCGCAGTGTGATGCACCGCCTGCAGGCCGAGTACCCGGACGTGGAGTACAGCGAGATGTTCGTGGACAACTGCGCCATGCAGATCGTAAAGAACCCCGCGCAGTTCGATGTCATCGTCACCGAGAATATGTTCGGTGACATCCTCTCCGATGAGGCCTCCATGATCACCGGCTCCATCGGCATGATCCCGTCCTCCTCTCTGGGCGATGGCACCCGGGGCCTGTACGAGCCCATTCACGGCTCGGCCCCCGACATTGCGGGCAGGGATATCGTCAACCCCACCGCCTGCATCCTCTCTGCCGCCATGATGCTGCGCTACTCCTTTGGCATGACTGAGGAGGCCGATGCCATTGAGAATGCTGTGAACAAGGTGCTGGACAAGGGCCTGCGCACGGCAGACAACATGAGCGAAGGCTGCACCTGCCTGGGCTGCACCGCTATGGGTGATGCGATTTTGGCCGAGATCTGATCTGAAATGAATAGCCCTCTCTGTCAGCGTGAACGCGCTGCCACCTCTCCCGAAGGGGGAGCTGGCAAGGCCTGCGGCCTTGACTGAGAGGGCATTTTCGTTCTCCCAAAAACAAAAATGCAAACTTTTTGCAAATTCCTCTTGCAATTTGCATCCGAAGCGTGTATAATCTCCCTTGCACGAAAATGCAAATTGATTGCAATTTACTGCAATAAAGCACATTATAGTTGTTTTTGGAGTATCAAATGGAATTGTTTCTGGATGTTCTGGGCGAATCTCTGGTGGACACCGCCAAGATGCTGCCCTTCCTGTTTTTGGCCTATCTGTTCATTGAATATGTGGAGAACCGCCACGGCGAGCGCATCGAAGCCATTCTGGCGGGGGGCGGACGCTGGGGCTCTGTTCCGGCGGCGCTGCTGGGCTGTGTGCCCCAGTGCGGTTTCTCTGCCATTGCGTCCAATTTCTATGCGTCCCGGGTCATCAGCCTGGGCACGCTGATGGCCGTGTTCCTCGCCACCAGTGATGAAGCGGTTCCGCTGCTGGTCTCCATGCCTGCCTACTGGGAGAAGCTGGTGCTGCTCATGGTCATCAAGGTGCTCTACGCCATTGCGGTGGGCCTGGTGCTGGACTTTGTCCTGCGGGGCGTTCTGCCCAGGAGCCTGCGGGGCGGCTATACCGGCAGCGCCGATGAGATCGACTGCCACGAGGAGCACAGCGATGAGGAGGGCAAGCCCGCCCCCATCTGGAAAGCCGCCCTTCGCCACACGCTGGAGATCTTCGTGTTCATCTTTGTGTTCAGTCTGGTGTTCGGCCTCATTGTGGAGGGCGTGGGCGAGGATGTCTTTGCCGACGCTCTGGGCCGGATGGGCTTCTTCCAGCCGGTGGTGGCCGCACTGGTGGGGCTGATTCCCAACTGTGCCGCCAGCGTCCTGCTGACCCAGCTCTATGTGGAGGGAGCCCTCCGCTTTTCCAGTCTGGTGGCAGGTCTGTGCACCGGCGCGGGCGTGGGCCTGGCTGTTCTCTGGCGGGCGAACCCCTCCTGGAAGCAGAACCTCTTTATCACCGGCCTGACTTGGGCCGCCGGTGCGGCTGTGGGTGTTGGGATCCAGATCGTGGTAGCCATTTTCGGTTAAAGTAAAATATTCAGTCAAAACGCCGTTTCGGGATATCCCGGAGCGGCGTTTTGTGTTATACTAGACAGTATCAAAACGATAAACTGGCTCACCCTCTCCGGCATCGCTTGCGCGATGCCACCTCCCCCAAAGTGGGAGGTCTTGACAGTCATTGGGAAGTTTCCGATTATGTCAAAAGCTCTCCCTTTGGGAGAGCTGGACGCGAAGCGGCCTGAGAGGGTGAGGATGCTGAAATAGGAGCAACGATGCAATATCAACTTCTGGCAAGCGATTTCGACAATACCCTTGTTCCCTTTGGTGAGCCCTGCCCCCGCCCGGCGGTGGTCAAGGCCGTGAAAAAGATGCAGGCCGCAGGCGGCAAATTTGTGCTGAGCACCGGCCGCGGCTACTGCGCGATCAATAAGCAGCAGCTGGGCGGCATCCGGTTCGACTACGCCATCACCAACAACGGGACCTGCGTGGTGGACAGGGACGGCGCGATCATCGCCGAGCACCCGATGACCAATGAGGAAATGTACGCACTGGTGGATTTCTGCGAGGATTACAACTACCCTCTGCAGTTCAATTTCCGGGATGGATACTATGCCTACTGTGAATATGAGAGCCTCCGGGATTTCTACGCCCAGCTGAGCGGCAGCGGCCTGACCTGCAAGGACGGCGAGGATCAGGACCGCCATCTCATCGATATGCCCCATGCCGCCTTTGCCTGCCTGCCCGATGAGGCGCTGGAGGCGTTCAACCGGAAGTACGGCCACTTGAACCTCCGTTTTATGATGGTGGGTGCTGTGCGGGAGGGCAGCTGGCACTGCTATGATATCGTCCGGGAGGGCATTGATAAGGGGGTGGGGCTGGCTGATCTGTGTGAAACCGTGGGTCTGACGTTGGCCGATGCTGTTTCGGCGGGCGATTCCGCCAATGATGTGGGAATGCTGAAGGCGGCGGGACTGGGCTGCTGCATGGCCAACGGCTCAGACGATGCCAAGGAAGCCGCGGACCGCATCATCGGGGATGTGCGGGAGGACGGCCTTGCCGCCCTCATTGAGGAGCTGTGGTTCAACGGCCCCCGTGCGGAGTCCTCGGGCCATGAACTTGGCTCCCCCTGGGGCCAGATGGAAGCTGCGGAGGAAAAGCAGTGAGCTTTGCACCGGTCTACAACGAGCACAGCCGGGCGCTGATCCTGGGCACCTGGCCCAGCCCCAGGAGCCGGGAAATGTCCTTCTACTACGGCCACCCGCAAAACCGCTTCTGGCCCATGCTGGCGGCCCTGACCGGGGAACCTGTGCCTGCCCGGGAGGACATCGAAGCAAAAAAGCAGATCATCCTGCGCCACGGGCTGGCCCTGTGGGATACGCTGGAAAGCTGTACCATCACCGGCGCGTCGGATGCGTCCATCCGGGACGTGGTGCCCAATGATATTGCCGGTCTGCTGGCAAAAGCGCCCATTGAGGCTGTTTTTTGCAACGGGGCTACGGCATATAAGATCTATACAAAGTATCTCGAGCCGGTCAGCGGTATCCCGGCGGTCAGGCTGCCCAGCACCAGCCCCGCCAATGCCGCCTGCAGGCCGGAAAAATTACGGGAGATCTGGCAGAAAGAATTGGCGAACTGGATCCTGCCTTGAATGCCGCGCGGACTTACCCGATCTGCCAGGGGCTCCCCTATGAGGGGAGCTGGCGCGCAAGCGCCTGAGAGGTTTGACATTTCGATTTCAAACCTGTAAATAATTCGTGAAACGCTTGCGCCCCGCTGGAAAAGGATTTATTATGGAAGATACAGGGGGCGCAGCTCCCGGAAAAGGAGGAACCCATGAGCAAGATCATTCGCACCCGGAAGCCCAGTGTCCTGCCGTACTACGCGGCGGCGCTGGCATTTGTGGTGCTGTGCGCTGTGCTTCCGGTCTATCGGCTGTGGGCACTGCTGGCGGCGCTGGGCGCGGCTGTGCTGGCCTTTGCCGGGGCCAAAAAAATCTGCCCGCCCCGGGTGGTGGAGACGGAAGTGCCCTTCCATACCGGTGTGGACGATGTGGATGCCATGCTGACCGAGATGCAGCAGCAGCTGGACACCCTCCATGCCCTGAACGAAGCCCTGCCGGACCCGCAGCTCTCCGCCGCCATGGCCCGGATGGAAAAGGCAGGCCGCTCCATTGTGGAAACGGTGGAAGCCACCCCCGCCAAGGCAAAGCAGGTGCGGCGGTTCGCCAATTACTATCTGCCCGATGCCGTGAACGTGCTGCAGCAGTACGCCAAGCTGGCAAAGCAGGGGGTGCGGGGCGAGAATGCCGCCTCCATCCGCGCGGAGGTGGAGCGCAACGCCGCCTCCATTGCCACGGCATTTGAAAATCAGCTGGATGCCCTGTATGCTGCCGAGAGCATGGACCTCTCGGCAGACCTGACCGTTTTGCAGAATATGCTGAAAGGGCAGGGATTGTAACAACCCTCTCAGTCAAAGCCTGACGGCTTTGCCAGCTCCCCCGAAGGGGGAGCCCTTGGCAAACCGGTTAGAAAATAGCGCACGCCGATAGGCGGCAGGCGCTGTCGTAATTGGAAAGGATGGAATCAACAATGGCTGACAACAACACTTTGAACTTCGATCTCGATGCTCCTACAGTGCCCACCCTGACGCTGGACCCCACCCCGGAGGCAGCAGCTGAAGAGAAAAAGCCTGAGCCCGCCCCGGCGGCCCAGCAGCCGGAGGTGCAGCTGACCCCCGAGGAGCAGGCAATGGTGGATTCCTTTGCGGAAAAGATCGATATCACCAACAGCCAGCAGGTGCTGCAGTATGGCTCCGCCTGCCAGAAAAAGATCGGCGATTTCTCCGAGGCTGCTCTGGCCAAGGTGTCCACCAAGGATCTGGGCGAGGTGGGCGATATGATCACCAACCTCATCGGGGAGCTGAAGAACTTTGATGCCAATGAGGAGCAGCAGAAGGGCATTCTGGGCTTCTTCAAAAAGAAGGGCAATGAGCTGGACAACCTGAAGACCAAGTATAACAAGGCCGAGACCAACGTGGAGAACATCCAGTCCATGCTGGAGGGCCATCAGGTCCAGCTGCTGAAAGACATCGCCATGCTGGATAAGATGTACGAGCTGAACATGGCCTACTTCAAGGAGCTGAGCATGTATATCCTGGCCGGCAAGAAAAAGCTGGCCGAGGTCCGTGCAAACGAGCTGCAGCAGGCCATGGACAAGGCCAAGCAGTCCGGCCTGCCCGAGGATGCTCAGGCCGCCCGCGACCTGGCAGACCAGTGCGAGCGTTTTGAGAAAAAGTTGTACGATCTGGAGCTGACCCGGAACATCAGCCTGCAGATGGGCCCCCAGATCCGCCTGCTGCAGAACAACAACACCATGATGGCTGAGAAGATCCAGTCCACCATCGTCAACACCATTCCGCTGTGGAAGAACCAGATGGTGCTGGCGCTGGGCTTGGCCCACACCCAGAAGGCCATGCAGGCCGAGCGTGCCGTGACTGACATGACCAACGACCTGCTCAAGAAGAATGCCGATGCCCTCAAGATGGGCACCATCGAGACCGCCAAGGAGAGCCAGCGCGGCGTGGTGGATATCGAGACCCTGCAGCAGACCAACAAGAGCCTGATCGAGACCCTGGACGAGCTGAATAAGATCCAGACCGAGGGCCGCGCAAAGCGTGTGGCTGCCGAGCAGGAGCTGACCCGCATCGAGGACGAGCTGAAACAAAAGATGATGGAGATCCGGAGCTGAAATGGCAAACGCTGATTTTTCCAGAGAACAGAATCAAACGCCCGGCGGCTTTGACAGCGGCAGCTACCGCGAGGCAAAGCGCCCGGACAACGAGACAGTGCGCCTGACCCCCTTGCAGCAGAAGCTGGCCGGGCTGGAAAAGGCGCTGCCCGCCGCACTGGCAAAGCAGGGCACAGCCCTTGCGCTGAGCGTGGTGGTGATGCTGGCGGCGTTCGTGGGCTTTGGCGGTGCCAAGGTCAGGGGAAAGTACAACGAGGCCCGCCAGTGGTTCACCACCGGCGTTTCGGCCGACAACGGCTATGCCCTGAGCGAGGAGCTGACCACCCGTGCCAACACGGCGGCAAATATCATCACCACCGGCGCAAACACGCTGGGGGCTGACAGCGCCGAGGTGCAGGCCGCACAGGCCGCGCTGGATGATTTCTCTGCCTGCCTGGAAGCGGTGCAGAACGGCAGCAAAAAGCAGTCCCTGACCTCGCTGCCCTATTATCAGGGAAGTGCCATGCACGCCCTCTATCAGGCCAATGAGGCTTTGGGCACTGTGATCGACCAGCTCTACGCAAAAATGCAGGAGCAGGCTGCTGACCCTATGAAGATGGGGGCAGTGCAGGGCCAGTACGGCCAGTTCAACAGCGCAGGCACCATCATTGGTAATCTGCAGTACAATGATGCAGTGTATGAGTATCAGAACGATGTCGGCGGCTTCCCGGCCAGTATGCTGGGCAGGCTGTTCGGCGTACAGGAGGTGGAACCCTTCGCATGAAAACAATGAAACGATTTGCCGCCCGCATCTGCGCCCTGTTCGTGGTGCTGACCGTCAGCCTGACGGCTTTGGTGCCCGCCGCCTTTGCGGCCACCAAGGCCCAGCTGCCCGATCTGCCCAGCAGTCAGTGCGTGGTGGATGATGCCAACATCCTGAGCAGCAGCACCAAAACGGCCATTGAGAACCTGAATGCACAGCTCACCCAGCAGTGCGAGGGTGCACAGATCGGCGTATTGACTGTGGATTATACGGGAAGTTTATCCACGGAGGACTATGCCGTGCAGGCCGCCAACACCTGGGGGCTGGGCAGCTCCAGCAAAAACAACGGTGTGCTGATCCTGCTGGTCATGCAGTCCCAGCAGTACGCCGATGGCGATTATTACCTTGCCACCGGCGACGGCTTCCGCAATACCACGCTGGAAAAGCAGGCCAGCGCCATTGCCCAGACCATGGAGGATTCCTTCGCGGCGGGCGATTATGACGCGGCTGTGACCACCTGTGCCAACAATGTGGCCAGCACCATTGCCGATCTCTACGGTGTGACCCTGAGCGGGACCACCGGCACGGTCAATAACGGTAATACGGATGGTTATAACAACGGAAATGATTACTATGAGGCCCCGGCAGCATCCTATCAATCGCCCTTCCTCACCCTTCTGGCAGTGGTGATCGTGGTGTTTGCCCTGACCTCCATCTTCGGCGGCATCCGGCGCGGTTTTGGCGGCGGCGGGTTTGGCCCCTTCTTCGGTTTCGGGCTGGGCTACGGCCTGGGCAGCAGACGGCGGCGCAGACCTCCGTATGATGATTGGGGTCCCGGCGGCCCCCGTGGCCCGCGCGGGCCTAGACCGCCCCGCG
>OOCM01000794.1_pt1 | contig 28849 bp, 18 predicted proteins | sample 1671111 | NCBI WGS metagenome assembly OOCM01 (sample SAMN06348123, study PRJEB24527) | human gut metagenome | biome: human gut; feature: ankylosing spondylitis patient; material: feces | host: Homo sapiens | place: China | collected 2015-10 | reverse complement strand
AGCAGTAGTCGAACTCGATGCCCTGACCGATGCGGTTGGGACCGCCGCCGAGAATGATGACCTTCTTGCGGTCATGGACGTCCAGTTCCCGGCCGGTTTCGTAGGTGGAATAGAAATAGGGAGTATAGGCCTCGAATTCCGCGGCGCAGGTATCGACGAGATAGTAGACGGGTTCCGTGCCGGTGGCCTTGCGCAGGGCGGCCACGTCGCTTTCGGGACGCTTCCACATTTCGGCGAGCTGTCTGTCGGAGAAGCCGAATTCCTTGGCGCGGCGCAGCAGACGGACAAGGTCGGGGTTGTCCGGCGTCATGGAGTTGCCGAGAGCGAAGTCGCGCAGATCGCCTTCCATCTTCACGATGTCGCGGATCTGGCGCAGGAACCACAGGTCGATGGCCGTGACGGCATGGATTTCTTCCACGCTCATGCCGGCAAGAATGGCGTGACGCAGGGCAAAGATGCGCTTGGAGTTGGGGGTGCGCAGCTTGGCCATGATGTCGTCCATGGAGGGCAGGGCGTCGCGGAAGTGGCTGCCGAGACCGGGAGCGCCGATTTCCAGAGAACGCAGACCCTTCTGCAGCGCTTCCTTGAAGGTGCGGCCGATGGCCATGGTTTCGCCCACGCTCTTCATGGACGTGGTGAGTTCGTCCTTGGCGCCGGCAAACTTTTCAAAGGTGAAGCGGGGAATCTTGACCACGCAGTAGTCGATGGCAGGCTCGAAGCTGGCCATGGTCTCGCGGGTGATGTCGTTGGGAATTTCGTCCAGCGTGTAGCCGATGGCGAGCTTGGCGGCAATCTTGGCGATGGGGAAGCCGGTGGCCTTGGACGCCAGAGCGGAGGAGCGGGACACGCGGGGGTTCATTTCAATGACGACCAGCTCCCCGTTTTCGGGATTCAGACCGAACTGCACGTTGGAACCGCCGGTTTCCACGCCGATTTCGCGCATGATGGCGATGGAGGCGTCGCGGATCTTCTGGTATTCCACGTCGGTGAGGGTCTGCACCGGAGCCACGGTGATGGAGTCGCCGGTATGCACGCCCATGGGATCGAGGTTTTCGATGGAGCACACGATCACGCAGTTGTCCTTGCGGTCGCGCATGACTTCCATTTCGATTTCCTTCCAGCCGAGCACGGACTGTTCCACCAGAACTTCGCTCGTGAGGGAGGCGTCGAGACCGCCGGCGGCGATTTCTTCCAGGTCTTCCTGGTTGTAGGCCACTCCGCCGCCGGAGCCGCCCAGCGTGAAGGCCGGACGGATGATGAGCGGGAAGGGCATTTCGGCGGCGATGCGGCGCACGTCTTCCATGTTGCGTGCGATTTCGCTGCGCGGAACCTTGATGCCGATGTTTTCCATGGCGGCGCGGAACAGCTCGCGGCTTTCAGCCTTTTCGATGACCTCGGCGTTGGCGCCGATGAGCTCGACGCCGCATTCCTTGAGCACACCCATCTTTTCCAGAGCAAGGGCGGTGTTCAGGCCGGTCTGACCGCCGAGCGTGGGCAGGATGGCGTCGGGACGCTCCTTGCGGACAATGGCGGCCACGGTTTCAGGTTCGATGGGCTCAATATAGGTCCGGTCGGCAAGACCGGGATCGGTCATGATGGTAGCCGGGTTGGAATTGACAAGGATGACTTCGTACCCTTCTTCCTTGAGTGCCTTTACGGCCTGGGTACCGGAATAGTCGAATTCACAGGCCTGGCCGATGACGATCGGGCCGGAACCTATGACCATAATGCGCTTAAGGTCTGTACGCTTAGGCATATTCCGCTCCTAAAGTGGGTTTAAACTTGCGTATGATTACACGTTGCCCCGAGATAATCAAGCGTCGTACAGGGGATTTAAAGCGGAACTGACTGTTTTACTTCGTTCTTTTTATGAGATTTCTTTTAATGTCAAAGATGTTTTCCGGTAGTGACGGGCAAAATATGCCTGAATTGACGCTGTTTTTTCCGCTTCTGGCAGGAGGCTCTCCTGCGGAATGACGGCTCCCGGGGAACAAAAAGGGGCCGCGGAATGTTCCCGCGGCCCCTTGAACTCATTCTTCCTCGCGCCTGGCGATGACGGTATGTATCTGCTTTGCGTCGGCATCGGCAATGGTGAACAGCCAGCCGGCTATGCGGAATTCCTCGTCCTTCTGCGGCACGTGTCCGGCATCGAGGCTGAGGTAGCCGCCGATGGTGTCCACCTCATCCGATTCCAGATGAATGCCCAGCTCTTCCAGCTCTTCCAGATAGGCGCGGCCGGAAAGCTCGTATTTGCCTTCCTCAAGGGGACGGATGTCCTCTTCCTTGGGAGCGTCGTGTTCGTCTTCGATGTCGCCCACGATGACTTCCAGCAGGTCTTCGATGGTGGCCAGACCGGACGTGCCGCCGTACTCATCCACCACGATGGCCAGATGATTCTTGCGGCTGCGGAATTCCTGAAGAAGTTCGCTGGCAATCTTGGTTTCCGGAACAAAGAAGGGAGGGCTCATGATGCTGTCCACCGGCGTGGTCTGCAGCTCTGCCTTCATGAGCGAGCTCAGCATGTCCTTGGCGTGAACGATGCCGATGATGTTGTCGCGCGTATCCTTATAAACGGGCAGACGGGAGTGTCCGGTTTCCACGATGGCTCCCGCCGCCTCGAGCATGGTCGTGCCCGAGGGCAGGCAGTCGATGTCGGTACGGGGAGTCATGATGTCCTGCACCTGAAGCTCGTCCAGAGAGAGGATGGAAAGCAGCATGGAGCCTTCTTCCGCTTTCAGCTCGCCGTCTTCGCGGGCTTCGCGGATGGCCTGCTCCAGATGATCTTCCGAGGATTTGCCGGAAAAGAAAGAACCAAGTTTGGACCACACGGTACTGTGGGATTCGCCGTCCAAGACGATACTCCTTCAAATAGGGTTCAGGCCGGAAGGCAGCCGTGACGCACGGCGCCTGCCGAACACGTCGGCTCCGGCACAAAAAAGGCCCGCAGAACGGGCGTACATGACGGGAAAAACAAAAGGCTTCCGCAGAGAGTGCGGCTGCGGAACATGACGGACGAAACCGCCTTCAGACACGCATCAAGAGGAACGTCGGAAGACTGACAGCCTGCTTCTTCCTTTTCGGGAAGCGGACTGTCGCTTTTTTGCGCGATGGTAGGACAGGTATCGTTCATATCAGAATCCGTATTTGAGGCTCAGCCTAGCCTTTTCGGCGTAAAAAGGCAAGCTGAAGCCGCAGAATCGGACGTTTTCCTCCTCCGGCAGACGCCGTCGAAGGTTGACCTTGCGCCCTGAAATCTATATAGATGCAGCTGTGCCGGAATGGTGGAATTGGTAAACGCAGCGGACTCAAAATCCGCCGGTGGCAACACCTTGTGGGTTCAAGTCCCACTTCCGGTACCAGAAATTTCAAGCACTTGCAGAAATGCAGGTGCTTTTTTGCGTTAAAAACCAGAGCAGTCGCGTACGGTTACGGGGCTGCTGAGAGGGTTGTATTTTCAGGTTGCTGCAGTCTTCTGCGGAGTTTCGTGCCTGGCGGGATCTGGAGCTGCCTGGCACGGATAGACGCAGGAAAGGGCAGTAATTGCTTTTCGTATGGGGCAGAGGTGTCGCACGCTACAGGTTTTTAATCTCTTCGGGAAGATAGCGGTTCATTTCCAGTGTGATTTTTCCCGGAAAAAGCGGAAGAATGTATCCTGTAACTGCAAGGAGTGGTTCCCGTATGCGTATGAATACCAGATCCTGAAAGTGGGCCGGAAGAAACTCGTTCTTTTTCAACAGCGCTTCATGGATGAATCCGATGCCGGAATTGTTGGTGATGACCATGTTCCAGAGATTCAGCGTGGCCACGGACATCATGAAGCGGGGAGAGCCGTGCTTTTTGAGCAGGTAGTGCAGCGGCGTCATGAGCGACATTTCCTCGGAGGCTCCCATAACGATGGGATATTTGAGAAGCGTGCGCAGAGAAAGACGTCTGCTGTGGGCCAGGGGAGAAAGCTTGCTTACACAGGCAAAATATCCCCCTTTTGCGAAGGGGCGGAAGCGAAGCCGGGAAGAGGGGGGCAGAAAGTCCCTGACCATGTGGCCGTCGTCGTCCAGGGGAACGTTGATGATGCCGATCTGATCGGCCTGATGAATACCGGACTGCATGAGTTTTTCAAAGATGGCGCTTTGGGGCAGTTCAGCAATGGATACGTTGACGAGCGGGTGGTCCTCGCAGAACTTCTTTACGATTTCCGGATTGGACGACAGGTAGAACGGAGAGTTTGTATAGATGCTCAGCTCTCCTGTAAGATGACAGCTGCTGCTTGTGCCATCCTGCTTCGTCAGTGAGGAGCGCAGACGGTCATAGCAGGAAACAATAGTCTCTGCAGCGGCGAGCGCTTCCCTGCCCGCATCGGTAAGCGAGCTGCCCTGTCTCGTGCGGACCAGCAGCGGCACCCCGAGCTCTTTTTCCATTCCCTTGATGCAGGAACTCAGAGCCTGTTGCGTCAGACCGAGATGCCGGGCTGCCGTACTCATGGACTTTCGACGTTTTATTTCAATAAGATAGGCCAGATGTTCTATGCGCATGATCGTAGGCTCCGGCGTTATGGACAGTTTCCGCCGTCTGTTTACGAAAAAATGTACGGAAACGACAGAGAAGGCACAAGAAGAAAAATAAGAAAAGGTTCGGCAGCCTTTCTTGAACGGGCGGTGTGCAGATGTTTTCAGGGAGAGCATTGTCGTTTCAGCTTACGGGAGAAGATAGTGCACTCTGAGGAGAACTGACCATGCCGGAGCCGTTCAAAGCGGAGCCGCGTCGTCTTGAACATTTCCCGAGCCGTATGTTTGGGAAAAGTTCCTTATTGGTTCAGAAAATCCACAGGGCAGATTCTGCTTTGCCTTATGTTGCAGGATAAGGTTCGAAAGGAAGATAAGATAAAAAATTTTCAGTCATGTTATTTTTATAACAATATTTCCTTGTGTGTGAAAAAGTTCCCAACATGTCGGATTAGCACGGCTTTTTTCTTTCTTGCTTTGGAACGGAGAATGTGTCGTCAAAAACACAAGAAAAACTTGTCATAAAATTTAGAAAATATATTGTGACACTCAGAATAATTTGTATATTAAAAACAGGTTTATTTTTTATAACGTGTTAATTTTTTTGAGGTAAATCATGAAAGTTCTGGCTGTAAACGGAAGTCCTCATAAAAATGGCGTTACATTTACAGCACTGAAGCTCGTGGCCGATGAACTGGCCGTCGCCGGAATAGAGACGAACTTCGTGCATGTGGGAGCCGTGCCGCTGGCGGGCTGCACCGACTGTCTGATATGCCGGAAAAGCGGTACCTCCCGCTGCGTCATTAACGACATGGTGAATGACGCCATTGCCTTGCTTAACGAGTGTGACGGCATATTGCTGGGAGCTCCCACTTATTTCTGCGGAATCCCAGGACCTGCCAAAACTTTTCTTGATCGTTTCTTTTATGCTTCGCAGATGACGCGAGCCATGCATTTCAAGGCGGGAGCATCGGTAACGGCTCTGCGGCGCTCGGGAGGCGTGACCGCTCTCCACCAGCTCAACAACTATCTTATGCCCAGTCATATAGTCATGGTTCCGAGCCAGTATCATAACGGTCTGTTCGGAAAGAGTCCGGCCGAGGCGCTGATGGACGAGGAAGGAGTTCAGACGCTGAAGATGCTGGGAAGAAACATGGCGTGGCTCATGAACAGTTTGAAATACGCGAAAGACGCGTATCCTCCGCCGGTATTCGAGGAACGGATACGCACGAACTTTCCGGGCAACCGAACTGAAAACTATCAGGAGGGAACACGATGAAGATCATAGACATGAGAATGCGTCCGCCTTTCGGGGGCTTTCTGGACGGGATGCTCTACAACGTGGAAGGCAATCGCAGAATGGCGGAACGCCGCGGACTTGAAATAGCGCCGTCCGTGCTGGAAAAGTCCATGGATCTTCTTCTGCAGGAAATGGACGAATCGGGAGTGAGTCTCGGAGTCGTCACCATCCGGAAGACCAACGGATGCCGCAATGAGGAGGTTGTTGACCTGCTGAACCGGTATCCCGGGCGTTTCATCGGTATTCCTCAGATCGACCCTCTGGAGGGGGAGGCCGCTCTTCGCGAGATCGAAGAGTATGTCATCAACGGACCGTGCCGGGGTATCATTGTGGAACCCAATCATCTTTGCAGTCCGGAACACTGGTACATCACGGACAGCAGAGCATTCCCCGTATACGAGATGTGTCAGAAGAACAACATTCCTCTTCTGTTTACCTACGGCGGCCGCCTGGTGCGGGATCAGGGCTATCTTGATCCCGTCTATGCCGATCGTCTCGGCTTCATGTTCCCCGAATTGAAAATGGTATTCTGTCACGGCGGCTGGCCGCATATCGTTCAGATGTGTCACGCAGCAGCGCAGCATCCCAATATCTATATTTCCGCAGACGTTTACATGATGAACTTTACTGCGGGCTGGCAGGACTACGTTACGGCTGCGAACTATCAGCTTCAGGATCAGATGCTTTTCGGTTCCGCGTATCCCATAGTGTCACTGAAGGAGTCCGTTGATCGGTACGTATCGTGCCTGAGAAAGGAAGTCGTCAACAAGATCATGTACGAAAATGCCGCCGGACTTTTCCGCATCGAATGACATGGCAGCGTAAGGGGGAATATATGACCATCATCGATATGCGTTCACGTCCGCCCTTCGGAAGATATGCGGATCAGTGGGTATTCAATGTGGAAGATTCGGAAAAGGGCATGGGCCTTGCCCGAAAGTTTGCCAACATGGATATTCCCATGCCGGACTCCATTCTGCATAAGTCCATGCAGCACTATCTGCGGGAAATGGATGAGGCGGGAATTCAAAAGGCCGTGGTTCCGCTTCGTAAAAGTGCCACGCTGGATAACGGCGATCTTTTATCCCTTCTGAACGCCTGGCCGGATCGGTTCATCGGATTCATAGGAGTGAGACCGATGGCCGATCCCATGGAACAGATTCTTCGCGAAATCGATGACCTTATCGTCAACGGTCCCTGCCACGGCGTCATTATGGAGCCGGGCATTGATCCGGTGCCATGGAAGATGGACGATGAAAGAGTATTTCCCGTGTATGAAAAATGTGAGCAGGAAGGTATTCCTCTGAACATCCTTCTGGGCGGCGTGTTTCATCGACCGGATGCGCCGGACTCGGGATACTATTCTCCGCTTCTGGCCGAGCATGTGGCCCGTGTTTTCCCGAAGCTGCATATCCTGCTCTCCCATGCCGGGTGGCCCTGGACGGTGGCTGCCTGCGCCGCCGCCATCAACTGGGACAACATATGGCTGGCACCGGACAGCTATCTGATCAATCATCCCGGAGCTCAGGATTATGTCGTCGGGGCAAACTACCGCCTTCAGGATAAGTTTCTTTTCGGAAGCACGTATCCGGCCTCTCCCATGCAATATACCGTTGATCAGTGCAGAGTCCTGATCAGACAGGAGGTACAGGAGAAGTTTTTCTATCGGAATGCCGAGGCATTTCTGAATATTCAGCTCTGAAAACTCCCCAAGAAGTCTTTTCCGGCTTCATCAGCAAACCGTGTCTCTGTCGCACGGTCAGGAGGTTTTATGGAACACGCCCCTTCCATTGCCCTTGAGCTCAGAAAACGCCGCAGATACTATCTGCACGTTGCCATATGTCTGACGCTGACGTTCGGAGTCGGCTTCCTGCCGCCCGTAGGCAGCATCACTCCTACCGGAATGCAGGCTATCGGCATTTTCATCGGCATGCTGTACGGCTGGTCTACCATGGAAATGCTTTGGCCCAGTCTTCTCGGCATCGTTGCCATAGGTCTCAGCGACTATACCAATATGGCGGGAGCCTTCAAAAGCGCCGTTGGCGACAACTTGACGCTTCAGATCATCAGCGTGCTGCTTTTTGCCGCCTACATGGAAAAGAGCGGACTGAGTCTTTTCATCTCCCGCTGGTTCGCCAGTCGAAAACTGTCTGTCGGCAGGCCGTGGATGATGAGTCTTATGGTCATGACCAGCGCCTTCGTGCTTTCCGTATTCACCAACGGTTCTGCGGCCATCATCATAAGCTGGAGTTTTTTCTACAAGATTCTGGAAAGCTGCGACTATACGATTAAAGACGCCTATACCAACGTGATGCTCTTCGGCATTGTGTTTGCCGGCCTTGTCGGCGCGGTATGCCTGCCCTATCAGGTCATGTCGGTCATTTATCTTGATGCCCTGAAAACCAGCACCGGCATTGAAATGAATCCGTTGGTATACTTCTTCTCCCGTTCCGTCATCAGCTATGTGCTTATTCTTATTTTCTGGCTGATCTGTCGCTTCATCATCCGCCCCGACACGAGCAAGCTTCTGCGGGCGGGAGATCTTTTTGCCTCCATGCGCGGCGAAAAAATGACGACGGATCAGAAGATTGCCATCAGCGCCTTCATTATTTTCCTTCTGGCGCTGTTTGCTCCGGGTAATCTTCCCAAGAGCTGGCCTCTTGTGGGCATATTGGGAAAGCTTGGTCTTGTGGGTATCGCCACGTGCATTTTCATCATTCTCAGCATCGTTCATGTCATCCGGGATGGAAAGTCCGTGGCTCTCATGAACTTTTCAGAATTGATGAAGAACGGCATGAACTGGAACCTTATTTTGTGCATTGCGGTCACGGCGCCCATGGCCAACATGCTGGAATCGGACAAGACCGGCGTCTTCAATCAGTTCATTGCCATCTTTGAACCTTTGACCAAAAGTATGGGAACCGTCGGGTTCGTGTTTACCGTGATACTTTTCGTCGGTATTCTTACGCAGATGAGCCATAATACCATTCTGGCCAGAGTCATCACTCCCATGCTGCTGCCGCTGGCTGCCTCCATAGGTATTAATCCCATCGCCATGATGATGGTTATAGTACTTCCCATTCAGGTCGCCGTATGTACGCCGGGAGCGTCGGGTAACGCCGCTCTTATCTGGAGTAATACGGAATGGGTGCAGAAGCGCTGGGTATTCTTCATGTGTCTGTTGGCCTTCGTGCTCACACTGGCCTATAGCCTGGCCATACTTCCTCTTCTGCTGGCGCTGTTCAATTAGAGTCTGTCGGAAAGGCGATAAGTTTTCGAAGGTCCGGGACGGATAGTCCCGGACCTTATCTTTTTCAAGATCCTTGCTCGATAGCTTTTGAAACGCCTGTAAAGAGTCCTGCTTCGGGGAGCTTTCGGCAGCCTCACCAGAAAAAGAGATAAGGTATGGAGTTCCTTCTGGGGGAGTCTCTGTTTTTCTTCTTGAGTCTTCGGTAAAAAGACGGAATGCTTGTTCTCCGATGAAACTCGAAATAACGGAGGACGGGAAGACCGTCCGCAATGGAGGATATATGGCATTTACCGGATGGGAGAATGTGAAGGAAGGCGAAGAGTTTTCCGTGGAGGAGATTGCCGCGTTTTACGGTACCATGGGACCGTATTCGCTGCTTGAAGCGGCCCGGCGCAGCCTCTGGGGGCGTTATCCTCTCATGGTTCGAGCCATAGCCAAAGACGGCGTGGAGGGGCTGTTCACGCCGGGAGAGAAGGTTCGCCTTTTTCTGAGGGAAGATGGCGGAAGCTATGCACTGAAAGCCTTTCCCGAAAGTCTTTTTGAAAAGGAAGACAGCTACCGTCCCTTCATCGGCATGGCGGAAGAGAAGGCCGTGCAGAGTTCCTCTCCTTCCGGAACCGAGGCGTGGACGGATATGTTCTGTGCCAGGGACTACTGCCTGCCGTACTGTGATTCGCTGGCTGCCCTGACGCCTCCCTATACCGACGCTCAGATGGAGGAGCTGTACCGTTCCTTTGCCGATCAGTATGCGGAATATGACGGGCGTTGTGCCATGATATCCGGTCTGTACAGAACCGGGGCGGAAAAGTTTTCCGCGTTCTGCTTTGCGCTGGCCAGAGAGGGACTGAACCTGCCTGACGGATCGCGCTGCTTTGCTCCCTGGGACGTCGTGCTTCTTTTTCTGGAACTTCGTGAAAACGGCGCAATCGGCGAGGTAGCTACCGTTCCTCTGCGTATGGTCAACTTCTATGATGAGGCAAAGCTCAAGCAGTTTGCCGAAGTTCTGGCCGAGCAGGGCGCGTGAGAGCGGTCTTTTCTGTTCGTCGTCGTAAGGCAGATCAGAGATTGCCCTTTGCAGAAAGAAAACGCAAAGAGGCGTTACAAGGATTGCCGCCGTTGCTCGAGCGGATGCGGGAGACGCCCTGAAAAGGCAGCAGAAAAAAGTAACCCCCGGTATGTCGGGGATAGAAAAAGTCCGGCGCGGAAAAGAACGCTTTCTCTTTTCTGCGCCGGACTTTTGTTCGGTAGCGTTTTAGAATTTGTAGCCGATACCGATGCCGAAGTTGTGGGCATGCGGATGGGTGGTGCGGCCGGCCACTATGCCGCTATCCTTGTTTTGAGAAGCCAGCGTGTAGTCCAGCACATGGTTGTGGATATACATGTAGGCCAGGTCGAAGGTCCAGTTCTTGTAGAAGAAGCCTACGCCCGCAGTGTAGTAGTTTCTGCCGTTGGAAGGCACCATGTAGTCGGCGTTGCCGATATTCATGGGCGAGGTTTCGTACATGAAGCCGAGGCGAAGGGCCATCCAGTCCACCGGCTTGTATTCGGCGGAGATGCCGAGCGTCCAGCTGTTCTTCCAGTGTCTGTCGGTATTCTGCCACTCGTTGACCGGATCCTTCATATACATATTGAAGTCGCGGAAACGGCTCCAGAGCGTATAAACGGCGTCCGCTTCAAAGCTCAGGTTTTCCATAGGCTTATAGGCCACGCCGAAACCGATGGAATCGGGCAGGTGGAGCGTGCCGCGCAGGCGGGAGTTCTGGATTTTGCCGAGGCCGAGCGCCTGACCGGTGGCGGTCGCTCCGATCTGATTGTCGTAGCGCGTTTTGCCGCTGACCTTGAGGCTCATGGGCGCGCGGTAGGTGAGACCGAGGGACCACTGGTCGTTGAGCCTGGCGTGCAGGGCTATGTTGCCGCCGAAGGAAACGCCGTGTCCGTTGATGTTCACGTCGCCGAGACCAGAACCGGGAGCCTGCACCTCAAGGTTCTTGCGCATCTGCATGGAGGCCATCATCATTTCCGCGCCGACGGCTACGGAGAGGTGGTCATTGATCTTGTAGGCAATGCTGGGATTGATGGAGTTCGTAATGAGCTGCACGCTGTGCAGATTGGCACCGCCGGGCCAGTTGTGGGGATACTTTACGCCCAGTCCGAAGCGGGTGTAGGAGGCCAGGCCGAACCACCATTCGTCGTTGACCTGATGCGTGACATAAAAGGCGGGAATAGGCCAGGTCTGATGGGCACTGTGATAGTTGCCGGTGTTTTCCCCCGCATCATTTCTGGTATCCACGCCCCAGTAAAACTGGGAGACGGCAAGATTGGCCTGCAGCTGCGTGCCTTCCAGCATGGTCATGGCAGCAGGATTGTAAGCAAGGGTGGAGGCGTCGCCGCCGCGGGCTATAAGTCCGCCGGCAAGGCCCATGCCGCGCGCGCTGTTCTCCATGATGGCGAAGCCTTCAGCGCGGGCCTGTGAGGTGGGAAGGAGAAAAGACAGACAAAAAAGAAGGCACAGCACCCCGGAGAGGCGTGTGCTGAGCGAAGAACGGGACATTGCATAACTCCTGCTGCCGCTGTGAACATGAGACTGGCTGAGGAAAGCCATGCGTCGAATAATAGGGTGTCCCGCTAAATTAAATCAAGATTTGAACTTATCCGTAAATAATGCCGTAGCCTTATCGCAGAGCGCCTTGGCACGCTCCCTGCTTCTGCGACTGATGACGGGTCTCCAGATACGGCAGTCTTCGGAGGGTTCAGAGCTGTCGGCATCCGTTTCCATCTTTCCTGCGCCTTCGGCGGCAGGCTTGGCGCTGCGGGTGGTATCAAGCGTCCATTCCCAGGCAATGCCCTTCATTTCTTCAAATTCCGCAAGGCCTTTTTTCCACAGTTCGCTGAAAAGTCCCTGGGCTTCCCACTTTTTAAAGTAGGCGTGAATGGAACTGGGGCTCCCGTAGAACTCCTTGGGGAGCGCTTTCCACTGAGTGCCCGTTTTCAGAACATAAACAATGGCTGAAAAGACTTTGCGGTAGTCGAGCGGTTTGCGTCCGCCACCGGCGATGCGCTGATAAACTTTTTCCGGATCACGGACGTTTTCCGGGATAAGAGGTTTGACGGCTTCCCAGAAAGAATCGGATATTTCCCAGAATTTCATGGTGTTAGACCCATATATTTGATGGTGTGCCCGAAACTTTAGCATAAAAGTCGACAGAAGTCAGCAGACTTTTATTTACGGATAAAAATTATGAAAAAAAATTTAAGAAAATTGAAAAAAAAGTTGTTGACAGTCCGGAACGTCGGAGATATAGATAACGAACACGACGCGGGGTGGAGCAGCTTGGTAGCTCGTCGGGCTCATAACCCGAAGGTCATTGGTTCAAATCCTTTCCCCGCAACCAGTAAAATCAAGCCCTTACGGTGAAAATCGTAAGGGCTTTTTCTTTTTTAAATTTCATTCCCACCACTATTCCCACCAGAAAAAAATAAGGCAGGATTTTCTAGTATCCTGCCTTATTGATATGAAATTAGACCAGCACTATTTGCGTATATCAAGGTAAAAAATTTTTAAGAAAAAAGCATATAGAATCTTTTGTACGCTACTAAACAAGTTTGCAAACAAATTGGAACTATTTGTTTTTATTTGAAAAAAAACAAAAACATTGAAGAAAATGACTTCGTTAACAAATAGGAATTAAGCCCAGTATGGGATATATTTAGCGTATCGCCTAGAACGACTTTCTGGATCATCAGCCTTGATGACGCCATCGTTTACGGCATCTGCAATAATGCGTGAAGCGGCATCTGCTTTTGACTCTGGAAGTTTAAAGCGGTTCCGCAAAGATTGATTAGTCATTTTTTTATTGCTTACATATAGGAGACACGCATGTTGATAACATGCCCGAACACGTTCTTTTCGATCCATGTCTTCAAAACTTTTATGAGTAAAAAGAATAACTTTTGTATGTTCTTTTGTAGAACGAAAGTCAGGAGCAGGGAGTTGCCAAGCCTCTACAAGTGCAATTACCTTATCAATTCCGCTACTTCTTTCCTCACAAATTCGTAAACGACGCATGATATCTGTCATACGTTCATTTCTTGATTTATATTCATCTATAAATCGATCAGTATCAATAAGAGGATTTCCAGGATTTGAAATTTCAATACGATCATTAAAAATTTCGATTAATATAAACGAATGAAAGTCTTCAATATCTTGATGAATAAGGGCATTGGCAACGAGCTCTCGTATTGCAAGCTCTGGATACATTCTTGTTTCTTTTCTAAATGCTTGTCCAATGATTTCATTTGCCGGAAGTTGACTGTTAATGTATTGAATAAGACCTTCAAATCCAACGGCATAACCTTTGACACCTATTTGTTCATGTTCTGTTTCTATTTTATTATTACCTTTATAAATAATAACACGAGGAGTTTTTCTTTTTAGATCTCCAAAGTCATTAAGATTTTTAGCGAATAAAAGAGCACCTAAGTTTGTAATACTCCATAGATTATTTTGTTTACAGATAAGATGTTCTTCTTGAAATCTTTCCAGCATTTTTTCTCTCGTAGAGGGTAGAGGCAGCTCCATCATCTCGAAATAGCTTGGTACATCCAGAAATTGGGTGATGCTATCTGCTGAAAGACCTTCCTTTGCATTTCGTAATAGAAATTCAGGAGAGCCTTCTGTAAATATTCTTCGGAGGCATTCCTCCGTCATAGGTACTAGACTTTCTCCGACGCGCATCAAAAATGCACCTTCATAAGTATATGCAGTTCCTTTTGGGCGTGAAGGAATATGGAATACGAGTACTCTACCATCTGGATGATTTACTTGCTCCACATCAATTCTAAAGTGTAGTCTATCAAAAATTTGTTTTTTTATTTTTGATAAATCAGGATATGCTGCAGTACCTACAATTTTACGGGGAGGTGTATCGGTAATACCGAGAAATAGTCTTCCTCCACCTTCATTAGCGAGAGCAACACAATACTTACATAAGTTGCTAGTATCAAATTGGGTTTTGGCTTCTTTAAACTCCAGATGTTCACTTTCTTTCTGAAGCGGAAGTACCAAATCTATATCTTGTGGACTCATACGGTATTCCTGAGAGTAAATTAAATTTGTTACTTTAAATTTTAAACACCTTCATGACTTCATCGCCCAGGTGGTTGATGACCTTAACGGCAATGCGACCGCTTTCGGGTTTGGGGAAGGGGCGAGAGGTAGCGCTGCAAAGGGTTTCCCAGGTGCTTTTGTCGATTTCAGCCCTCAGGGAAGTTTTGAGTGCCTTATAAGGATCAGAGCTGGCGCCGAGGAAGTAAGCCTGACGCACAAAGAAGCTCTCTTCGTTATAATCCGTGTCCACAAACCAGCAGGCGATGCCGTCCGCATTGTCGGAGCGGATCTCGCCGGTATTGGGATAGAATACATCCACGCCGTTGATCTGGACCTTGATGTTTCCCGTTTCCTTGCCGTTGGCGTCGGTTTCCTGAAGAATGGAAATATCAGGCTCTCCGAAGACCACAAACAGATTGCCTTTGCCGTTAGCCTTCAACTCTTCGCCCATGTGCAGGTCCGCGTTCATGCGGGCCTTGAGTACGGGAACCCTGCCGAGCTTGCGGAACTCGGAGGCGGACGCCTCGTAGTTGAAGGCGCAGGCTATGAGCAGGTCGAATCCGGCATCGGCCACTTCACGCGAAGCCTGAACCAGATCTTCACGGCTGACCGTGCCGAACTCCGGACCGATGAAAATGCCGGCGCGGCGTTCAACATCGCCTTCCATGTAACGGCCTTCGGCGCAGATCATGTCTCCGGGCCAGGGCGTCAGACTGATGAAGTCTATTTTGTCTTCCTTATGCGACTGCTGCACTCCGGCGGTCTTCAGGTTGTCCAGAATCATGGCAACAAAGTCGCGACCATCTTCTCCCGGCTTATCGGCGGCGGGATCGAGCAGCTCCCCGTTAGCTCCTATACCGAGAACGCGATGAGGAGAGAGACTTTCCACGGTAAATGGACCGGAGACACGGACTTTTTTCTTGTCTTCATAGGGCTTGTCATACAGAAGTTCGTAGTCCGCATGGGCGGAAATGGATGCGTCGATTTCCTTCTGGCGGGCAATACGAGCTTCCCACCAGGCGGCGTGGAGTTCCTTGATCCTTTGGACGCGCGCTCGACGGTCAACGGGCTCAACCGTAACGCGTTGCTGTGCTGTACTGGTCAGCCATGAGGGAATATATGGCTCGATTTCCCGAGGGATTTCCCATTCCTCCCAATGCGTTTCCACTAGTTTGATGAGCTCCTGGCGCAACGGTTCCAGCTTTTTCTGCCACTTTTCATAAATGACGTCGATTTCCGTGTTGTTGGCAATGGATTTCAGGGTAATGTGGGGCACGCGTTCATACACGAAGCCCAGCTTGATGTTGTTGTAGGTGGGCTCTCTGGACGGTGGCTCCCGGCGCAACTCCGCTTCCTTGATCTGTCCTTCCTGGCTGTCGGCCATGAGATAATAAGGGTAACGCGCGCCCATGAGGCGGGCGCGTGCCAGCGCCAGCGCCACACGGGAGGTGTCGATGGTTATCCAGCGGCGTCCCCACTGTTCAGCCACATAAGCGGTCGTGCCGGAACCGCAGGTAGGGTCGAGCACGAGATCGCCGGGATTAGTGGCCAGCATGAGGCAACGTTCAATAATTTTTTCATTTGTTTGTACAACATAAATCATATCGTGAATTTTCCCAGCAGTATCTTCCCACCAATTCGTTATTTCTATTACAGGAAAATCGGATAAGTAAAATTTGTATCCAGCCCCCTCTTGAGTTTCAATTAGACGACATGATTTATTTAATCTACTAATTTGTTTTTCTTCTCCACGCCATACATATCCTTTTTTGGGATATATTAGTGAGCCTCTTACTTTTTGATTGAAAACTCTATTGATATCATCTCCTCGTTCAAGTACTTTATCAACTCTGAAAATATTAGCTTCTAATGCAGTATTTAAAATATTTCTTTTTTCTTCTGTAGTAAGAGTTCTTGTTTTACCATTAAAAAAATCTCCCCATAGAGCTAGCTTTTTAGGGTCTTCAGAAGAGCCTTCTATGCCGGTTCTCGTTAAATATAATTTATTTGTATTAATTGATTCGATATCTTTTCCATACCATAGTATATAATTAAATGAATTTCGAATAATTTTTGCATTTGGCGTCCCTTTTTTCCATACAATTGTTGCACACTCATTATTTTTTCCAAAAACTTCATCAAGAATATTTCTTACTAAATGTACGTTTTCATCAGCTATCTGAACGAAGATACTTCCCGACTCTGTGAGCAGGTCGCGGGCAACGAGAAATCTGTCTCTAAGATAACTCAGATAAGAGTGAATGCCGTCCTGCCAAGTATCACGGAAGGCTTTGACCTGTTCCGGCTCACGCGTCATGTTGTCCAGTTTGCCGTCCTTGACGTCGCGGCTGGTGGTGGACCACTGGAAATTACTGTTGAACTTGATGCCGTAGGGCGGGTCCATGTAGATGCACTGCACTTTGCCGCGCATGCCTTCCCGTTCGGCAAGACTGGCCATGACCTGAAGCGAGTCGCCCAGAATCATGCGGTTGGTCCAGTTCTGGTCGTGCTTATAGAAATCGGTCTTATCCACGCCGGAAGGAATACCGTTGAAATCCGAGAACAGGCTGAGTCTGCCCTCCTGGGAATTGCGTTCCCGACGGCTTTCGCGCATCAGGTCTTCAACAAGGGTTTTGGGATGGATTTTTTCCTGAATATACAGGGGGGGAGCCTGTACGGTAAGCGTATCGTCTCCGTCATACTTGCCGCGCCAGATAAGCTGGGGGTCAAGGTCGGGATTACGCTTTTCATAGCTTATCATGACAGGTCTGCGAGTTTCGTCGGAGACCATGGACTGATACTCGGCGGTAGGAATATTGGTGCGCCGGTCGTCCGTATGCAGGATGGCTTCCACTTTTTTGGAAACAGTCGTCTTAGCCATGGTTCTTTCTCCCGGCGTTTTCAATCATGCTGTTGAATGATTCATTCAGTTTTTTTTCAAAATCCGCTTCCATCTGATAAATTTCCTTCAGCTCCACAAATTCCCAGCGGCCGAATGTCGTCAGATTGTTGACGCCCGGAATCCAGTAGGTCTCCATGGTGGATTTCTTTTCTTTTGCGTCTTCTCCGCGGTAGCCCTTGATTTCCACGACAAGATGCAGGAGGTCTTCTTCCCCGTGGCCGTCATCAACCAGAAGTATGAAGTCCGGCAGGTAATGGTGAAGCTCTCCGCCCAGCGTATAGGGCACTTCAAACCCCAGATTCTGGTTTTTGACGTAGGCTTTCACCTTTGGGTGGGCTTCTGCCGCGCGGCAGAATTCGGCTTCCCAGTCACTGTCGGTAATGACCCAGTTGATATGGCATTTGCGGGGATCGGTTTTCCAGCGCCCTTTTTTGGATGTCGTGAAGTTGACATGCCGTGTGGAGCCCTGGGGATTATAAGAATCCAGAAGAGCTCTGACCGGTTTATCTGCTGAGCAGGATCGGGTAATGGCGGCTTCAATGCGGGAACAGGCGGTGTCCGCCAGTGATTTGTAGAGAAGCTGGGCCGGGGTGGCACCGCCTTTGCAGGAAAAATACCCTGTGAACCATTCCTGTGTGATGCGCCTGAGCTGACCGAATAGATGCAGCTTGGGGGCTTCTCCCGCATCTCGGAATTTTTCCATGAGCAGATGACGGGTGAGGTGCATGAGAATGGTATTTTCGCGAATATTGTCCAGATCGAGCCTCAAGTCCGCGCTCTGGCCGATAATGCCGGAGTTCTGTGTAATGGTGGCTCCGACGATATCGGGCGTCAGCTCAAATTTTGATTCTTCGTTGAATGAGGCCGTGAGTTTTTCTTCCGGCAGCTCTTTCCGGTAACCGATGACGCGCGGAAATGTAATTTCCAGAGCATCACGCTCCGGGCGAACCGCTTTTACCTGAATGGTTTCTCGCGGGATAGCGGGCGTAGCAATTACGGGTTTTGCCGTAAAGTCGAAAGGAATCCCCAGAATGTCGGAATATTCCACATTGAAGAGACCTTCTTCATTGAGGTCATAGGACTGGCGACGCAGAGCACGACCGATGACCTGTTCACAGAGCAACTGCGTACCGAAAGCCCTGACACCGAGAACGTGCGTCACGGTGTTGGCGTCCCATCCTTCCGTCAGCATGGATACGGAGACAACACAGCGGATGCTTTCCCCAAGCTGACCGGCCTTGCCCACGGTGTTCATGACTTCGCGCAGTATGGTGGCTTCGGAAAGTTCGCCGCCTCGTTGCAGCTCTGCCGCAAGAGCACCGCCTCTTTGCCGGATCTCCCGTTTGAAGCGGGCAAGCTCATCTTTGGCGGCTTCCGCAAAGCTGTCATCAAGTGCATCGTTGGCTTCAAGCTGCTGGGAATCTATGAGCAGCGTTCTGGGGCGTGCCAGGGGGTCACCGTTTTCATCGAAGTTACGGAACAGCGGCAGGCGTCCGTTTTCCAGAAATTTTTCTCCGTGCTCATTCTCTCGGTAGAAACCGGAAACATAGTCATACACCAGTTTGGAGGTTGAAGTATTGTTACAGACAATGATGAAGCATGGCGGCACGGAAATGCCTTCCTGCTGCCAGAGAGAAAAAACTTTTTCGTAGTGCTTGTACAGGGCATCGAGCGCAGTCTGAAGCTTGACCGGGAGTTTCAACGGGTCGAGAGAGGAATTCTTGCCTTTTTTAGGCATATCCTTGCGGATGTGCTTCCAGAGTTCCCGGAACATAGGCATTTCATTGCCGGGAATATTATCGGCCACAGGAACACGGGGCAGTTTGACGATGCCGCACTCGATGGCATCCATGAGGGAAAAGTCGCTCATGGTCCATGGGAACAGCGTACCTTCCACATAACCGGAACCGCTCAGGAAAAACGGGGTTGCGGAAAGGTCGAACACGCGCAGGATACCGATTTTTTTCTGGAGGATTTCCAGACCGGAAATCCAGAGACGGGCTGCCTCGCGGTTGTCGTCGGCTTCTTTCCTGGCTTCCGTCTTTTCCGTGCCTTTGAGAGCCTTAAGCTGTTCGTCCAGGACTTCCTGAGAGTTCTGTTTCTCCCGGTAGCAGTGATGCGCTTCATCATTGATGACCATGACGGACTTGAGGTTCATCAGTTCCGGCATGACACGCTGGAGCATCTCTCCTTCGGTCTCAAAAGTCATCAGTTCGGTGTTGCTCCAACCCTTGAGCGCTGCACGGGTTCCCTTGGAAAGCTGAATTTTTTCTCTGAGTTTGAATGCGTGATAATTGGTGATGACAATGCGGGCCTGCTGAAGGTCCTGAAGCATATCGGCAGGCACAAGTTCCCGGCTGGCATAATAAGAATCGGGGTCGTTGGGTTTGAGAACCCGCAGTCTGTCACGGATGGTGATGCCCGGCGCGACAATGAGAAAACCCTTGGTGAATCTTTTTCTGAGAGGATTTCTGACGGCATTCAGTGTCTGCCATGCAATGAGCATGGCCATGACGGTGGTTTTTCCTGCACCGGTGGCCAGTTTCAGGGCGAGACGCGAGAGCCCGGGATTGGCTTCTTCACTACTTTCCTGCAAGTACTTCAGATATTTTTCCTGGGCCTTTTTGTTCTGCGGAGCCACTTCGGTGAGCCAGATGGCCGTTTCCACAGCTTCTATCTGGCAGAAGAAAGGGCGGATGCCGCTAAAAGGATGCGTGCGCCAATGAGTAAGCAGACGGGCTGTTTCCGGTGTGACGTTCCATTGACTTGCAGGAAGCTCTCGCCACTTTTTTACCTCGGCCCGGATCTCATTGATGAGGGATTTATGATACTCCTGCCTCTCTGAACTGATGCTGGCCGCGACAGCGTCATCTACGAGCGACAGTTGTTTGGGACTCTGCTTTTTGGGCGTGGGGATAGGCGTGATGAAATCCGCCGGACGCCGGAAATGTTTAATTTTTTGTGTGGGCTGACCATCGGAATCTAGCTCCCAATGTCTCAACGGCTCGTCATAGGGGGAGTTGAGAATCGGGTGGTCAAAGAATGCATGTATGTCGGACGTAGGCATAGAGCGTGTCACCTTGGTGAAAATGATGCGCAATAATAGAGAAAAATCGAAGAAATTGAAAGAGGAAGAGGTATAAAAACATTTGATAATATTATATTTTTTTATTTTTAGCTACTGTTTTTTACTCATTTCACGGACATTTGGATGTTTGACAACGCTTTCCAGGAAAAAACTTTTCCATGATGAGATTGCAGATATTTTATTCTGGCTTTATTTGGCGCGAGAAGCGCAGCGCCGAGCGCCGGGAGTCCAGAGGCTTCCTCTGGCAGGATGATAGTTGTGTGTTACAACTACCATCCTGCCTCGAAGAACCCCAGTCGCAAAGGGGAGGGGAAAGGGCTACTGTTCCGTGAGATTTTGCGGAGGGCTTTTCTGGCCTTCAGGCGGATGCCCGGCCAGAACAAGAGGCCAGACGTTGCTGAAAAAATGCAGGCGCAGGGCTGTGTCTTCCGGGATTTTCCACACATGACCTTTCGGCGCTGTCACAGCCGATTTTTCTTCGGGAGACAGACCGGAAAGCCATGCCTCAAAGGCGGAATTTCTGCGACTTTCCCGCACGAGTTTTTGCCGTTCTTCTTCCTCGGCAGCATCCAGCTCCGCCTGTTCTTCCGGGGAAACATACCCTTGAGGCCTTCGATAATATCCGGTTCTGGCAAGACAGCTGAACACCCAGTTGACCGGGCTTGCAACGGGTTCGTTGTTCTTGTCGCGCATGATTCCATGTTCCAGCTCCCACTCCGCATGAGTCAATCCCTGGATGACCCGCTCCGTTCCCATCCCGATTTGTGTGAGCCTCTGAACGATCTGACGGATCTGGCAGGTACCGAATCCCTGCCGGAAAAGATTGGGCCAGTGAAAGGCCAGGTCCTGTTCCGTCAGATGTTCAAGCGCGGAGGTTTTTCCCGGACGGTCGTGCTGTTCAGTCCAGACAGAATTTCTTACTGTCTTTTCTTTAAAAAGAGATAGGGCGTTATTACACTCATAGGAGACTGGTGAGTCCATGACGGAATCCATCTCGGACTGATCAGAGTCTCGGTAAGGTATTATGTAAGGGCACGGATCTGAGGTGAACGCGTAGCGGTTGCCTTGCATCCTGCCTCTGGCTGCCCGTCCGCGAACCAGAAAGCCATATTTGAAAAGGCGGGTTAACGCGCCGCGCACCGCGCCTTCTGAAACATTCAGGCCGAAAACGGAGAGGGCTTCCGCAAGCTGCCAGTAGGCAATAACCGGAGGAGAGGTTTTGAGAATGCTGAGTATGGCTATCTGCATTTCCGAGAATCCGAGCGGACAGCGGGATCTCCGTAAAGCGGACTTCGCGTCTGTCTCTTTGTCTGAGTTCCTGCCTGGACGTACGGCAGAATGCGTACATGCCCGTGAACACGGTTGAGTGCGTGCCGGACTATCCGCCTTCATGCTGGAATACATGGAGGACTCCTCGTCGGTATTCATGGTCGCCTCCATTATTCCAAGGGCACTTCGCCCGCTTCTACAAAGGCGATCAGCTCGGAGAGGCGATAGCGAACGGCATTGCTGCCGGGCAGTTTGATATAGGCAGGGGGTTGCGAATAGTAACGGCGCTGCTGAAGCGTTCGGTCTGTAAGGCCAAGAAAGGCGGCTGCCTGCTTTTCGTTGAGCAGAATAAGATGAGGATCAGCAAAAGCCGATGATTCGGGTGAAGGCTTGCAGGAATGCGGGCGATTTTGTTTTACGAGCCTTTCTGTCTTGGTATCCATGGTTCACTCCTCAATATGTGGATTTGTGAGGAGCATAACGCGTGGAGTTGAAAGAAAAAGACGTAAAAAATCAAAGGAGGGGGAAAAAATGGAGAGGCCCCCCTTAAAAAATGGTAACAGAAAGAACTGGATCAGGAGAAATCGAAGTATTTAGTCGCCTCTATGCAGGATTTCTTTCGGCATGAGAGAGCGGAAAAGTCCGTCCGCTTCCACCATGAGAGGCTCATACCCCTGCTTTCTGAGTGCGGCGGCATATTCTTTGCGCGTTACCGGAGTTCCGGTGCGCTGGTATTGCTCCAGACAGAAAAGAGCAGCGGCGATGCCCGAGGAAAATTGCTGTTTCCATCGCGCTTCCGTATGGCTTCGCTTCTTTTCGTTGGCCTTGCTCATGTCTTTTTTCTGAACGGGCCCAGTGGTGTGTTCGCCTTTTTGTGCTGTTGATATTTCTTGCAGGAGAGCTTCGATGACGGTTTTCGGGCCTTCTTCGGGAAAATACTTCTTGAGGAAGGAAAGTCTCCGGTATGCCTTTGGGGCGCTTTGGGCATGGGGAAGATTGAAGTCGTTTTCCACGGCAGAGAGTTCCAGCGTGAGGATATCACTTTCTTTGAACACTATGCCGGTGAAGTCGAAGATGAGATTATCGTTTTCCCAGCGGTACTGAAAAGGAAAAAGATCAAGAGCTTCCAGAAGAAAGTAAACAGGACGATTGTTCGCAGTATCCCGGCGCGTCTTGCATAACAGAAACGGTCTGGGAAAGTCGCAGGGCTTGTTCAACTTGGGGAAGAGTATGCTGTTGTTGATGGCGAGAGCCATCTCAAACGGTTCAAACCCGCTGAATCGGCGAAGCAGGTCTTCCGCAGGAATGATGGCGGTCTCAACGATATACTGCTGATCCACCCCAAGAGTGGAAAATGTGGGATAAGGCCAGTAGTCCGTATAATTACCTTGATCAGGCATGGCGATGATCCTTTTTTCTGAATCTCTGCTTAAGAAGGGGATAACTGTTTATTCATGGTTCAGCATTTTGCGGATCGTCCTGTCAAAATCGGACGTGATGTGTTGAGTCTTATTGAATTCGTCATATTCTGCTTCGGCTTTGAGAACTGCCTGTTCTCTGGAAATTTTTCCTTTATCGGGCAGGATGTCATAGCGCCGGAAGGTAAGAAATTCGTTGATGCTGGCGGCGAATTCTTCCATGGTGAAGGTATTTTCCCGCTCTATCAGATCTTCGATATAATCAAAATAGCCTGTTACCGTTCTTTCCAATTGTCTGATCTGCTGCTCGGTCAGATAGTTTTTCGCTATGGTAACGTCTGATTTAAGAATACGGCCCTCCGGGGCATTTTTCCAGGTTGTCAGTCCCATATGTTCCTTATGCCTGTCGGCTCCGGCATAGATGATTTCCGCAGAGGTCTGGCCGGTAATGGCATAGTGGAACTTATTCTGTACCATGGCATAGAATTGGCGGGTTACCGGGGAGTTCCGGTCATAGTCCAGACTGCACTCGGCAAAAATATCGGTAATCTGCTGCCAGATACGGCGTTCACTGGCCCGGATGGAGCGAACCCGTTCCAGAAGTTCGCGGAAATAGTCTTTACCGAAAGCTGTACGCCCCTGTTTGAGGCGTTCATCATCCATGGCAAAGCCTTTGATCATGTATTCTTTGAGTACGTTGGTGGCCCAGATGCGGAACTGGGTGGCTCGTCGGGAATTTACCCGATATCCCACGGAGATGATGGCGTCGAGGTTATAGAAAAGAGCTTCTCTAGTTTGAGTTTTGTCGGGTATGGCACCGTGTTGCGTGGTTATTTCCATTTTGGAAACAACCACGTTCTCATCCAGCTCGCCTTCAGCAAAAATATTTTTCAGATGCTTGTTAATGGCGGGAGTTTGTACTCCAAACAGCTCGGCCATAGCTTTCTGCGTCAGCCAGATGGTTTCATCGCGGATGACGGCGTTGACGGAAATATTCTGCTCCGCAGAGTGGTACATCAGAAAGCGGAAGGTGTTGTCCATGCGGGAGTCCTTTGGGTAATGAGGAAAATATAAGATAGTGGCGGGAGAACTCGGACAAGAGCAGGCTTACCCTTTATCGTCCAGATCTGCTATGGCCAGAAAGTTTCCTACCTGAGCGGCTGCGTTTTTGAGTGCCTTATCCTCGAGGTGCGCATAACGCTGCGTCAGGGAGGGATCCTTGTGAGTCAGCAATTTCTGCACATGGGAGAGCGGAACTCCGTTGGATACGGCAACGCTGGCAAAGGTATGTCTGAGGCCGTGCAGGGGGCGGAAGTCGTCAGGAAGGCGGGCCGCTTTCTTTATGGCATTGACCTGCTTATGAATATCGGTCATGCGGCTTATGCCGTCCCTGCCGGGAAAAACATAGGCGCTGCCTTCGTTTTCTATTTCGGAAAGCAGTTCCCGGACCGGTTGTGTCAGGGGAATACGTTCATCTCGATGACTTTTTGCTCCTTCCTGACCTTCCCCTACTATATTGATGAAGCCCTGTTCAAAATCAATGTGCGTCCATTTGAGTCGGAAAAGTTCGCTTCGGCGCATTCCCGTGTAGTAGGCCATGAGCATAAGTTGTCCTGCCTTGCGATTTTTTGCATGGTGGGCAGCTTCAATGAAGCGGGTACGTTCTTCCGCCGTAAGCATTTCCGTCTTCACGTTGTTCAGATGCGGCATTTCGAAATGCAACTGTGAAGGCGGAATCCATGGGCAAAGCCCTTTCTTGACTCCGAAGTTGATGATGCGTCGGATCAGCTCCAGAATATTTTTTATGGTTCCTGCCTTTTTCCCCGCCTTGATGAGACGAAGACGCAGGTGGTCTATATCTCCGGTGCAGATTTCTTCCGGCGTGCGGTCGGCAAATTCCCTTAAATAATTTTTGTAGCGGTTTTCATCGGTAGTGAGGCCTTTGAGGTCAGGCTTATTTATCTTGTAGGCATCCCAGAGTCGGGCAATGGTCCAGCGTGATTCAAGAGCCTGTTTTTGTTCTTTGCGGATACGACGGCGCTCGGTATTGGGCAGACTGATGCCGTTTACCCGTTGTTCTCTGATTTTTGCGGCTTTGGCCGGGGTCATTCTTTCGGACTCCCGCCCGACCTTTTCTTCGATTTTTTTCCCGTCCAGGCGGTACATGATGTAGTAGATTTTATCCGGTTTTGCCGACTCGGCTTTGTCTCTGGACTTCATCCGAGGCTTTCCAAGGACAAAAAATACTCCAACTTTGTCGGTCTGATGTCGCGTAAGTGAAGACATGGCAAGGCCTCCAGGAAATATACATATGATTTTATTCCCACCATATTCCCACCACGTCAAGCCGAAAAAGGCCGAAAATCAGAAAAATGGAAAGAAAATGCAAATATACTTTTTTCAAATAAATAGTAATAATTAGATAAAAATAGAAAACAATAGAAAGATATGACCTTAGTTCTCATAACCCGAAGGTCATTGGTTCAAATCCTTTCCCCGCAACCAGAAAGCTCAAGGGCTTACGATGAAAATCGTAAGCCCTTTTTCTTTTTTGATTTTCCTTTCTGTCTTGAAATTCCAGCAAGATCAGAAATATCTTTACTGTAAGATATTATCCGGAACGGCTCGAATGAATCAGAAAAAGAAGATCACATGCATGTCGAAATAAAACGATGACATGAGGCATAATGCTTTTATATGCTTCATGAGTTTGTCTGTTTGACATGTGTTTGTTTTCTTATATGAAATAACGATCTTCACATCATTCCGGGAGAGCCGACGTGGCCGATATCAGCAAATATCTTATTCTTTTTCATGGAAAAGACCGGACTTGCGACATCGAATCGTTCACAATGGAAGGGCGGTATATCAGGCTGAAGTTTTGCGGCAATCCCACGATTTACACCTGCGGTGCCGACAAGGCCTCCGTATTTGCCGATCCGGAAGAGCTGCCTGCCGACGAATATGCCTTTCTGTCGAAGGGATATCACTATACTGATCTTGTGCGTGTCCAGAAGTTTGCCGAGCACTGGCGTCTTTTCCTGAAGAGCGGCAAGTCGATCTGTCTGAAGCAAAGCGAGACGGAGGTGATTCACTCCTGTCTTGGCAATCCGAAAAATAAGGAGCTGTTCGAGTATCTCAAGGCGCTGGCGTTTCATGACAGCCTGAAGATCGACGGTGGAGCAAGTTTTCTCGGTAAACAGTATGAGAAGCTGAAGCTGGTTCCGGAGCATACGGTTCTTTCTTATTGTCTTCAGGGATCCGTTCCTGAAGAAGAGCGGAAGGACAGCGTTGCCATCTATTATCCGTTTGGCTTTAATGAGTCGCAGAAAAAGGCAGTGGAGAATGCTCTCTCAAACAGAATGAGTGTTATCGAAGGTCCTCCCGGGACTGGTAAGACGCAGACCATTCTTAATATTCTTGCCAATATTATCATGCGCGGGATGAATGCGGCCGTGGTTTCCAGCAATAACTCTGCAACCCATAATGTGGAGGAAAAGCTTGAGAAGTACGGTGTTGGCTTTATCTGTGCCTTTCTTGGTAGTCAGGAGAATAAGAAAAATTTTCTTGAAAATCAGAGGGCTCTGCCGGATATGTCAGGCTGGACGCTGGACCCCAGGGCAAAAATGGCGCTGGAAGGCGAGCTTGCTTCCCTTTATAAAGCTTTGAATGAGAAGCTTGTGAAGCAGAACCGGCTGGCGGAACTCAGGGCGGAGCTCGAGGCTCTCGGCATAGAGCAGGCGCATTTTCTTGACTGCTTTTCTTTCGATGAGAGCGGAGTGGAACGTCGAGCGGGATTTCGTAAGCTCGACTCCAGTGCAGTTCTTCGTCTTCTGGCTTCGTGTGAGGCGGAATTGGAGACTTCGTCGTCGATTTCCCTGTGGCGACGTCTTCTCTTGTTTCTTCGTTTTGGTGTCTGGAACAGTGAGTTTTTCAAGAAGAGCCCTGCGGACATCGGCACATGGCTTCGGAAGTGCTTTTATGAGCGGCGACTTTCTGAAATACGGTCTGACATAGCAGGGCTGGAAGCGGAACTTGCCGGATGGGGATTCCGAAAGAAGATGGATGAGTATGCCGTCAGATCCATGACTTTGTTCAAGCATGTGCTGGCGGAGAGATACCGGGAGAATCCGCGCAGGCGCTATCTTCATCTCTGGCGGGAAGCTTCTGATTTTATCAAGGACTATCCGGTTGTTCTCAGTACGACGCACTCTTTGCGGAGCAGTCTGGGGGAGAGTGCTGTCTACGACTATGTTATCGTGGATGAGGCCTCGCAGGTGAGTCTTTGTTCCGGCATGCTGGCATTGTCGTGTGCCAAGCGGGCCGTCATTGTGGGAGACCTCAAGCAGCTGCCGAATGTGGTGGATGGTCAGACTCGCCGTATGACGGATATGCTTTTCCGACGATACGCTGTGCCTGAAGAGTTTCGTATTTCCGAATACAGCCTTCTGCGTTTTGCCGCCAGACGTTTTCCGAATATTCCGTGTACGCTTCTTCGGGAACATTATCGCTGCCACCCGGCCATCATAGGCTTCTGCAATGAAAAATTTTACAACGGCGAGCTCATCATTCTGACGACCGGAAACGAAGGCGATGTTCCGCTGCAGGTTTTCCGTACGGTACCTGGAAATCACGCTCGAGATCACCTGAATCAGAGAGAAATAGATGTGATAGCGCGAGAGATTTTCCCTCGTTTTGGGCTATGCGACAGCGCTGCCACGGTGGGAATCGTTACCCCTTATCGAGCACAGGCGGATGCTCTTCAGAAAGAAGCGTTGCTGTGCAAGGCTGCTGCAGATACTGTAGATAAGTTTCAGGGACAGGAGCGGAGTACGATCATTCTGTCTACGGTGGATAATGATATCTCGGACTTCGCCGACGATGATCATCGCCTGAATGTAGCCGTTTCCCGTGCCGTGGACAGACTCATTATCGTTACCAGCGGCAATAAGGCCAGGCGTCGTACCAGTATCGGAGACTTGATCAGTTATGTCAGTTATCACAACATGGAAGTAACGGACAGTCGAGTATGTTCCGTGTTTGATTTGCTTTATCGGCAGTACGCAGATGTTCGCCGCCAGACTTTGGCTCGTATGAAGAAAGTATCTCAGATGGATAGTGAGAATCTGATGTTCGGGCTTATTGCGGAAGTGCTGGAGGAAGAAGGTCTCGATGGCTATGGGATACACATGCATGTGCCGCTTCGTATGCTTCTGCGGGATATGTCGCTGCTTGAATCCGAACGTGAACGACAGTATGCCATGAACAGTCTGACTCATGTGGATTTTCTTATTTTTGAAAAGATGAGCCGAGGTATTGTTGCCGCCGTAGAAGTTGATGGTTGGGCCTTTCATCGTCCAGGCGGTACGCAGGCCGAACGGGACAAGCTCAAAAATAGTATTTGTGAGCGGTATGGCATACCTCTTTTTCGCTTCAGTACCACGGGATCAGGAGAAAAAGAGCGGATGAAAAAGATGCTGAAGTCGCTTTCGAATGTGGAATAAAAGTACATATTTTAATGCTTATTGTTATGATATGTGGTGAAAATATGATTAATGTAAGGGAATATATGGATTTTTTGTGGTATGGAAGCGTGAGGTCGAAGCATTGAGTACTTTTACGAACGACATGCGACCTCTTTCGATGAAAGACAGGAGAAAACAGCATATCTTATAATGCTTTTTCTATAACATATTGATATAAATATATTTTTTATTTATTCTGGTATAATGAGGAGAAGTCTTCAGTGGAAGAATCGGCTTTTTGGAGCAGGGGTAAATGATAATGTAAAAATTTTTTTATCATAATAATATCAGTGAATTATATCTGTTTTTTTATAAAACCCTGATGAATTTTTAACATTTTATTATCACTTCTTGTTGCAGTGTCGTTTCGTGGAAAAAGAGGGATTTTCCACACTGGTGTTACCAACCACTTTTTTCAAAGGAATGACTGCAATGAAAAAGCTTGCTACTCTTCTTCTGGCTGCCGGCATGGTTGTTGCCGCTTCCGC